>Ga0181372_1000334_pt1 | contig 11554 bp, 23 predicted proteins | sample LowvirmetaG_5_FD_130161 | JGI IMG/M metagenome (GOLD analysis project Ga0181372, IMG submission 130161) | Marine viral communities from the Subarctic Pacific Ocean - Lowphox_08 viral metaG | ecosystem: Environmental > Aquatic > Marine > Oceanic | place: Subarctic Pacific Ocean | collected...
GAACTCAGTTCATAAAAGGATAACTATGGAACATCCTAAACATGATGATTCAGACCTTTTTGATGAGCGTTATGATGAGGAAGGTATTCGTTATCTTGCAGAAGCTATGGCACATAATATCTGCAAGGAAGACCTTATTATCTACGCCACAGATGGTCTGAAACATTCCTTAGAAGATGACTATGGCTTCTTTAAGGAGTCATGGACTAAATATATGGAGGACTAAATGTCAGAACCTTGTGCAATTAACGGCTGTTGCGGAAACCCTTGGGTATGCTGCAACTGCGATGGTCAAATCCCATTTGACGAAGACCATAAAGTTAAATGGGATACAGACGGAGACTGTTATTGTCTCGAATGCTATGAACCTTCAGAAGTCGAAGACTATGGAGGTCAAGCCTATTCCCCCGACAACTATTTAGATGATGGCGAAGCCCTGGCTAGTGCAGGATTCGGCACTGACGAAGACTATGGTGGAGGAGATGATCGTTTATGAAATCACCTATCCTCACAGTCGAATTAGTTCCAAAAGACTGCTGGTATAAAAACCTACGCTCAGAATTGCCTGAAGGCAAGTGGGATCAACTACGGAAACATTCGTACCGGCTTGCTGAATACAAGTGTGAAATATGCACTGGTAAAGGCGATAAATGGCCTGTTGAATGCCATGAAATCTGGGACTATGACGATGTAAATCATATCCAGAAATTAACTGGAGTCATATCCCTATGCCCTTCCTGCCATAAAGTAAAGCACATAGGCCGTGAACACGCTTTAGGCAGAGCAATCCCTTCCATTAAGCATCTAGCAACAGTGAACAACTGGAGCAGAAAAGATGCTGAAGAGTACATCAAAAAAGTATTTAAAATCTGGAAAAACAGAAGCCAGCATAAATGGCATCTGAATCTATCCTGGGCTTTAAGCGAGGAGGCTCATGAATTGTGCGAAATTAGGTAAAAAGCATAAGTACAAATTCAGATTTGTTATTCCTGAAGACAGTTCTATGTATCCAGGACTTCATCAATACAGTTGTACTCGATGTCAACATTTAACCTGGAAAAGGCCAAATGAAAAATAACACAAAATGGGTTGTCGTTCTTAACGAAAGACCTGTTGTCCTACCTCAACGTGCTCCCACAGTTGAAGGACCATTTCACAGTAAGGAAGAAGCAGATTTATATGCTGAATACTACTCTTCACTAGAATGGGCCATCAACGTTTGTGAACTTGAAGCACCTCTTCTTGATGAGCATGAAGATCCTATCAGCATGGGATGGGTAGGACATAACGGACTACCCTAAGTGAAATGCCAAGACGGTATGGCAACATCCGTACCGTCTAAGCAGAGCACTCATGCTTTGCGTAACTGCCATATCTAGGAGGATCAATGGCAAAACACATTAAAACCGTAGAGAAAGAGATCACGACTAAGATCGTGGACTCTCTCGAACAAGCCATCCAATCCGGTAGAGAAGCCCAATGGCAAATGCCTTGGGTATCTAAAGGATCAGGTATGCCTGTCTCATTCTCATCAGGTAAACCGTACAGAGGTGGCAACTTGTTAATCCTACTAATGGCTCAAGTCGAAAACGGCTTTGCCAGTAATCGATGGATTACCAAGAGACAAATGTTACAAGCTGGTGGAAGGATTCCGAAGGAAGATTTCCCCAACAACCAATACTGTTATTTCTTCAAAGAAATGGAGGTCACAGATGAAAAGACAGGAAACATCAAAAAACGCTGGTTTGCCAAGACTTACCAAGTGTGGAACTTGGCTCAAACAAACATCTCGATTGAAAATCCTGAAAAGGAACAGAAGACTGAAGCGGAGTTCGGAGAACTTGATCAGTTCCTCAATGATAATACGGCTGATGTTCGGTTCGGACAATCAAAAGCCTATTACCATCCTAGACAGGATTTCATCGGTCTTCCCAATCCTGAAGATTTTCAATCGGAAGGAGACTATCTCGCAACCAAGAGCCATGAACTCGTCCATTGGACAGGACATGACTCCAGGCAAAAACGAGATCTCCAGGCAAAAGGAACCGAGGCTTACGCCTTCGAAGAACTAATTGCCGAATTGGGATCTTCGTTCATCTCAGCAGAGTATGATCTGCCTCATAAAGTCCAGGATGGACATGAGGAATATCTACTTCATTGGGTCAAAGCCTTATCCAGCGATACCTCGTTGGTATTCAAGGCTGCCAAAAAAGCATCTGAAGCAGTAGCTTATCTGAAGAAGGATGCAGGGCTGGTGCAGCAACCGCAAGGTTTCGAGCCAAAGGCGATTGCTGCATAAATTTGCTAACCGGAGAAGTCAGCATCAGTAATATCTCATGACTGGCTTCTCTATGTCAAGGAGTAACTTATGATAAGAGTCTATAGGAAATTAGGTGATGATGGAACTATGTTGGATTATCGTAAATTCAATAAAAATAAATCTGTTGATGCCGAGGATTATTATTCAGAACTCTGCAAGATCAGAACGGATGGTCCTGGTGTTGTGAAACTGAATTCAACCATAGATTGGATTACTGAAGGACATTTCAGAACTGATAAGGATTGGACTCTGGAGCGTGAGCAGGATCTCGATCGAATCAAACGTAATGCTGAATATAACGAACCTGACGAAGAGTCAGTGCAGGATGATATTGAAGAAATAGCCTTCATTGAAACATCTATATAGGCAATATATCGGCAGAACTAGGTGGAGCAACTAGCATATCGGCAGTATTGGCAATTGCTTTTTGCTCCCCTAAAATCTTTGTTATCCCTTGGAAATACTGGTGGGCCAGGCAGGACTTGAACCTGCGACCGATCGATTATGAGTCGTGCGGTCCCCCTAGTGTTTCCAATGGGTCACAGGGGCCCAATGCCATTATCGGCAATATATCGGCAATACTAAGTGGAGTTGCGTATGTCTAAATCTTCTATACTTGACCATTATTATGGTCGTGAATATGAACTCTGTCCATCATGCGGAGGTCATGGTAAAAAACCTCTGAGAGCTTCAGATGGTAAAACAATTGATGACTTTGCAGAATGTGTCAGATGTTCTGGTAAACGTCTAGTTCAAACCGTGATCCATACTCATCATGAAGGTCTTGAAGAATTCGTAGAATCAGACCTTCAAAAATTTAAAAGGAAATTGGATGACCTTGATGAACGTATTGAAGGACTTTATTTAAGAAATCCTGATTCTATGCTTAATTATAACTGATCCAGCATAGAACGCTGAGTTTCTATATCCTCCCTGGCTTTCATATAGCCTAGTGTAGTCTTCGGATCTTTGTGTCTCGCAAGTTTCTGAACCTCTTTCACATTCCATTGTAAATCAACACCTAATCGGGTTATGACCGTAGCACGGTATCCATGCAACGGTTTAATCTTTCTGGAGATTCCAAGATGGTCGTTGATTCTACGGAATGCCCGTCCCATTGAATCCACACTATAATATGCGAGGGAACCATGTCCTTGATCCAGATACCAGGACTCTGAGTTTCCTCGTCCTTCCAGATCCTCTTCGAGGAACTGACTGAGCTTTTCTGAAATTGCCAAGAAAGACTCACTCCGTCCCTTGATCGTATCATCAGATTCCTGATCTGTTAGGTAAATAAGTCCATGTTTTAAATGAATATGATTCAATTTAAGCATTCGGACTTCAGATCCACGCATTCCTGTCTCTCTCAGCATCCAGTGAATACGGAGCCAGAGTGGATTCCCTTTTTCCTGAAGGTACTCAAGGATCATATCCAGATCATCCTGACTGTAGATCTGAGGAGTACGTTCTGTAACTTCCGGTTTGGATAGGGTGACTTTTTTATTAAGCATCCCATTTTCCAAACACCAATTAAAAAAAGCCTGAAGCATGAGGAAATAACTCAAGACTGTTGCTTCCGCTTTAATCTTAGGCTGTTTTATCAGATGACTCTTGAACTCTACCGCATAGTCAGAATCCCAGAGATTTAAGGAGTGATTCCCACAAGCCTGTATATAAAGCTTTATGGTTCTCTTATGCAGCTTCCAAGTGTGGTCTTTCTGGAATTCTTTTGAATTCTTCAACCACTTCTCAGAAGCCGACTTAATATCATGTTGATTCCTGACCGTAATAGGAATCCTCTGAGAACGTAGTTCTGTAAGTTTGCGCTCCCAAAGATTATTGCAATAGTTATTGAACTCTCGTTCAGACCGTAGCTTTCTCCCATGAGAAGTCTGCTTATATAAAGCTTCTTCAAACTTACAGAGATCTAACCTCTTAGCCCGACCGTTGGACTGAGGGAATTCATGGAAAAAACCTACGACAATGCTGCGCTTCTTATTTGATTCAAAACGCTTTCTGGGCCTTGCCATGAGTCGGATTCATATTCTCGAAGTTTTGCAAACGAATACTGAAGCAGATCTTCATAGACTGCAATCTGTCTATTAATTTTATCTCTTTCAGATTCTTGAAGAACTTCTTGATCTTCACCAAGTCTTAACCCGTGACCAAGAAGAATCCAATCTAATGACATAGATTCCTTCTTACAAAGTCCAACGATTTGAGCAAAGGGAATAGTATCTCGAACTCGGTATCCATTTAAACCAGATTTAGAGACTCCAAGTCTTTCTGCAAGTTCAACATCGCTATTGAGTGACAGTGCTTTCTTGAGCCTGTCAAATACTTCTGATGATGTATCGTCCATAAAGTTTGTATTGGTACTCGATTTTGATAACCCAGATCGACCTGGAGGCGAATATTTAGAGTTATTATGTATCATTTCAAGAATTTGGATTCCTGAAATTTCAGTGAAACTGTTTAACAGTTTAGGAGTTTGTTCCATCATCTTGCCCCCCAATTGCAACCACAGCCAAATCTCCAGATAAAATTAAAACATTCGGCTTTGGTACATTTTCTCCTGATTGTCACACTTTTCATAAATCAACCTTCTTAGTCAAAATAATTAAGCTATTTTAAAATAGGCGTTCATTTTATGTTGACAAGGTTCACAAATAGTGTACCTTATCTTGTAATACAACATTACAAGATATCGCACGAAGCAAATCAATGATCAAGGAAGATCTACAAAAATGGGGAATCCCATTGCGTAAAGTAGAAAAAATCACCGGATTCTCACAATCTCATGTGAGTCTGGTGCTCTCAGGCAAACGGAAGAATAACAGAATTACGACTACTGCCTGGGAACTTATACAGAAAAAAAAGAAAGAGCTTCGTGGAGAACTCACCGGAACTAATTCAGGAAATTAAAGCATTACGCAAAGTCTTAGAACGCTTGGATTCCAAGATTCCACACTTTGCAAAAGCACTTTCTGCGGATGATGCAGCGCAGAAGATGAAGGCAGATCGCAATGGGCGAGATGCTGAACTATCCAATCTGTATCAACTTTTAACCGGAGACAGTCAATGACTGAACAAGCAAAACAAGCAGACCGTGGGCCTCAGTTCTCGGCAGACAATCATCTTGCTCGTAGGCAAGGGATTGGTGCTAGTGAGGCAGGAGTCGTGTTCTGCGTTAATCCATACAGTTCCTGGTTTGAACTTTATCTGTCCAAGATTCCTGAAGAGGAAGGAGGACAGGTCAGAGACATCTCAAACAAGGATGCTGTTAAATGGGGGACTCGGCTGGAAGCCATTGTAATCCAGGCAATCAAAGAGGATTACGGAATCCCTGTCCAAAAGGATGAGACCACATACTGGAATACCGAACATGGTGTTCCAATGTATGCCCACCTGGACGGTACTCATGGTGATCGAGGTGTTGAGATCAAGACCACCAAAGTCCGTAATATCCATAATTACGGTGAAGAAGGCTCAGACTATCTGCCCAAGTATCAACTGATGCAGGGTGTTCATCAACTGATCTGTTGTCCTTGGATGACAGGAGTTGACTTCTTTGTCTACTTTGACAGAGACGAACTTCGGCATTATCAGGTCAACCGTGACGAGTTCACGGAACGCTTGATTAAATCTTATGCCAAGCAAGCAAAACGCTTCTGGAATCATGTTACAGAACGCAAAGTCCCTTCTGCTCAAACCAGAGAGGACATCAAGCATCTGTATCCAGAGTCTAATGATAATCTGATGACAGAAGATAATCTTGTCGGAGAATTATTAATCAGACTCAAAACCAATATAGATAATGAGAAGCAGTCAAAAGCTGATCTCAAATCTGCAGAAGAACGAGTTATCCAAGATAAGATAGCTCTCTCAGAATTCATCGGGAATAACGCTGGAATCATCACTGAAGAAGGCAAATCCCTGGTGAACTTCCGCACGAATGAAGTGAAAGGCAGATTCAGCCAAACTAAATTTCGTGAGGAACAACCGGAACTCTACGAACAGTATCGTGGAGAATCCACATCCAGCCGAAGACTTTCAATTTCTTGGAAGAACTTCAACGGCTGGGTTCCTTTTTAATGCCTAAACCGGAGAAGTTATATGGCTAACCCACAAATCAAATCTCAGAAGATCCACGGTAAGAGTTATGCGATGGTCCATGACCGAGTGAACTACTTCCGTGGTGAAGCAATGTACAAAGACCTTGGTATTGAAACCGAGGTTGTACATTTTTCTGAAGAACACTGCGTTGTTCGTGCCTTTGTCAGAGACAAAGATGGATTCATCTTAGCCTCAGGTATTGCACACGAATGGAAGCTTGATCCTAAGTCTGCAGTAAACAAAACCAGCTTTGTTGAGAATGCTGAAACATCAGCAATCGGCAGAGCTATGGCTTGTTTAGGAATTGGGATTGAAGATGCTTATGCATCTGCCTTCGAGGTGGAACTTGCTAAAGCATCTGAAGGATCATCTCGGAAAGATCCTCAAACTTCTAAATCCAATGTCATTCAACATCCTAAGTCTGGGAAACCATCTCAGGTCTCAGAGATGCTTGGTGAAGAAGCTGATCCAGAACCAGAACCTGAACAATCTTCTGATTGTAAAGCAGTTTTGTCGATTCTGAATCGATGTAAAACCAAACAGGATGTTGAAGGTGCAGTCAACGACAAGAGAGATGCAGTCAAAGCCCTGCCTAAAAATGAGCAAGCAATAGTCATTGCTCTCAAGGATAAGCTTATGGCTGAACTCATCGATGACGATATGCCTGTATGGGACTGAGCACCTTCAGTCAAATCCTCGATCTCATGCGAGATCCTGAAAAGATGAAGAGTGTTTCTGCTTCAATGTCCAGATTCAGAGATGAATCGGTTGAATGCAATGGAGTTGCATTTGATCTGGTCAGAGATGACCAGGGCATTGAATACGCCATCCCAAAGGGAGATACCGAGGAAGTCAAGGAAGACAAACTGCGTAAACAGATTGTCAAAATGGGCCTTGCCAGATATGCCGATGTCACATTGAGTGATGCAGGACTATGGAAATTCGAGAAAAAAGAATTGGACCGTTATGGATTACAGGCCGCGATCCAAGACGGAAAGACTCTTTTATTTCGAGGTCCGGTCGGCACTGGCAAGACCTACCTCGCAATCGCTTTAATCAAAGATCTTCTTGTTCAAAAGAAGAAAGTTGCATTAAGGCGTTGGCCTAAACTGCTTCAAGAGATGCTTGATACATTCAAAGCAGATCTACCTATGTCTTCAGTCCTAGATCCAGTTCTGAATGCAGATGTATTGTTATTAGATGAGATTAACATCGACATCAAAGGCAAAGCATCAGCATTTGAAATAGGAAAGCTTGCGGACATTATCAGTGATTTTCATGGATCGAATCGTGGAATGATTCTAACTACGAATCTCAGTGAGCCTAAGATCCAAGAGCTCTATGGAAAACAGATCTGGTCCAGACTGACAGACAAGGAACGGAGCATCATCGTATCATTTCAATATGAACGTAACCGAAGAAACTAACCTTTACGAAGAACAACTGAACGGGGGTCGCTTGGTAATCAAGGAGATCCCTGTTCAGGGAGGGATCTTATACGTGTCCAGGCATTATGTTGCATTACATGATTCCTGGTCAGGTGAAAAATCCTACAGACTTCATGACCATCAAATGATTTATGTCGCAAACGCAGATCCTGAAAGTGGACTTATCCCCATACAAATGGAAAGACGGAGAGCCCATGAAACCAATGGGGAAGCCCAGGCAGACTCAGGCAGACAGATGGAAAAAAAGAAAGGTCGTAGAAAGATATAGACAGCTTGCTGATGTTCTAAGAGCAGAAGCAATGCTGCAAAAGTTTCGGTGTACTGGAGTAATGATTATGTACTTCGATATGCCGATGCCAAAGTCCTGGTCAAAGAAACGGAAACGTGAATTGATTGGGACTCCTTGCCGATCTCGTCCAGACATTGATAATCTCTGCAAAGCAGTATTAGATGCTTTAATGGAAGAAGACTCAATTGTATGGAGCGGAGGTTGGCGTAAACTCTGGTCTGAAAATCCACAAATAACTGTGTATTCAATGCCAGATAGTAATCCCTAACCGGAGAATTATATGCTTAATTCATATCAAGCACTCGGTAATATTGGTAAAGACCCTGACTTCAAGCCAGGAAACGAGAACAAACAGTCCGTACTGGACTTTTCAGTAGCTGTTCAGCGTGGTAAAGACAAGAACGGCAACCAGAAAGATCCTTACTGGGCTCAGTTCAAAGCTTTCGGCAAACAGGCTGAAACCATCAATCAGTATTTCAGTAAAGGAGCTGAAATCCTTATTACAGATTCAGAGCCGGTCACTGAGATCCGTGACAAAGAAGATGGAACTAAATCGTACTGGAGTTATTACATAGTACGTCAGTTCTCCTTCACCAAATCGAACTCTCCTAACTACAAAGAAGAGAAGTCTGATAAGTCTAATTCTTCTTCAGGTTCCTGGTGAGCTTATGATGAACATATACAGAGTTTATCAGAGCAATCCTAACGGTGTTCCTGATACAGACAACATGGGTTATTTCAGAACCATTGCTGATGCCAAAGCATTTGTTCGATCACGAGCTCCTAAGTGTCGTGTGAAACACTCAGATGCTTTAAATGGCAGTTGGGTAATGGAACGCAGAAATATCCAGGAAACTCCTGCTGGAGATACAATTGGATATTATCCTAAAGGCCATTATAAGGAATTTGATACTTGGTTAATTAAAAGAATCGAAATTCCTGCAGGCAAAGATGGAATCTGTAGAACTTTTAAACATGAATCATGGTTCATGTTGGATGTTCTATCTAAAATGGGATAACTCAAGCTGCGTAACATTTGGATCATCATATCTCATGATGGGCCAGTTACCTTCGAGGTAGTAATCATTCGGTGAGCCCAGGGTGATACTTGGGCTTACCGTTTTTATCATAAAGCATTCTTTTGACTTCTTTACGATTGTTTCCCATAGCGTTATAAGAAACGTGAACCCACCCACTATTCGGTCCTTCCACTTCACCATCCCAGGCTTGGATTCTATTAGAATCATAGTTCTCTAAAATCAATTGATCAAATTCCAAGTTGTCCCTGATATATTCAGCAAGCTCTAAATTACTGACTGACTCAGATACAATTTCTATATCTGCTGCACTTGACTCACCATTGCAACAATGATGGCTCTTTGATGATCCATTAATATGAGCATTCCAGGCTTCTGACCGATAGCAGGAATTGACCTTTAATGCTTTGTTATAATGATCTCGGATCGGCTGAAGAACTTTAATGACCAGGACAGTCATTCGTGCAACTGCTAGAAGAGTCGGCTCCTGCTTGATATTCGCTCTTTGAGCATCAGGAGAATAGATTAACTCTTTTAGGGTAAAATTCGGACTGATGTACATAGCTAACCAAGAACTCTTATTTGACTGTGTAATCAACTCCTTTGACAAGCTCCAGGACGGACTTATGAGAATGAGCATTATCCCCATCAACGGCATCATCAAATGCCTGTCTAACTTCTTTGGGAAGTTTATCAAGATGAGGTTGGAGATGCTCGATTGCTAAAGACTGAGCTTTGTCAGCTACTAAGTCTTTAAGCATATTTGCCACAAATGGCAGGATGAGGTTAACCATATCTTTCCTTTCGTTATCCTGTTCATGTTTATCATAATTATCCTTTACGAAGAAATCATAAAGCCAACTAAAATGGTTCACTCAGCTTCCTTCTCAGGATGGGGTGGAATGGGGTTCTTTTCTGCTTCTTGATGAAGATCACCACCAGATTCAAAGTAAAATTTGGCAATTCCTGCAAGAATCGGTATGAATGCACCAATTAAGATATTTAAGAGGTCTTTTGAGGATGTAGGTAATTCTTCTGCACTCCCAAGCATTACATGGACAATATACAGAAACGTAGCCAGCGCAAATAATCCAATGATAAACCGAGCAATAAACCTACTTACTTGAATCCTCTCATTCACCGACATTTTAGGAGGTATCGGTTTTGGAATATCTGGTTTAGTAACAGTCGTTACCGTAGTTTCTTTAGCCAATTTATCTCCTGCTTGGTTTCATTCCTCGGATTTCACCGCACAATTCCCTAATCGCCATTGTCTGTTCGTTTAATGCCGACTGAAAATTCTCGTTTCTTGTGTTGCTTAAATTGATTACATCAATAAGTCGTGAATCAGCCACAGTGTCTTTCTCTTGCCATGACTTAACTTCGTCACGATGACTTTGTGCAGTTTTATAAATATAAAAGAATGTCGCCCCAATAATAACTGCTGGGAGTCCTATTCTTTCTATTAATTGTAATAAGCTATCTACTTCCATGAAATCAGGATGGGTTCGACCAGTTGCATAAACATAATCCGCGGGATTCATTCACTAGTTTTCCTGAAAATAATCTCATCATAGTTATTCATAAAGTACCAAACCACATAGACTCCTGATAAAATCAGAGTGATATAAATCGAAAAGAATATGAGAAGTCCTGTCATCTCTCAGCAAAGGCTATGTAATTACGTTATCTCAGTCCAAGAAGTTGTGTCTTCGTTCCATATATACTTATTCCCATCGTCAGGACAGGCTACTGGAGGTTCCCATTGACAGGTATCTTCATTTAATGTCCAACTTGAAAATGGTTGTTCTTGGTAAAAAGCATCGCGTTCAGGATCATAAACACACCCAATTCCAGCATAATTTTTTCTTAGTGCTTTGGATTGATCTTCACTAGGTATATTTGAATTCGGTTGATAATGAACACCTCTTCGTGTGTTGTATGAGGTTTTAATCCAGTTCTCATTTGGGTATGCATTATCAATAAAATTTTGTTCAGCGGCTATTACTGTTAAAACAATATTATTTTCAACTTTTGCAAAATGCCCCATTATACTGCCCTCCGTATAATAACAATTCCCCTGCCGCCGTCTGCGGCATTACTTGTACCGCCAGCACCACCTGACCCTCCTCCTGTATTAACAGCCGCGGCTGTTACTGATCCGCTGTAATTGCCGTCCGTTGCACCCCCTTTTGCCGCCGATCCATCAGCGGTTGCACTGTCGCCTCCTTTTCCTGCAGTGGTATTCCCTGCACCCCCTCCACCACCAGAAAAATATTGAGTCGAACCTGTTCTTATTGTTGTGCTGTAAGGTGCGCCTCCATTTCCTCCATTATGAGAACTA
>Ga0181372_1000335_pt1 | contig 11521 bp, 11 predicted proteins | sample LowvirmetaG_5_FD_130161 | JGI IMG/M metagenome (GOLD analysis project Ga0181372, IMG submission 130161) | Marine viral communities from the Subarctic Pacific Ocean - Lowphox_08 viral metaG | ecosystem: Environmental > Aquatic > Marine > Oceanic | place: Subarctic Pacific Ocean | collected...
CAACTCATGATGCAGGGTGAGCTCCGCTGACTTGGTGATGACCAGGTGGGTTTCCACCCCGCAATCACGCAACAATTCCAGCGCTCGCACTCCGTAGACGATCCCCGAGGCGCCGCTGATGCCGACGATGATCCGCTGTGCCATGCTCTGCCCTGCCGCGCCGAAAGACCCCGCACTTTACCAGCACCCCGGTTTGATTTCACTGTCCGGGCACTGCCCACGAGGACGCTGTAGTACCCTTGTCGTATCTCTTCTCAACGGATGAACAGGCCATGCTGCACACACCGCGACTCCTGATAGACCCGCTCAGCGAAGACGATGCGCCCTTCGTGCTGGCACTGCTGAACGATCCCGATTTCATTGAGCACATTGCCGATCGCGGTGTGCGCTCCCTGGATCAGGCAAGACAGTACCTGCGAGACGGTCCGCTGGCGAGCTACCGGGAGAACGGCTTTGGACTGTGGGCGGTAAGGCCGTGTGAGGGAGGCGAACCGCTGGGGATCTGCGGCCTGGTGCAGCGCCCCACGCTCACCGATGTGGATATCGGCTACGGATTTCTACCCGCAGCCCGTGGCCGCGGGCTGGCGCTGGAAGCGGCACAGGCAGTGCTGGACTATGCCAGGGGGCCCCTTGGCCTGCAACGGCTGGTCGCCATTGTCACGCCGGGGAACCACGCCTCGCGCAGCCTGCTGGATCACCTCGGCTTCGCGTATGAATCGATGATTCAACTCACACCCGAGGCCGAGGCCCTGTGCCTCTATGGATGGGAGGACGCTCAGAAGCGGTAACGCACACCCGCTTCCACCGAGCGGCCTGCCTCCGGCGACACATCGCGCAGGAACGAGGTGCTCAGGCGGATTTCCTCGTCTCCCAGATTGCGCGCGGCCAGAAACAGCGTCAGCTCGGAGTCACCCAGCGCCAGCCGGTAGTCGGCGCCCAGATCCCAGCGCGTGTAGCCTGCCGTGGCTTCCTCATTGACGCCGGGGCGATTCTGGCTGGCGGCGTCCTGCACCCGTGTCCACACCTCCAGCACATCCGTCGACCAGCTCAGGCGGCCGCCAATACGATGCGGCGGCAGTCGCGGCACATCGTCACCATTGTCCAGCTCGCCGCGAATCATGTCGCCGAACAGGGCCAACCCCACCTCGCCACCGACAAAGGTTCCCAGACCGAACTGGCCGTTCACTTCCACGCCGTAGAACGTGGCGTCATCCTGCACGTAAGCCAGCACCGGCAGTTCATCCACCTCGGCACCGGTGTTCATCAGGGTAATGTAGTCACTGAAGTCGTTGTGGAACACGGTAACTTCGAGATCCTTGTTGCCGTTGTGCCAGTGGAGGGAGAGGTCCACGTTGTTCGAGACTTCCGTGTCGAGGTCCGGATCACCCAATTCGATGGCCGCTGTGGCCGCGTGCGCAACCCAGTTCTCCGGCCCGGTACCATCGACATTGGAGAACAGCTCTTCAATGGAGGGCGCGCGCTCGGAACGGGCGAGGTACAAGCGCAACTGCCAGTCCGGGGAGGCATTGAATATCGCTGAACCCGAAGCGCTGAACGCGGTGAAATCGCGCGCACCGGAGGATTGCGCCGCGGGGTCACGTTCATCCCGGTCCACACGCAGGCCGGCCTCGAACAGCCAGTCACCGGTGCGATAGTCCTCCACCAGAAAAACGCCGAAGTCGGTGCTGTCGGTTACCGGGATAAAGGCCTCTTCACCAATAGCGCTGAACTCTCCACTGCGTGCCTGCAATCCCAGCGCACCACGCAGGCCACCGATCTCACCGTGCACCATCTCGACCCGGGTCTCCCAGGTTTCATTGTTGTACAGCGTGCCTACTTCGCCATTGCCTTCGATTTCCGCATGCTGGTAATCGGTATAGGTGACCGTGCCGCGCAGCGATTCAAAGCCGGGCAGCGGTTCCGCAAGTTCCAGCACGAGATCGTAGCGCGTCTGCTCCACGTCCAGGGTTATGCCGCCCTCTTCTTCCTCATGCTCTTCGTGCTCTTCGTGCTCTTCGTGCTCTTCGTGCTCCTCATGATCCTCCTCGCCGTGCTCGTCCTCATGGTGCTCGTGGGCGCCGGCTGGAATACCGTAGCGGTTCTCCAGCCGGGCCACTGCCAGCCCTACCAGGCCGCGGTCGAAGTGGTAGCTGGCGCCGGCAGTCACATTGCGTGTGCGGCCGCCCGTATTGCCAACGTAACCATCGGTTGTCTCTTCCTCACCGTGCTCCTCGCCGTCGTGTTCCTCGTCATGGTCGTGATCGCCTTCCCGCGCCGCGAGGCCGGGAATGCTCAGATCGTTCCAGTCGCGGTAAAGGGCATCCAGGTGGAAGGCGATATCGCCGCTGCCACCGTCCAGGCGCAGCACCGACGTGTCCATGTCGGAGGCGCCGTCATGGCGCAGCTCCACACCGCCTTCCACACCGTCAATACGGGTGCGCGGCACACGGTTGTCGATCACATTGACCACACCACCAATGGCCCCCCGCGCCATACAGCAGGGTCGCGGGCCCCCGCAGCACCTCAATGCTGTTTGCCAGCAGGGGCTCGACAGACACCGCGTGATCGGCACTCACCGCCGAGGCATCGGCACTGCTGGTGCCATTCTGTAACACGGTCACCCGCGGTCCCTGCTGCCCACGAATCACGGGCTGGCCGACACCGGGGCCAAAAGATGCATTGGCCAACCCGGGCATGTCACCGAGGGTATCGCCAATCGTCGACCGCGCGCTGCGGCGCAAGTCATCGCCCGTCAATACGGTCACCGGCAAGGCGGTTTCGGCTTCCTGCTTGCTTAAAGGTGCCGTTACCAGCACGTGTTCGATTGGCAGCGACTGCGCCGCCGCGTTTGCACTGGCCACAGCCAGTGCAATAGGCATGAAACGTTTCATGATCTACTCCTGAAAAAGACAATGGGGTTCTTTAATCAGAAGTAATGCGGGGGGCCTCGGGCCTGTAGTGGAAGGTAACGCGGAGCGACCTGCGCGGCACGTGGCGCGGCCGTAAAGCACGCCACCAGCAGCAGGAACAGCGCCAGCGCGGGCACCGCAGACACTGCTGCAGGGGCCGATGACTTGCACAGCAGGCACTCGGCCTGCGCATCGGACAACCCGTGGGTATGACTGGCCTCGAGAACCTGCAGACCACTGACGCACAACAGCGCGAGCACCGCTACCAGACGGGCGGCGCGACGGGCTCTTGCTGTCAGTGTTAACTGAGACGACATGGCGACATTACATACCACAGGAGCCGCGAGTATAAACGCAGCGGCGAATACAGGCCATCTTTACTGCACAACTGGCAAGCCGGCTACGACTGCGGGTCCGGCTTGCCAGGCACCCGCACCAGCACGATCTCCGGTGCCTGCTCGGCGAAGGCATCGACGAACGTGTCAGAGGTAAATAGCAAACGGTCCTTGTGACGCACCGTGGCACGCAACCCGTAGCGATGCCGGGAATCCAGCGTTGCCGGGTCGTAGCTGATACGGAAAGGCCAGGGCGGCGCCGTTGCGGTGGACTGCGTCACGGTAGCCAGCACCGTGGCGGGTGCATCCGCACGCGACACATCCTCGAAATTGATCTCCAGCTGTGCATCAGGCGGCAACATCATGCGCTCCCGATACATGACGGTGCCTTCGATCACCCCCGCCCCCTGCTCTATCGCCGTATCCTCCGCGGTCTGCCCGCAGGCGCTCAGCATCCCGGCGACCAGAAATGCTGCCAGACCTTTTCCCGCCTGTTCGCCCCACATCGCTCTCTTCCTCATGCAGACAATTGCTCCAGCATTGCGGCCATTTTGGCATGCAACAGGTTGACGCCCTTGAGCGGGCGCACCATCACCTTGAACTCGGTGATCAGGCCTGCGTCATTCACGGTGATGATATCGACCCCATTGACCGTAATGCCGTCGATGTCACAACTGAACTCGAGCACGGCATGAGGCGCTGCCACCACCTCTTTCACGTAGTGAAAACTGTCATTGAATACCGCGAGGGCTCCGGTCAGGTAAAGCCGTGTGAGATCGCGACCTGCCTGGGGGCGGTGCACCACGGGCGACCAGAACACGCAATCGTCGGCCAGAATGGCGTCCAGTCCACCCGGATCTCCACTGCGCACAATCTCGTGCCAACGCGCCAATACCTGCATACTCGATCCTTCATACTCATCCATCGCGACAACGATGCCACCGGGCGGGCGCGCTGTCCATGACCGTGATCAGGCGGATAGCGTCAGGAAGGCATCGATTGCTGTGCGCGCTTCAGGTTCATCCAGGGTGGGCGCGTGGCCGCGGTCATTGACGACGGCCACAGCCAGGTCGGCCTTGCGCTGCTGCATGGCCTGCAGCCCGGCACTGGAGAGAATGTCGGAATGCGCGCCGCGCAACACCAGTATTGGCAACGTGGCAATGGCGTCGAACACCGGCCAGAGATCCGGCGGGACAGCGGCACCTTCTGTCGCAGCCAACGGCGTGGCGATGGCGGGATCATAGGCCAGCTCCAGGCCTTTACCCTGCGCCTGCGGCCGATAGAGCGCCCGGGCGAAGTGCAGCCAGTCATCGGCTGAGAAGGTGGGAAACGCATCGCCGTTGATGGCCCGGGTTTGTGCCACGGCGGCCGCCCAATCAGCCACCGGCTCCGCTTTCCCCACATAGGCCTTGATACGCGCCAGCCCCGCCGGCTCGACCTCGGGGCCGATGTCGTTGAGCACAATGGCGCTGGTCCGCGCCGGCTGCATTGCCGCCATCATCATCGCCATCAGGCCGCCCATGGATGTGCCGACCAGTAACACCTGTTGCACACCCTGCTCATCCAGCAGGCGGAACATGTCCTGAACATAGGTAAGAGGCTGGTAGTGCGCGGGCTCCGGATCGTACGCGGAACGGCCGCGGCCGCGCTGGTCGGCAACCACTACGCGATAGCGCTGGGCGAGATGCGGCGCCAAGCCGGCAAAGTCGGCTGAGTTGCGCGTGAGGCCATGCATGCACAGGGCAACCGGGGCATCGACATCCGGCCCGGCGTAATCGCGGGCGTACAAGTTCAGGCCATCGCTGCTGCGATACCAGAGGTCGGTAAATCCACTCATGGGCTTACTCCCCGAACTGCAGCCGCAGTTCCCGTTTCAAAATCTTGCCGTTGGGGTTGCGCGGCAGGGCGTCGATGAATTTCAGGTCGGCAAGCCGCTGCTGTTTTCCCAGGCGGGCATTGGCCCAGGCCAGCAGCTCGTCCGCGGCTATTGTCGCATGGGGTGCCGGCACCACCAGCGCGAGCGGGGACTCCCCCCAACGCGCACTGGGTATGCCGATAACAGCCACATCGCTTACCTGCGCATGCTGCACCAGGACGGCTTCGATATCCTGAGGATAGACGTTCTGCCCGCCGGACAGAATCATGTCCTTCTTGCGGTCGACGATATACAGAAAACCCTCTTCGTCCACGTAGCCGATATCCCCGGAGCGCAACCACTGGCGCCCGGCGGCGTCGATGTACTCCGCCTCGGCGTTGGCATCGTCGCGACGCCAGTACCCGGGCATGCTGATACGTCCGCGCGAGACAATCTCTCCCGCCACGCCCTGGGGTAACTCCCGGCTATTCTCATCCAGAATACGCAAGTCCGTGCCAATCAGCGGGCGCCCCACCGATGCCCAGCGTCCCTCCGCATCCTCCGGCTCCAGCGTGGTGATGATGCCCTCGGTAAGGCCATAGAGTTCAATGATACCGCAGGGAAAATGGGCAAAAATATCGCGCTTGAGCCCCTCGCGCAGCGGCGAGCCGCAACTCATCATGGCCTGCAGGCTGCTGACGTCACCACCTTTGGCCTGCAGGTGCTCTACCACCCGCTGGAACTGGATGGGTACCATGGCGGTGTGGGTAATGCGCTCGCGCGCCGCGGTGGCGACGAACGCCGCAGGGTCGAAGCGCTCCTGCAGCACCAGCGTGCCGCCGGCCAACAGCGTGCAGAGCATCGCAACCCAGGAGATATTCGAATACAGACCGATAGTCAGCAGGGTGCGCGCGGCGCCATGGTAGCGCAGGGCGATGGCCAGATCGTAGGCCCAGTCCCGCCGCGTGCGATGACTGTGCAGAATGCCTTTGGGCAACCCGGTGGTACCGGAACTGTAGATGATGTTCAAGGGCGCATCCGCACCGAGCCTGCGGGCCGCCTCGGGCAAGGTCTCCGCATGCCCCGTACAAAACTCGTCCAGCGCGGTCCAGTGCGTATCGCCGGGGCCGCTGGTGAGGGCGAGCTGGAGGGTGTCCGGCAACTGCGCCAGCAGTGGCGTCAACCGCGCCTGCTGGTCCGGTGACACCACCAGCGCACTGATTCCGGCGTCCGCCAGCATGGCAACCAGCGCCGCGTCATTCACTGACAGGTTAATGGGCACCGACACGGCGCCCGCTGCCAGGGTGCCAAACAGCGCCTGTAGCATGGGCAGACCATTGCACATGACCACACCTACCCGGTCGCCCGGGGCCACACCACGGGCCAGCAGGCCGTGCGCGAAACGGTGGTTGGCAGCCGTAAATGCACGCCAGTCGAGCGTGCTATCACCGCAGATAACAGCAGGCCGGGGCGCTCGCCAGCGGCCATGCAATGCAAGAATTTCCGGCAACAAAGGCACCGGTGCCTCAAATCCAGTCACAGCTTATACCTTTCGTGTGCTCACAAACGCCCCGACCGAAGGCCGGGGCAACAGGCAGGCCTCAGAACCGATATTCCACTGTGGCGGTCAGCGTGCGGGGAGGGGCATAGAACACCGTGGTGTTATTTTCCAGTCCCAGCGAGGAGGCACAGCCGCCGTCGCCAAAACAATAACCGGCCGTCTTGATTTCTTCATCGCCGAGGTTCTTGCCGTGCAATCCCACTAGCCACTGCTCGTCGCTGCTCATCCAGACAATACTGGCATTGATCACGTCGTAGGCTTCCTGGTCAATCACCGGCACCGGGGCCTCGAACTGCGTGACATCACCCTTGTAGGACCAGTTCAGCTTGGCGGTCAGGTCACCGGCCGCGAAATCCGTGGTGTAGGTGAGCCCGAGATAGAGCATTTCCTCGGGCGTGTTCTGCACCGCGCGCTGATCCGCCACGTCGACTCCGTTGAGCAACCACTCCTTGATTTCCGCATCGAGCAGGCTCATCGCCAGCTGCACACTGAAGTGCTCGTTGAGCAGCACGTTGCCTTCCACTTCGATGCCGGAGATCTCGGCCTGGCCGGCATTGGTTACCGTGCCGACGAAGCCATCATTGATGCCGTCACCATCGCTGTCTACACCCACAGAACCCGGGATCTGCATGTCCTGATAGTCGCTGTAGAACACCGCAATATTGGTGAGTGCACGGCCATCCAGCCAGGTGCTCTTCAGGCCCGCCTCCCAGGAATCGAGCGTTTCCGGGTCGAAACCGCGCTCCACTTCAGGGCTGGCGAAGTTGGCACCCCGAGGGTCGAAGCTGCCGGCCTTCCAACCCTGGCTGTAGCTGGCATACACAGTGACATCGTCGTTGAGGGTGTAGCTCAGGTTCACCCGCGGCGAGAAGTCAGTGTAGGTTTTTTCCGCTTCGTAGTCGCTGGTGGTGGCGAGCAGCAATGCGCTGTCGTTGTCGAAGAACGGTGAACCGAAGCCCAGGTAGGTGCCGCGGAAAATGTCTGCCGTCCGCGTGTCTTCGGTGTAGCGGCCACCGACAGACAGAGCCAGGGCGTCGGTCAGGCGGTAGGTGACGTCGGCAAACACAGACCAGGCCTCGGTATCCACAGTGCCGCCGGTGTAGGCAGTCACCGGGCCGATCTGCCCCAGCACAACGTCAAAATCATTGGCGGCCGTGGCGTCGAGATAATAGAAACCTGCCACCGCGTTCCAGCGCTCGGTATTGTAGAGCAACTGGAATTCCTGACTGAACTGCTCGTTGTCGTAGATCACTGGCGCGTCGAAATCGATCACCTCGAGGCCGTCGAAATCGATCACGGATTCAGTGTAGTCTTCGCGCCAGGCACTGATAGAGCGCAGTGTAGTGGTGTCGCTGACGTTCCAGTCCACCGACAGCATGGCACCCTCGGCGTCGATTTCATTATTGCCGTTGATGCCCGCGGTGGCGACGGAATCTTGCGCACCGGCGGTGGTGTCGTAGCGGTCAGACAGCACCGGCACGCCACTCACGGCACCGGGAAAGGGGCGGTAGCCGGCGACCGGGTTGGTCTTGTCATTGAGCTTGTCGTAGGCCAGGCGCACCAGCCAGTTCTCGCTCGGCAGCCATTCCGCGCTGGCGCGCCAGGCGAAAAGATCCTTGTCGTAGTGCTCGTCACCCGTGGTCAGGTTCTCACCGAAACCGTCGCGGGTCAGTGAGGCCACGGTTGCCCCCACACGGAAGGTATCTGTCACCGGCGCCGATGCCGTACCCACCAGGTCGAGCTGGCCGTAGCTGCCGTAGGAAGCCTTCAGGCGCAGGTCAGTTTCGTCACTCAGGCGGCGCGTCACATACTTGATGGCACCGCCCACAGCGTTGCGCCCGTACAGCGTGCCCTGTGGCCCGCGCAATACTTCCACCCGCTCAACATCGTAAATGTCCAGCAGGGCGCCCTGGGGCCGGGCGATGTAGACATCGTCCAGGTACAGCGCTACGCCCTGCTCGAAGCCCGCCAATGGATCCTGCTGGCCAACGCCGCGGATAAAAGCCGTCAGTGTCGTGCTGGTGGCGCGCGATGGCTCCAGCGTGACACTGGGAATGATCTGCGCCAGCTCACTGATGTCGGAGGCACCGCGCAGGCGCAGTGCGTCGCCCGACAGCGCGGTAACGGCAATGGGCACATCCTGCAGGTTTTCTGCCCGCCGACGGGCAGTGACAACCACCTCTTCCAGCGCCAGCGCCGGGCCGTCCTGAGCCTGGGCGGTCGAGAAGGGCAGTGCGGAAGCCAGGGAAACGGCGAGCGCAATAGCGGAGCGCGGAGCAAATGCTGTCATGATATCCACCTTGATCGTTATTTTATCGTTTTTCTTGAGCCGGCCTTGAAGGCAGGCTCAACAATTGTTGAATTACATCGGCGAAGATATTCAACGTTTGTTGAAATGTCAAGCGCACCGGTCTCAGCGCTTGCCGGGAATTGCCTCGTCCGCGGGCACACGGGTCCACCACAGCCCCAGCAGTCCGTAACCGAGTGAGAACAGAATGGCGTAACTGGCGGACACGGCGGGGTTGCGCACGGCGCCCGACAGGTTCAGCGCCAGATGCCCGACAAGACCGATCAGCGCCGCACCCACGACCACCCAGAGCGGAATATGGCGCCGCACCAGCACCCCGAAGAGAACCGGCACCAGCGACGCGGCCGCAAGCCCGTACACCCCCTTCTGCGCAAACAGGCCAATCAGCGGCGGCGGATTCCAGGCCAGCACGACGGCCAGCACGCCTACCCCGACCAGTACGTACCGGGAGAGCGCAAGCGCGTTGTATCGCTCGCCGTACAGGGGCTGCACGATGTCGTTCACCACCATCGCCGACAGCGACACCAGGATGCCGTCCAGTGTGCTCATGCCCGCCGCCAGCAGGGTGAGGAAAATAAATACGAGCACATACTCACCCCAGGGCGAGCTACCGAATTCGAACAGGAGGTATTCACGCACAACCGTGTCTTGCTCTGGAATGTCGAGGCCCGCCAGGCGCGCGTAGAAACCAATCATCAGCATCAGGGTGAAGACACTGCCGACCACCACGGTGGTGGCGATGAATTTGCCGATATCGCGCTCACTGCGCAAATAGAGCACTTTGGTGAGAATATGGGGTTGCAGCATCAGGGCGAAGGTCACCACAAAACCGCTGACAAACACCGAGAAGAAATCCGAATAGAGGTCACTGCCCGCGTTGAACGCATCGGCGTAACCCCTGTCGACAGCGCGCAGCGCGGCCATTGGATCAGCACCGAGATACTTCCAGCCCTGCGCCACCAGAATCACCGTAATGGCCAGCATCATCACGCCCTGCAGGGTGTTGGTGTACGCGTGCGCGTAGGTGCCCCCCATCAACACATAGGCAAACACGAACAGCAGCACGAGGACCAGCGCCGTTTTTTGCTCCACCGGAAACAGGCCGGTCAACAGCAGGCTGCAGCCCACCAGGATAAGCACCACGAAGGTAATCGAGAGCAGGTTGATACACGCAAAAAACAGACTGAAGCCACGGTGGTTGTAGCGGTAGAAGATCCACTGCGGAATCGTCAGCGCATTATTGCTCTCACCGAGGCGCAGAAACCCCCGCGTCAGCAGCAGGAAGGCACTGAGAATGCCCAGGGATCCAGCGAGCCCGTAATGCAGGTAGGCGCTCAAGCCGTGGCTATACACAAACCCCGGATTGATAACAAAAGTCGCCGTGGAAGCGATGGAGGCCGCCAGGGTGATGCCGATCAGGTAAGGGTTCATGTCCTTGTTGCCGATGGAGAAGCCACGAATATCGCGTGTTCTGCGCATACCTACCCAGGAGAGCCAGAACACCAGAATCACGTAGGCAAGGGACATGGCGTACTTGAAAAGATCGGGGGTCATGGTCGCACTCTCATCGCATATTGTTATTGGCAGACGCTCAAGTCTGACGAAAGCCATGCCGTATTTCAACAAGCGTTGAAAAATAAACTATGCTATTGTCCGCCCCACTGAAGGCGGTTTTCTGGCATGACAAAGACCCGGCAAGCACCAAAACGAGAGCGCATTCTGGATGTCGCGGAGGAGCTGTTCGCCCTGCGCGGCTACGATGGCGTCACCCTGCGTCAGATCGCCAACAATGCCGGGGTCGATGTCGCCCTCGCCAGCTACCACTTCGGCAAGAAGCTGGATCTGTTCAATGCGGTTTTCGAACGCCGCGCTGCACACCTAAATAGCGCGCGACTGGATGCCCTGGAGGCCTGCCAGGCATCAGCCGATGCAGCGGGGCCAACTGTCGAGCAGATTATCGAGGCCTTTCTGCGCCCGCTGGAACTGGCCCAGGAAACCGGAGACCCGGGCTGGCAGAACTATCTGGCACTGATCGCCTACATCAACAACTCGCCCTACTGGGGTCCACGGATGATGTCCAAGCTGTTCGACAGCCTGGTCAGCGCATTCATCGCGGCGTTGCGCAAAGCCCTGCCCGGGGCGCGCGATGAAGACATCTACTGGTGCTACCACAACCTGTCTGGCGCACTCACCCTGACTCTGGCGCAAACCGGTCGCATCGACAAGCTGTCGGGGGGCAAGTGCCTCTCAGCTGACTTTGAAGCCGCCTACGATCACATGATCCCCTTTGTCGCCGCCGGCTTTCGTGAAGTGTGCGGCCGCAGCGGAAAAAACGGGTCTGGCTGCGCGCCGCAGCGCCTGCATGCGACCAAGGCAACCGGAGGGTAACCCGATGACCCAGTGGCTTGACGCCGCCACCCGGGTAATGCGCGCGGTGCCTGGCTGAAGGTTCGGGCGGGAAAGAAAGCGGCGCCGAAAAACAAGGCGCCCTGACCCCGGCTACAAATCCACTTCGCGCTGGAAGTCGCGCTCGATGCGTTGCTGCTGCTCAAA
>Ga0181372_1000337_pt1 | contig 11504 bp, 2 predicted proteins | sample LowvirmetaG_5_FD_130161 | JGI IMG/M metagenome (GOLD analysis project Ga0181372, IMG submission 130161) | Marine viral communities from the Subarctic Pacific Ocean - Lowphox_08 viral metaG | ecosystem: Environmental > Aquatic > Marine > Oceanic | place: Subarctic Pacific Ocean | collected 2015-12-05
TATCAGTTCTTAGATGGTGGTAATTCAAACTCCGTCTCATTTATAACAAGTAGTTATAATAGTTTTAGCGGTTCTGCGAGAACTCTTGAAGCAGAAGTCATCTTTCCAAAAAGAATTAATCCAAAAGTAACAAGTTATGAGTATACAGACATATCTTCTTCTTTGTTTGGGTTTCACACAGCCGGAACAGAAGAGGATGTTTTGACATGGCCAACGCCAGTCGGTAATTCAGATCAAGACATAAGGATTTATGCAGTTAGGGAATCTTCCGGTGACCCCAGTGCTTACTTTAAATTAGAATCAACATTTCTTGACACATTCCAGGACGGTTTAGATTACATGACTTCATCATTGTACGATGATGTGTATGATAATGAAAAATGGAATTTTGCTATCAGATTTAAAAGAGACATCCATCCCTTGGCGACAGGTGTTACTAGTTCTCTGTCGGATACCGGCATTAAGCTTGGAGATCCCTCTGGCAGCATTGAGTTCTACGGTGTCAATGTTGTTCAAAACTATGTGAAGAATGAATTTCTTGTTACGTCATCAATTTCTTTGGACAAATTTAATGATTTAGTATCTTCTGCGAAAAGAATTTACGCAGGAGCACATAGGCAAAATTTTGGCTCAACTGTTCTTCAAAAATCAGATGTCAAAATTGGGTCTGTTAGATATTGGCTAGACAATTTGCCAAATGGCGTCATCCGAGAACACGCATATGATGTTGAGAATTATGGAACAGAGCATCCCGGCAGAAATGCTTTTCTTTTTCAAGGAGAGTCAAAAGACGGCGGCGGCTCGTTTGATTTTTATGCCACAGGCTCGAGATATGTTCCACAAGCAGAAACTCTAGCTCTTCATTGGAGCTTTGAAACATTGACAGGTTCTGATGATTCCGGAGAATTTATTGTTACTGATGCATCTTCTGGTTCAGCAACATCCGTTAGATATGGAGGTTACGACACAGATCCGATTCCTCTGGCTAAGACTCTCAAAAGACAACATACAGGCAAGGGTCAGTATTTCCCAGCAAATAGTTCAAAAGTTGTTGATAAGATGTATATATCAAATGCAAAAATACAACCACCGGAAATTATTGCTAGTTCAAATATGATCGAAGGTAGAACTCGTGATGATAGATTGTTGACGAGAACAAGTAGGCCAATCACTCACTTCATAGGTATTGAAAAAAGCCCTTATCAATCAGTCACAGACGAAATGCTAAAAATGTTCGCCACTCTGACAGAGTTTAATAATTTAATTGGTGAACCAGTTAATACATATCGTCCAAATTATAAACAGTTAGACAAGCTAAAGCAATTATTCTTTGAGCGAGTCGATAATACTCCGAATGTTGAGAAATATGTTGATTATTATAAGTGGATCGATAATGCAATTGATATGATAATTCATCAATTGATGCCTATGTCTGCAAATACGTCTGAAAATTTGAGCACAATGATTGAGAGCCATGTGCTAGAAAGAAACAAATTCAGACACAAATATCCAATTGTTACTTCAGCCGACGGAAACGAAGATATAGGGGCTTCAACTCACGGCCATGATCAGGGTTCGCTAGCAACAGATTTTTCTCGTTTCTTTCCAGAAGGATCGTCCGACGCCGACCGTCAAATATTCGACAGTCTTAATGAAAGTTTAATTATAGCTGGCCGCCAAGGCAGCCCCATGAACCCAAATAAAAGTATTTTGTGGTGGAAAAATAGGGCTGAAAGAGACAAAGTTGGCGACATCACTTCAGGCGATACAACCGTTGACGAACAAAGAGAAATATATAGAAAAATAATCACCTCTACCGTCGCATCTTCTGGTTCCACGTATCAAGAGGCTGCAGTTGCGAAACCGTATCGCCTTAGAACAAGCGTAAAATCCCCTGTTGGAGAAAAATTTTATAATTTTAAAGGCTTGTATACAAAGCAGACTTTGAAGCCTCAATCTGCCAACTATAGATTAAGAGTTTCAGCTAGTAGTGTTCGAGCAGACGAAGAAAATTCTGTTCTTTATGGTTTTAAACCAATTTATGATTTTGACACAGAGCCAGTTGCAGGCATCAAATCGGGAAAGAAAAGAAAACTGCATTTTGCCGTTGAAAATGTCGCAACCGGTGAGATTATTAAACATAATTTAGCCGTCCCGTTCAGTGTTTACACCAGTAGTGAAGGAAGAATCATTACAGACGTTCATCACGATACCGTCATTGAACAACACCACCCGCTCCAAGGCCCGTTTACTGAAAAATATGTCGGAGGCCGTCAACATAGACATATTCAAATTAACTCAGGCAGTGAGTTAGATACGGATAAGACAAGGCCGGAAGGTTTTAAGATACATGTCACTGCAACGCCTTCTTCGTATGAAAACGGTTCATCCGATGCAAAGAAAGTCATTACAAATGCAGGCAATGGTGCATTAATAAATTATACTGCTCCAGACGTAAATTACAGCCTTACTGTTGACAGCGAACTTCCAAGAGCGATGTTCTTTAGAGACGAAACTGCAAAACGTCCAGTTAATATTAGAAATATTAAAAGTTCTTCATATGGGATTGGAAACTATTCTAAGAACTACGAAGTTGTTATGACTAATGCGAGATCCGTTAATAATAAATATTATGTTGAAATAACAGGGGCTGTTTCTTCATCAGTGACAGCCAGTGATTTTCCCTCTCTTCAAGACTTCGCACTTCCAGAAAGGACAAAGAACAAAACAGTTATAGTTAATCGTTTTTCCGCTCCTGGTGGGCCAGATGTTATGTCAAGAGGCGTTCTAGATACAGCGGCAGAAGAATATTCAGTGCATAACGCTTTGCCATTTAGAAATCTTTCAGTTAGACATCCGTTTCAGGAACTATTGAAAAGGCATACTTCGCAGTTCGGAGAAGACAGTGAGTTTGGAGCCAATAGCGGTTCTATTCATAAAGTTCATAGAAACACCAGATATAGATTAGAATATTCTGGAAATACAATTGTTACAGGAACTGTTAGAGACAATGGTTTCGTAACTCACCCAATTCCTCAAAGTGATATGCAGTATTCTTGGATTACTGCCTCCGCGTATCAGGTTTCTGGCGGACTTACAAACACTTCGCAACTCCCATTTGGATATGAACAGCCGAACATCGCCCACCGTGGAGCCTCTAATGACATTACATTCGCTTCAGGTTCTGCTACACTTGCAAACAATAATATACCTATAGATTTTGTTGGGTTAAATTATATTTATATTGATAACGTGGATTCAGCCAATAATCTTATCCACCCCGGCGGCCCGAACGGTGATGGCTCAAATAACAAATTTGTAACATTCGCAGCTGCTCAATTTGATGCAACTTCTCAGCCTGATATTGGATTTGCACTCCTCAATCGCAATGGACCATATGGATATCCAACTTGGAAGCAAATTAGACACGATCAGCATAAATTAACCATATATCAAAAAAAGAATAATATATATAATTTTTATGAAAACAACGAAATAAAAACCATTAATAATGTTGATGATGACAATGGGATTGTTGGACGTAGGGATAAAAAGCAGCTTAAACAATATAGAATTCCAGCAATTACTACGAAGTTCAAGCCATTGACTGTCAATTTGGCTAATAATCTTAGTCTTTCTTACACTTACGGTAATTTAAATTCTTATCTCCTGATGGACGAAGGCGTGTTGGACGATAAACATGGAATTGTAAAAAGTCCTCCTGAAACTAACGAAGTTATAAAAAATATTAATAAATTAGGAATTAAAAAAACAAAAGACGTCGTATACAAAGAAACAATTTATCCACGAGCTGAATTTACTTCCTTAGCCAAAACTCGAAGTCGTCTCGGTTATAACGAATTTTTTGGAACTGGCAGCAGAGGATATGACAGAAGAGACCATAATACTTTTTGGAGATCTAGAAAACAAGATAGAATTAGAACTAATACAATGGCAACCAATTCACTGGGCGCAGCACAAAATTCGCTTTTCCATGCCGCAGCAGGTGGAATATCAGATCCTGGCGCCGGCGGAGACACTCATTTTTCTGGAGATTGGGTCCATGCATTAAATCCATTGGCCTTAAGTGTTTGGCCATTAGATTCTTTTCCTGGGGGCTATATGTCTGGCGGATTTAATGGCCATGGCTGGGATGGAAGGAAAGATAATATTGGAGCCACTGGAGAATTATATGGCCAAACAGAAGGCGGGATTGTTTCATCATCCGACGCCGGCAGAAGAACTAATCATTTACCATCGCAGTGTTATTTCTTTTATCAACATTATGGCTGGTTTGGAGTATCAGATACACAAACTTGGCCTTCTGAATATTATATTTCAGCCTCCGGCCCTGGAAAGAATAAACCAGAGTTCCCCGCAGATACGGATAGCTCAGCAGTGCATTTATACCATTTTAAACCTCAGTATAGTGCCAGTGTGTTTTCAGGCATAACACCTTGGTATGATTCTTATGAAGAATATTCAGACAATCTTAGACCATTGGGAAAAGATTATTCAATCATTCCAGAGTTTAAAATATCTGAACATATGGATTATTATCTTAAAAATGGATTTTTGTCTAAAAATAGCAAGTATCTATCTCTAAAAGGAGCCTCTAAAGTTTCAAACACTTCTGGTTCTTCAACTGTTTTATTTAATACAAATCCGCAGGCCTTCGACAATGGCCAACCCCAAGGCATAAAGGATGCACTGCGATTCCCAACGGAAGACGATCTTCCATATAGCGCAAACGATGAAACTGGAGATACAATTGATGATTTTTATAAAATTTATTCGCATTCTGACTTTTTAGATTCTTTTGATATTGTTAAAAGAGAAAACCCGGATAAAAACATTTCAGAAATTACATTAAAATGCAAAGGCATTAAAAAACTTCTTCCATATCAAGGGTTTTATCCAGTTAACAGATGTATGCAGTTGGGAACAATGCTTTCTCAATCATTTTCGCCATATTTGACAGCCTCCACAGATAGCACCATAGGGATGCCATCTAGAGTACAATCTTTAATCCAGCCCTTCTTCGCACCAGGTATTATGTATAACACTATTAAGTCTGGATTAGCTGTTGATTGGCCTATTATTACCGGGTCAACAAAACTTGGAGATCAATCAACTGATTTTGGCAATTTAGGATATTTGACAACAGGAAGCAGCGCGACTGATAAACAATATCATAATCGCCGCCTTCCATTCGAATCTTTAATTGAGCCAGAAAAATATATTCCAGCCGCTATTAACCCTGGAGCCGATCAGGAGTCGACACTAGATTCTAGAGTTAATATGGTTGTCAGCCCTGCTTTCAGATCTGGCTCGCAAGCAGATGCAGTTAATCTTTTCGATTTTGAAGAAAACGCTCCTCATTTTATATGGCAGGGTCAGCACAATGTTAATTATAATCTTGCTATGCATAATTTTTTGGGAGAAATTCCTAAATTTTTCTTAGAAGACCAGAGATTAACAACGTTTGCTTCAAAATATGGTCCGTATACGATGGTCTCTGGAACAACATATTATATGGATGTTGTTTTAGAGAAGTCAAAAGATTTCATTATGTATGAAGGTCCTCACATCGATATGAAGGAGACCCATCCCGTTAACGGAATAAGGACTTCATCAGGCAGCGCCAGAGGTCTTCATTATGGACCTGCATGCGACACTCTCGGGGAGAAGGATCAAACAACTAGCGGATTGACAGCTCCGCTAAATAAAAATTATAATTGGTTGTCTAACATTCAAGATCCTGCCTTCGCCCCTTACACTCCTCCATATTTTTATGGCGAATCTGTGGCAAGAGTGTCTTTTACGCCCCACCAGCACAGATTACTCCTCTCGGAAGACGGCCCTCAAGAGTTTACATTGAGTGAAGTTTTGGCGGGAGCTAAGATTGAAACAGTCTATGAGCCAAACAGAACCGCGTCATACGGGCTCGCAATTAACTCTACGAAGAGTCCTGCAGACAGCACTCATTTAGAAGGATATATAAGGGTTCCAGAAGAAAAAAGTTTGGCAGCCGTTGGCAAGATGAAAATCGACTCCTCAATCAATCTATTTGGGAAAACAAGAGTAAAAGAAGTAACATACGATACAGGTGTTGGCCCGGATGGAAATTATGTGCCGATTTCAATTAAGGATAGTTCAGAGTCGGCACTTGATGTATGGACAATCAGTCCTAAGTTTGAGTGTCCGACATTAAACTTTTCTGGTAATGCAAAAGGGCATTTCACTCGGGGTATGTGGTATGGTTACGGCGCCGAACCAGAGCCTGATCAGGGGGTCTTTTTAAGGATCCGAGAAAGTTTCCCACAAAAACTTAGCAAGACAAAGGCGATGAAAGAACTTACAGCGAACCCCACAACAGCTACGGGGTTGCTAGAAACTGGTTCGCTACTTCAAGTATGCGGGTTCTCGCAAACTACAATGAGAACAAAAAGAAGAATTGGAAAAATCGCAAATCAAAAAATTATTTCAGAAGCAGTTATTGCCATCCCTTTCAGAGGAAAGTCTAAAAATACTGAAAAAGGATTTTTTAACATTTCAAAAGACTATATCGATATTGCTATGAACAGAGCTTCGAAATCAACTATTAAAAAATATGAGAAAAAAGGAATTGAAGTGGGAGACTCTATAATTGATATGGTAGAAAAAATGCATAAATATGTTATTCCCCCTCATTATGATTTTACTACAAATAAAGAAATCAACCCTTTTGTTATGTATATTTTTGAATTTGAACATGAATTAGATAAAGAAGATCTTTCAAATATATGGCAAAATTTAATGCCAAAAATTGCTAGAGAGCCAGAGTTAGACGAAATTGAGATTACTCATCCGTGCGGTATCCCGGGAGAGTTTTTTGAAGATGGAAACATACCTTCAGATATTAAATGGATGATTTTTAAAGTTAAAAAGAAAGCAGAAAGAAATTATTTTAACGTTACTGCTGACTCTACTGATGACGATAGATTTAAATTTGAATTCAATATAGACTCGGAGAAAAAGACGCCAGATTATAGTTATAATTGGCCATATGATTTCTTCTCTCTTGTTGAGCTAGCAAAAGTAGAAACTAACATCAAATTGTCAGCATTGACGGAAGAAGAGCAGGCAAGCCAAAATGAGTGATAAAAAATGCGAAGATTATGGTTATTCAAATAAAGGTAATAATGATTAATGGGATTTTTTGATAGAAAAGAAGAAGTTATTGAAGTTCAATTAACTCAATTTGGTAAACATCTGTTGTCTATTGGCAAGTTTAAACCAGATCAATATGCTTTTTTTGATGATGATATTTTGTATGATATCAAACATTCTGCAACTGGTTCTGCTACTGATAATAATTTCAATTCAAAAGAAAGAACTCATATTAGCGAAAAACAAAATACATCCGAGTCAAGAATTAAAGAAACCCCCAGAATCAAAACTCAATATAATTTCACCGATTTAGAAAATAGAAGAGGAACTTCTCAATCTGATTATCAAACAGATTGCGGGACCATAACTCCGCCACAAGAACTGGTTGAAGATTTGTATACAGCTTGGGGTGAGTCAATGTGGAACACGGTTCTTTCGGAAGAAATAATCACGCTCGATACGAATGAGCTACAAACAACAAACTTAAAAGAAATTGTTGAAGGTGACAATGAAGATGTATTAGCTCAGAGTTTGCTTGAGCTAATAACCATTACACATCGATTTAATAATTTTAACATATATTCCAAAGCTTCGTCCATCGCCAATTGTTTATATCAGAAAAGATTAAGTGATACAAAATATTATCCATATATGGCCCCACTTGGTAATTCGTCTTTAAGCAGTAATTATGCTCCTGCTTGGTCAGTTAAATTTCTAAATGGAGATCTATTATCCGAAGAGGCATACGGAAGTGTGATTTTCTTAAGCGGTTCAAACTATCCGGATATGAAAATACCACAATTGGAAACAAGAGTTCAATATGATACGTATGTTGCTAAGAAAAATCTTGATGGAACTTACAAAAATAATTATTTAGTAAATGATATTGGATATTCTGGCCAGTTAGAAAGTTCAGAATTTGTGGATAATACTACAATTCAAGTCAAATCGGATTATCTGATGTTAGAAATTGATGAATTAAATACTGATTTTATTAAGGAAAATTTTGAAATTGAAGTTTTTAAAGTCGAGGAGAAGACAGAAAATAATAATATTAGCAGAGAACTAACACAATTGTATTTTTACGATCCAGTTGTTGAGGAAGATATACGCCCTTATCACGTAGAATATTATTTTGATTTATTCGTAGACGAAGAAATTGAATCTAAATTTTATTGCAATTCTAAAAATGTTGACAAAAAGCAAAATATTCTATCAGATCAGAAGATTCCATTTAATTGCGATGATGTTCCAAGCCCCCAATTTGAAAACGTATACAGAATTGAAGTAAAAGACGAAGACTTTGAGGAGCCGTGTTAATGTCAAGAATAGATCCAAGGCACATATTAGGCACTAGAATTCCTGGTGTATTTTTAAATAATATATTTCTTGATAAGCAAGGAGATAAATTTTTATTATCTATTAAATTTCATACTGAATTGCATACAAAATTTAACAAAAGTTTATTACATTATTTTTCAGGTGCCTTTGACAAGGATTATAAAATAGCTTTATTTTATTCCCAGAATTCCACCGCCATCGCTCGTCTCCGCAATGGTCATCTCACGATTTCTAATGCCAAAAGACTTTTTAGTATTGCACAAAAATCTGAAGATATATCGTTGCTTAATATTATAGATTTAAAAAAGGCTATTGATATACCTCAAGAAAAAACAAAGAACACGTTTCGTGAATTATACAGCTCGAGAACTTATAAAGGCGCTACGATTTTTAATCTTCCGTTTGTCTTAAACGCTTCCGTTCCAATTTCAGATAATTTATCTATATTTGTAATTCCCTATTTGTCTAGAGCCACCGCAGTTCCTAATTCTGGAGTTGGCAACAGTGTTTATGAAGATCCAGGATATGTCGGCAGCTCGATATGCGAAAACATTATTATTAACGGCGAAACTAATCGTAAAAGAACATTTTTTATATCCCCAAGCACAGGCCAAGAAATTCCTAACGAAGCGCTTCGAGGAGGTGCTAAAAATTATAGAAAAGTAGTTAGAGGAATTGAACTGCAAGACTTCACAGTTATAAGTGATATGGAATCAAAACTTATTACAAGTGAAGAAGAATATAAGAGTAATATTTCGACAAATAAAAATTATTTTTCAAAACTTGAATTAACTCGAGATAAGGGAGAGCAAGTTCGAGGTTTCTTCGGAGTGGACTTGTTATCAATTGCCAGAGACAACTTTCCTTATTCAAAGATTTTATATAACTCTTCATTAGATGTTGTAAAAAGATTTATGAACATGGCTAAAATATCCGTTTATGGAGCTGTGGAAAGAGATGTTAATTCTAAAAGGCCGACTGGCTCACCTTCTTTTGCATCTAAAACTCCTGTCTCCGTCATTGGCTTGCCAGAGAGAGTTCAGCGGCCATTTGTTATGCATTACTCTTTTAAAAAACCAAACAACAACAAATCTTTGTATGGCGAATATGAATACTCAGTCTCTCTTAGAGTGGATATCTCAAATATCTATAAAAGAGTTGCTGGTGATCGACAGGAAATACATCGGCTTAATAACCCTTTATATCTACAACAAAACCCGTCATATATCACGGAACAAATAATAAAATACTTTAAAATATATTCACTAAAAGACTGCACCGCCAAGGAAGAGGCGACTTATAGAGTAAAGTTGCGCAATCTTTTGAAAACATCTACCGGTAGAGAGAAAATACTTGAACTTACCTCTAATCTTGAAAACATGGTTGATCAAATTTTCTTAACAATGCGTACAGGAACGACTAAAAAAGATCCTACTTCTGCCGGCGGGTTTCCAAGTAACCATAATGCTGGCGGTGTCAACCATTCCGTTACTATAAGGCACAACTTTAAAGAAACTTATGATATGAAAGCTAATCCTAGAAACTATGGTGCTGATTATGTGGATAATCTTTTTAGACCTCTCGCGCCTGTACATCGCAACCCAATGAGATCAATACCTGTGACTTACAGTGTAAAACAACTTGAAGGAAGGATAAAATCCGAAGAGAGGAGATATTTATTAGATAAAAAGTCATTTGCGTCCGATATTTCAAACATAACAAACGAAGAGTTTAATCAAAACTTAGATTTAAATTTACAAAAAATCTCTTTTTTGGCGCCATTTTCTATCACAACGGGATTTAATGTTAATGATGCTCCGCTTGTTTACGATTATCTTCCTAGGATTTCTCCGAAAGAGTATGACAAATATGATTACCTTTTATTAAAGTATCTCACTAGCAAAGCAGTACAGAGTCAGAAACTTCCACCCCACCCCGCTTATCACCACCCCAATCGGCCAATGAAAATATCAAATAATGGATTTATACTAGCTAGACTGGTTCAATACTTCATGCAGACGAAAAACATTGAGGTATTGACGTTATACAAAGAAATAATAAAACAACAAAAAGAAAACCAAATAAAATCATATGATCCTGATGACACTAGTTCTTCTAAAATTCCAGATACATCTGAAGGTGCAGACGATGATTTGGAACAAATAATTCCAAAAGATATGCTAGTTTCCATGTTATCTTCTGAAATATTCAATGATGGTGTACCTTTTAATCCTCTAGAATCTTATCATCTTCCTACATTACTGAAAGAATCTAACTATCAGCAATTTGCTTCCTTGCCAAATCAAATCAAGGCGTTGATCAAATATTATGATTATGTGGCAAAAGAGACAATCCAAACATATCAGCCAACGCAAAAGGACTCAATAGAGCCAGACTTACAAAAGATCATAATTGATAAGCTTTCTCAAGAAGATGCTGCCAGTGCCTCTGGATATGTATACGTGAGCTTTTTAAATTTAAAAGAGCTACAAGTGTTTCAAGGTTATGAATTAACAGCCGAAGGTGAAGTATTGATGAACAAGCCAATATACTCAAAACTACAATCATATGCGCAATTGTCAGGCACAGGTCTAACGTTATGCAGGCTGATGGATTATAAGAATCTTAAATTTAATATTCCAGAGACAGGTTACTTTCCAATATACAATGAATATTTCTTTATTAAGTCCTCCTCCACTCCACCATCTCAAAACCCTAATTTACCAGGCGCCCCCGCCACAAATACGCAAACTGGTGGAACTGGGTACTAACACTATTTAATTTTAAAGGCTATAAAAAATGGCAAAAGAAGACAATGTAATAGATCCCGATATTGGTTCAATGATAACAAAAACTGTTTCATTGTTCGCAGACATACAAGAATACGACAACGCTGGTGGTTACAAAGATTCAGACTATAATCCCGCCGGCCTACACATTCATTCTAGAAAATCAGATCCTCCTGTTGGCTCTGATGGGCAAACAAACTATGTAAATAGTTTATCAGGCGA
>Ga0181372_1000339_pt1 | contig 11437 bp, 23 predicted proteins | sample LowvirmetaG_5_FD_130161 | JGI IMG/M metagenome (GOLD analysis project Ga0181372, IMG submission 130161) | Marine viral communities from the Subarctic Pacific Ocean - Lowphox_08 viral metaG | ecosystem: Environmental > Aquatic > Marine > Oceanic | place: Subarctic Pacific Ocean | collected...
CTTACGGGTCACATAGTATTACGCTTTATACAAGTAAGTATATATGCGTTTGTCTTGGCTGTCAACTAATCGGGCTTCAAGTTTAAACCAATCAATTATTGGGCGTATAGGGTTTTTCATTCCATTCCTCCTGTAAAACTAGGTGTTCCATTGGAGGAAGCCGAACCCACAACTTCCGTGTCTGCCATTAGTCCTGTAAGGATTATTCTCGTTCGCTTAGTTCCCGAAGGTAACCTGCAAATCAGGCAGCTTTCTGTCGTTACGATCTATTATACTGCATGGAAAACAATATAGTGTTAACGTTTATTATTGTTCCGGTGGTAGGGTAACTTCAAAACTATCAGCAACTCTTTTCGTATCCCCCCGCACAACCTTCGTGTCGTTCCTAATCGTCATGGTTTCTTCTAGGAGACTCTCTGTAACCTGTAAGATACGCCAGTTAAGATAGAGTAGTATAAGTGAGGTAAGGAATAAAGCCCCAGAAAAAATAGTTAGTGTTGTCATAATATATATTAGGTAAAGTTTTCTTTTGCTCTCTGTTTCGACGTTCCCGAATCAGTTTCCAAATCTTCCATAAGTTTAGCAAATTGTAAGGTGTCTTTGTAATGATCTCCCAATAAAGCAAGATAGATTTTACGCTTCAAGTTGAACCCAACCAGTTCATTATCAAATTTTATAGAGGACTGAGCGCACTCTCTTAGTAAGTATAACTCATGGTCGTTAACTTCAAGAGGGGCTTCATTAATCTCATCGGAAGCTGTGGTTAATAGAACCACCATTCCTATACGTTCAATCAAATCTGGGGGCGCAGACATCATCGCAGATGGGGCTATAGGTCGCATACCCATCACCCCCGACATACCTTCTCTGTCAGTCATAACGGTAATAGCATCATCTAAAAACAACGCCTCACTCCGTGTTAGAAAAAGAATTTTGTCTGAATTAGTCATAAAATTAACTCACAAATCTTATATAACGTTTACATCGCTTACATTCTAACCCTGACTGCTGTATAGCGGTGGCGGTATCTCTAATGACAAGGTAAAAGTCAGAGCCACTCGCAACACATTTCGTTGAACCTATATTAAACTTTGCACACAAAATTAATTGAGCCTGTCTAATTATCTTTTTTATCAAAGACATCTAATAATTCTTCTTCTTGCTTCCTGTACAGTTTACGTTTTCGGGAAAGTTCTTTTTCCTTTTCGGTATCTCGTACTTCATTATCAAAAGAATTCATTTGTTTTAGTAAATTCTTTTTGTGTCGTTTTCTATCTCGCTGCTCCCAACGCTCAGTCACTGTTCCCTCTTTCTATTCAACTACAAACTTTATCTTCCATAACATATTCGGTAACGCATCTTCACACTTACAAGTTTGTAACTCTAGTTCAACCTTATGTTGCCGTTGTAGTTCTCCTAAACTCTTTAGAAATACATTATCTCCACCAGAAGTTGCGGAGTCACAGACCGTGCAATATGAAAGTGTAAACATGCCTTCATCTTCTAGGGGTTCTATAGACATTATACTACTCCAAACGCTCTATTTTGTCATGTATTTCTTGTATCCTAATCAGGATTACCTTTACATGATCTTCCATGTCATCAACTCTCTGTGACATAGAGGTGAACATATCCTTTTGTTCTTGGGATAATTGTAAGAGATACTCGATTACGTTAGTCATCTATCCCCACCCTAATACCATTAAAGCAAAACCTAACCAAAACATCATTATTACAAATATGTCCACGAGTCTCTCCTACGAATAAGGTGTAATGTTTTCTTTTTTGATTTGATACTTATAACTCTTTTGGTAAATCTTATAAGCAATCTCATCTTTCTTCATAATACCTATCGTGCTTAACGCTGTCAAGGCTGCAAGCCCTACAAGTGGTAGTAGTTTTTTAATCTTAGGTTTCATTTTGCTGCCCTTCTATTAGTAATTCTATATAACGCATCGCTTTTTTTAAATCTTCTACCCCACCTTTATCCCTCCATCTACAAACATACTTTATAACATTACCTTCGGCGAAGCCTAATCCGTTTTCATTGATAAACCTAAACGGTTCTATCTTGAACTGGCTGTAATGTTTGGGGGAAATGTCATGTGGGTAAAGCAAAGCCCTGCCCGTCTTACTCTGCTCCTCTGTCATTTTGACTTCTTTCTTGCTTTCTTAGCACAAGGGACGCAAATTAAATGTCCCTTCTTCCTATGTAACTTCGTTCCACAAGCACACCTGTTCCATGTATTACGTCCCATTATTCTCTCCTTTACTTAATTATACTACACTATACCCCTTAAAAGCAAATAGCTCCCAGAGGGGGAGCTAGATACTAGATGAAGGATCACCAACTTTATTCCACGGTAAAGTACGGAGCTTTACCAGCTAATGTTCTAAGAGCAGCCCAACGTCTGTTAGACCTTCTCGTATCAATAGCCTCCTGTTCCTTAATTGTAATTTTACCATCTTTCACAGCAGTAACGATACCTAATATATCGTCTACTAAATCCATTGCTATAGCTACTATAACCCCCACCAAGAGTGGGATAAGTACAGTGATTCTAGCGATAATTCCTTGCACGAAGATTCCTCCTTACTAGCAGTTGCATTGACCAGCACATTTGCATTCACCCATGTGTGTCCTCCTTTATTATACTATACTAACAGCCGCAGTCGTCTGACTTTTTCAGCTTATCTTTTGCTTTAGCGGAAGCCATGTCCACTACCGTATCCACCACTGCACCAGTGACAGCTTGCTTTACGCCACCCTTCTTAGTAAATTGAATTAATAGTGGGAGCATTGAGTCACCAGTTGTTACCTGATTCCTTCTAGGTTGAAGTGGTCTTGATGATTCCCGTTGGTCATTCACCATTGTATATTGTATGTTGTCTTGAGACTTTTTAATTGTATCTTTATTCGCTCGTTTAGAACTCATAAACAATTGCATAAGCAGAGGTAAGAACTTCTTCAATGGTTTAGGCTCATTAGCCTTTGAGAAGAAAGCGTCCGTAGCAGCGTCACGCCCCTCTACTATCATGGACTTCTTGCGTTGCGGTGAGAGTCCTAAAAACTTCTGTAGGTTAGTAGGTTTATTCTTTATCGTTGTTGCAGTTGGTGGAGTTAACGCCTCGTTTGTATGGCTCGTTCCCAAGTCTTGACCTGCTTCGTTCACAACCCACGGGGGCTTGACGTTAATAGGTCTACTGTTTTCATCTAACTCGATCTCTGCGGTGGGAATGTATCGGTTTCGTTCCGGTTCTATTTCAGCAGGAAACCCCTGTTCATCCAGTAACTGGTGGTGAGCTGCCTCCCGTTTACGGTAAGCCTCTGTTTCAAGCAGTTCCGTATCATCCTTCCCTATTGTATTGGTGAAAGGGGTATCGTCCTTAACAAGGTTTAGTAGGGAGGCTAAGAAGTTTACGTTCCCATCTTCCTTTACTAATACTGTTGTTGGGTTGTGTTCGTGTTCGCTCTTCATTAAACAACTCCCGTCAATGCAGGACTTAGTAGGTCTACCACTATCTGCTTTTAGTATATCAAAACTTGCTTCTTGGTTAACACCTTTTTCGCAAACGGTAACCTCTGCTAGTTCCATGTCATCTACCTGCATGTATGATTCCATGCCCTTTTGGATGTTTTGAGTCTTTGTAGCACTCCCCGCAATACTGTAAGATTTCAACTTACCGTCTTTAATTTGTTCCATAACCCTCTTTGCGATACGGGTATCATCTCGTAACTCACAGATGAAGAATAAACCTTTCGGGTCAACCCCTGATTTATAGATATTCCCCGACTTAGATATGTAAGCAGGTAACGCCCAACCTACCTGCACATCAGAGTGTAGTACCATTGCGTTCCTAGTACGGAAATTTTTCATGTATAAGTCAAAAGCTTTTTCTAATGCAGCCGTTGTTATTAGGTGTCCTTCCCTATCAACCATTTCCACTGAAGCCGGGCCACCTACAACCATTGGCTCGAAGTCATCTTCAAACATTCCTTGCTTCTTAGCAGCGTTCGTGTACTTCTTATTGTTAGGGAACGCCCTAACTAAAGTCATCAGTTCAGAGGGGGAGTTTAGACCCGCATTAAATAATCTTTTATACTCATCTAAAGCACCGGAAATATCGGATAGCCCTAAAGGACGTTTACTAGCTTTCTCTAATGACATAATTTCTGAGTCATCTGATACAAACTCGTACATATTTTTATTTGTGTCGATAGCCATAGTCATATTGTTGTTCCTCTATTTACTATTTACCCAACCAAGTGTAACTATAACACCCACCGCATGTACTATAAGAAAACTCATACCAACTAATGCGGTCTTTATTCCGTACATTTTACTGCGCCATTGTTGCATTGTAGCAACGTCTTCCCGTAAATCATTAAAACCTAACACAAGGGTTTTGTTTAGGGTTTCTTGATTTTCTATGTAACGATCTAATCGTTCTGCGTAAACAGCTAGTTTTACCTCGCATTCCATTGCGAGATTAGATTCGGTTGTTCCATCAGTGATAGGCATTTATGTCACCTACCCTTGATGAATTCCCCAAACTACCCCGTGAATCGCAGGAGTATTTTGGGCAGCTCTTACGGTAATCTTCTCCCTGAAGTCTATAGGCCAGTTAGTGGTGTACGTCTCACCGCCATAAACAGGGATACCTGTCGTAGACGAAGCGTCAACATCTAATCCAACATATACAATGTCTGCCGCTGTCCCAGAGGCGTTCCTAATAGTGAACCCTCTAATAACAGACATACCTGCCCTACGCTTTGAACGAGAAAGATCAGCCGTTCCTTCCCACTCATAATTCAAACCCTGCGCCCCATCTACATAATCAGCAAAGTTGCCATCTCCAAATCGTTGTTCCACATGGATTTTATCTGTGTACCAATTGATATTATGTTGAGTCTTTGAGCGAACCATTACACGATAAGAAGCACTACCTGTTACCGGTAAGCGATACCTAACATTAATGGCTTGCCAAGCCGTACTCAAACTAACAGAAGAACCAGCTATGATGTCGGTTCCAGAAGAATCTTGAATTACAATCTCTGCGTCACCACTAGCAGATGCACCACGTACTTCACATTGAGCGGTTAGCCATACCTCACCGTCGTTGGCATTACCTGAGAAGGATGGGGTAGCCCAGTAGAATCCTTCTCCTGCGGCGGAGTCTGCGGGGTTAACTAGGAGGGAGGCTGCACCTGTTGATGCTTGCCCTGTGTCTCTAGATATAGCAGAACCATCAGCGGTAAACTCAGAAATAGTGGCATGTTCTATACGGGGGTTTGCCACTAGGTTTACTGAAGGGATTCCTCTATCGCAAGTAAATATAGTAGTTACCGCATCATTAGCAACGGAGGCATCTATGAGAATGTCATACTTCGTATATGCGTGAACACTAGAACGTGTACTAGGGTCTACCTCCCATCCAGCAAAATCAGTATTCTTTATTTGTCCCATTGTCAGTTATCCCCTTAATCCAAATTTTTTAGTACTCTAGCTGAAACGTACAATCACAGAGGTTGTCACCATAAGTCCATATAAACTCTAGCATCCCTGTTGGATGCGAGTTTTGGTTCCCATAATGAGCCTCTGTAAAAGCAAGTGTCATATTAGCCTACGTTAGCTTATCGACCAAAGGCTAGAATACGAACTGTGACATCTGAGCCAGCAGTATTTCCTTCATCAAGCACAGCACCGTCAGCACCTGCTTCATACAAGTCCAGTGTAGCATTTGTGTAATCATACTGAGCTACCAATCCAATGGATTCCGGTTCAGCAATTACGATAAATATTTCCTCTAAACCTAGGTCAGCAGCAGTCAGTGAGCCAGCCGCATATGTACTGGTAAATGTAGCTGTCTTAAAGACGTAACGACAGTCTCCGGGTACGCCACCCATGTCACTAGCGGTACCAGTTTGGGCAATTGAAAAAGCCATCTATATGTTCCTCCATATTTTAAAGGATGGGGGGCAGAAGTCCTGCCCCCCTAACCTTATTCAGTCTTACGAGTTAAGGTCAGTAACCTTAGCCTGTGTGAAGAAGTTCTTGCAGCGAAGCTCACCCATTGTGTAGAGCAGACCACGAACTACCAACGCATTAGCTGCGAAGTAGTCACGGTTTTCTACATACTGTGTAGGCTGTGCTACAGCAATTTCAAGGTAGTCCGTGTCAAGAACGTAAACGTTCGAGCCAAGAACCGCATCAGCAGTGCTAACACCCTTTGGAGTGTCTGCATCTGGGAGAATTGGGATACCCTGATAAGTTGCTAGGACTAGACCAGTTCGAGTGCCGGGGAACGTTCGTTCCGAACCAACACCAACCTGATACTCTTCCTGTCCCATGTACCGCTGCTGAGAGTTCAAAAGACGCTCTAGCTTGAAGTACTGGTCATGCCCAAGAGTGATAAGTTTTGGCTCACCACCATTGGTTCGGATGGTCTGAATACAGTCATCCAAGAGGTTCAGAGAGAGGTCACGCCCTGTACCGTCGTTGTCCTTAACTGTAGCTGCTGCATTCCAAGAACCGGATGTGCGGTCAGCGTAAGTAAGGTCGTAAGCTCGAACACCACCGTTAGCGGCGAAGTTAGAGTTTGAGTCGTAGTTACCACCAATTGCTTGACCGTCAACAGCGACGATATCATCAATTGAAGTGAAACCAGCACGACTGTAAATCGCAATACCGTCTCCGTCTGCAACCGCAGCAGAGGTGGTAGCGTGAGTAATAACACCAGTTGAAGTGTTTACAGCCGAAACTGCTACACCTGAAGTGTTAATCCAGTCGTTAGCCGAAGTGTCCCAAACTGTAAGGTTGTCACCAATTTTAATGTTGGCAGCGACCGAAGCAGGAACAGTAGTGGTAGTTGTGCTACCAGCGGAAGCAACGAATCCAGAACCAGCCATCAGTTCCTCGTTGATTTCCTTTACGTGGTCAAGCTGTGCATTCTCGTTCTCCATGGCAAGAACGTCTCCAATACCACCTTCAAGCTGCGCTGTGAAGACTGACTTCACTGATGCACCGAATGTGGTTGAAACGATTCGAGGCAAGCTCGATACCGTCTCAATGTTGGATACGTCTACCGTTGGGAGGCTACCTGTTTCAGTGACAGGGCGGGATCGGCTTGATCCACGGTCTGTCCTGATACGCCAACCAGCAGTACTTCCCCAAACAGTTCGGGGAATAGCGTTGAAGAAGCGAGTTTGGTTATTTAGAGCTTGCCATACCTTGCGTCCATAAGTTGTGTTGAAAATGCCTGTAGCAGAATCAACAGTGAAGTAAGACTGCTTTTGCAGATACTCAGGCCCGAATACGGAATTATACAAACCCCGTTGGGACTGAGCAAGATACTCACTTAGTGAAGGATTAGCCATCTTTTAATCTCCCATTTCTCGTTCTAGTTGTAATTTAAAGTAGTTCCTTAGGAACCCCGGCAGTGTCACCAGACTGAATCTTCAACTGGAGAGTTCGTAGTTCCCCGTATGAAAGATTAGCGAGTTGATCAACCGTATCGCCCTGATCAACAGACTTCACAATTGGAGTTGTACCGTCTGTGCCAAGTGCTTGAATTTGTGGAGCGACTAATCCGCGCTCTTCTCGGAAGCCCATCTTGCGAAGTCGAGCTTCAGAAGCTTCTTCAACAGACTTCTCGATGCCCTGTTCAAACGAAGCAAGCTGCTTGCGGAGGGAATCAAGTTCCTTCTGCATTGACTTCATTTCGTCGTCATCGTCATCATCGTCGTCTGCATCATCAGCCTTGTACTTCATGGCTTTTGTAGCGTCTTCATCCTCTTCGTTGTCGTCAGGGGTGTCAGCTTTGTCCATGTCGTCGTCCTCATCTTCGTCATCGTCATCGGCTTTAGCCATAGCTTGAATAGTGTTCTGTTGCTGTTCAATCTTTGATGAGATGTTAGCAGCAGACTCGGAATCGTCAGCCGTAGCTGCACTTCCTCCGGTAGTCTTTGCTTTTCGCTCGCCACCATTTACATCCATACCTTGATCAGCCTTTAGAATACCAGCAACCTCTGCTGCCAATTCCTTAACCAGTGCAGCTTTTTCAACCGCCTCTTCTGCGTCTGCTTCTTCTTCCTCTGCCTTTAGAAGCCGTGCATCCATTTTCTGGAGTACTTCGGCAACAGCAGAGAGAGCAAGGCCATTACCTTCTAATGCCTTCTCAATGCGTTCAAAATCCTCAGCCATAAGAGTTTCCTCCTGTATTTCCATTCCAGTTCTATTTTATCCTTGTACGGTTGGTCTAAGCCACCCCCGACCATACGAAAAAAACGTCGTAGTACATTTGTTCTAGACGTTTTATTATACTATTATTTTGTGAAAAACCTACGTATATTGTGATATTCGTATTTAATCCGTATTTCCACTCGTGGAACCACTCTCAAGTAAATGTAATATCTCATTTCGGTAGTCATACATAGGGACTTGGAGTAGCTTTTTAAGCTTCTCACATTGCGTTCCTTCAGGAATAGAAGCCTCTACTAAATCTAAAATCTTACCTACCATTCGTGAGTGCCTTTGCATCACGTATTCTTGTTCTTTACTTACCTTTGTTACGTCCATTACTTCCCCCCAGTTGTTTAATAATCTATCTAGTTAAGCCTACAACAGACATGAACTTACCTATTGTTGCGCTATCACTAAGCACTGTATCTATCGCTCTGGTCATAAAATTATCATCCGCAGTGTATGAAAAACTACTTGAGGTCTGAATATTTCCAGTCACTCTAATAGGTCTTACCCCCATAGGTCTCATGTGTTCCTTAACCGTCGTTTGCTCACCTGAGGGTAAACGTCTTTGATGTTGCCTAACTACGTATTTATAATTAGGGTCTGTTTCAGAGTCACCCATAAGGTTTGATGCATAAGGAGCAGAATACCTTATAGTAGCACCGTCACCTGTATACGTTAAAGAGCCGCTTTCTTTTAATGCCCCAGAACGTACTGGGACAGTTTTCTGCGACTCATTAAAGATACGCCCTACAACTTCTTGTACGACAGTGAGAAGTGATTTCTTTAAGTTTGTAAGCTCCTGATCATCCATAGTATTTTTATTATACTATATTGCAGCCCCAAACTTCTGGGATTGTGGATGCAAACTGACTGTCAGAAGAATCAAATTTATCTAAACGTATAATTTCTTTACCTACATTCCCGTGTTCAGGATGCCAATAAGTAACTAAATGCTTAGGTGGGGAACTTACATGAAGTCTATTAGTGGTAAATTCGTCTGAGCCTTTCATAGTTCCACATATGTACAAGGCTCCTGTGCCAATATCTATCTCATCTATGCGGTGGAAATGCCCAATCATAACATCATCGAAGTGCTGTTTATCAGCCCATTCTTTATTCTGTTGTTGAAGACCACGCATTTGCCCGACCATTCTAGTAAAGCTAGCGGAACTACCGCCCCCAGAAATAGAATCACCATGCATAATTAAGACGTTCCGTCCTGCAACCTTAAAGATTGTACTGAAGTTTTTAGGGATATGGAACTCAATGTTTTTCTGTTTAGCACAAAAAGCAGCAACCCATTGATACATCATGTGATCCCAGTCCATGTACTTATCTTTAGCTGGAATTTTCCTAGTCATACGACCGTGGTTTCCCACAACCGCTACAACACGAATCTTATCAAAATGTTGAGCAAGCTTAGTGACCGCTTGACCAATTAAGAACGCTCCGTTCATCATCTGTTCCATGCAGTTTCCTATATTAGTCCTAGCTAATTCTTCATGGATATCCCCGCTAACCATATCACCAAGCATAGGGATGATTAATTCGTCTACATCTGCAATGTTGCGTCGGTAATTAGCCAATAAGATAACTTGCTCTACCCAACCATACAAACGTTTGTTAAAGATATCTAAATCGTAGGAGTTGATTCCCGTGGTTTGATCAAAAACAACACGGTCACCAACGTGAGTGTCGGTAAGGGGGGCAACCATTGTTTGAGGCTGGCTCCCCCTAATTGGCTGTTGCTTACTATTTTCTGTTAACTTCTTATAGTATGGTTACCGGCTTCTAATTTCAGGTAACGCTTTAGTATTATCTCTAATAGCCTCAATAATTAATTCTTTTTTACTGCTATCTTTGATAGAAGACTGGTACAGCTTCTTATAGTATGCCGCCTCCGCCTTATATGTAGCTACCTTTTTGTCCTGTTTAACCTTCTCGTCAACCCAGAAGTTGGCATCATTTAGAACGTCATCTTCAGATTCCCACGGCGATTCTTCCGCTAACTCTGGGGCAAGTTCGTCTGCCATATTAGCCGCAGCTTCATCTATAATTAGATCAATTTCTGAATACCCCTCCCTGTCGTACCATCGTTGAATAGTACTGCGGTGTACGTCTATTCCATATTTTCCTGACAGCCAGTCCCTCAGCCCCGTCCACGTAGCCCCCGCTCTCCTCATCTTCACCAACATTGGTTTTAGTTGTTCTGGAATCGTCATCTATCCTCAGCTTTCTATATTCTAAATATATAACCATACCACACATTATACACGACAATTCCTCGTCGTCAAGTTTCAGGGTTCCTGAACATTTTGGACATGCGGTATCGTTTACTATGTTACTTCTATTCGGCACCCATTCTCCTCGCTTGACTCTTTAAAAACTTTTGGAACTCATACGCCGGTATTTCCATAGGGTGTTTGTATGCGTTCGGGGTTTTTAAAAGATTAAATATATATTTCGTAAACCACTTAAACTTACCCATTATCTCTTGATCTATTGCATGATATGTTTCATGTGCAAACATACCGAATTCATATACAGTTGCCTCAACGTCTCCATACTTACTTTGAAACTTCTCCATTACCACTGGGTAATTAGGGGTGTAGTAAATAGTTCCCCATATAGTTATACCTTCAGGTTTAGACGGAAGTTTCCCCGCAAGTTTACCCACTAGAGATTTTTTTACTACTGGTGGTAAATACTCCGGTCTGCCTTCCTCCGTAAAAATATTGGGGTACGTCCCAAATTCTTTATGTAGTTCCATTCTTAGGGTTTTTACCCACCCCACGGGAAATTTTTTTTCGTAGTCATAAGTTTTTGCCATGTTAGCCATCCAATCATAATAATTGTAAATGCTCTAACTTGTCTATAATTAACTGTTTCGATACGGCTCCAACGGTTCTGCCAAGATTTTCTCCATTTTTAAAGAAGAGTAACGTAGGAATACTCCGTACATCATATTGTACAGGAGTTTCATTATTGTGGTCTATATCAATCTTAGCAATTTGTATAGACTCTTTATATTCAGTATCTAGCTCCTCTAGTATTGGAGCTATTTGTTTACATGGGCTGCACCACTCTGCCCAAAAATCAATAATAACTGGTGCGGTTGTAGAAGAAATGTACTCTTTAAAATAAGCATCATCTATAGTTTGAATCATTATTTACCACTTTACTTTATC
>Ga0181372_1000343_pt1 | contig 11388 bp, 10 predicted proteins | sample LowvirmetaG_5_FD_130161 | JGI IMG/M metagenome (GOLD analysis project Ga0181372, IMG submission 130161) | Marine viral communities from the Subarctic Pacific Ocean - Lowphox_08 viral metaG | ecosystem: Environmental > Aquatic > Marine > Oceanic | place: Subarctic Pacific Ocean | collected...
CGCTGATTCGGTTCTCAGTGCCTTCCAACTGGGATTGCAACGCCAGAAAATTTTGATTGGCTTTCAAATCGGGATAGCGTTCAACGACGACCATAAGACGTTGTAGCGCACTTCCCAGTTCGCTCTGGGCTGCCTGAAACTGTTGTAGCTTCTGTGGATTATCAAGAAGATCTTTGCCCGCCTGAATGGAACCGACTTTGGCGCGAGCCTCGGTCCCCGCTTTCAGCGTTTCTTGTTCATGGGCGGCATAGCCTTTGACAGTGGCGACCAGATTGGGAACCAGGTCCGCACGCCGCTGGTACTGATTCTCCACCTGGGCCCAGGCAGCTTTCGCCTGCTCATCGTAGGTGGGGATGTTGTTAACGCCGCAACCGCTTAACCACGGCAGCGTGAATAACAAAACCAGCAGAGAGCGCGGGAATAATGGCCTGAGTTCCCATCGAGCAGTTATCAACGTCGTCATAATCTTCTCCATCGTCATGGTTATAGGGGTTACAAAAAACGATCCGCAGCGATACCCAACGCGATGCCGATCAACAAGGTTAAAAAGCCCATGGCCACCGGAAGACGCAAAGTCTTAGCCCCCGCCGTCAGGACAATCGCGTACTTAAAAATCAGGTTGGCTACGAAGGCGATAACGATGGCGATTACCGCCACCGGTGAACTGAGTGTCTGGCTCGATACCAATTTAAGATTGGAAATGGTAATGGCATCCAGGTCCGTCAGACCTGAGATAAAGGCAACGACATAAACACCGGTATCGGCGAAGTTATCGTTCATCCACGATACCAGTAGCAATACCACAACGAATGCTATCGCAAAGCCCAGTGCCGTTTTCAGTTCCGCCGGGTTCCTAACCTCCAGATCCGGAAGAGCTTTTTGTGCACTGACAGCACGACGATAAGCCCAGAACACATAAAGACCACCTACCAAACCGCCGCCTAATAACCAGGGCAACATGGGTCGCAACATGGACGGCTCTACCACTGAGACCAGGATGCCCACTCGAATGAACAGGACAATGTGCGAGAGCAGGATGATGGTGCTGGCAACAGTGGAGAACCCCCGCAGGCTCTTACTGTGTCGCGCATAGACAAGCGTAGTCGCGGTGGTGGAAACCAGGCCGCCAAACAAACCGATAATCAGCAGCCCTGCCTTGCCGTCCAGACAGCGTAGCGCCACGTAACCGGCGAGACTGATACCGCTGATCAACACCACCAGCCAACCGGTTTGATAGGGGTTGAACACCGCATAGGGACCATAGGTGGTATCAGGCAGGATGGGCAACAAAATAAACGCGACCGCCGCAAACTGGAAGAACGACCGGATATCCTTATCCGTCAACTGCTGCGGCACCTGCCGCAATTGCTCGCGGAAATACAAAATAGCGGTGATAGCGATGGCTAAAGCAGCCGGCAACAACGGATGTCCTAGCCACAAACTGTAGCCCAGTGCAAAAGCAATCAACCCGGCCATCACCGTGGTCGTATCCGACTCTTCGGATGTGGACTTTGCCTGGGCAACGACCAATGAAAGACCGACCAACAGACCAAGCACAATGGCCAGCCCCACATTCTGATCAGGTGTAGCAATATAGCCGGCCAGACTGCCGGAAAGCGCAATCAGGGTAAACGTGCGCACACCGGCAATGGCGTTATTGTGGCGCTCACGTTCAAGCCCGATCAAAAAGCCGATGCCGATACTTTGCGCAAACAACATCAGATGGGAAAGTTGCGTTTGGTATTCATTCATTAATCTGATAATTCATGGTTCACATAAATTTCCTAGTGCAGTTTCAACACAGGCCGCAAGCGTCGATTGATGCGCCCAACCAGTACCAGTAGCGCTGTCTTAACGTAACCGTGTAAAGCAATTTGGTGCAGGCGATACAGCGATATATAAAGATATTTGGCAATACCTCCCTCCACAAATATGTCGTTTTTAAATAACCCTGCGAGAACACCAACGGCATTGTAGTCCGCAAAAGAAACTAATGAACCGTGGTCTTGGTAGGCAAACGTAACAAGCGGACGATTTTTCAGTTGCCTGACTATATTTCGACAAACAGCATTCGCCATTTGGTGAGCGGTCTGGGCACGTGGCGGCACTAAAGCTCCATCGCTTAGCGTGCAGGCAGCACAATCACCCAATGCATAGATGGCGCTGTCATCAATTGAGCGTAGATTCTGGTCTACCACTACCTGGTGGAGTTTATTAGTTGTCAGCCCATCGATATTTTCCAAGACTTTCTGGCATTTCACTCCCGCACACCAGATAACAACATCAGCTGGTATCCGCGTGTCATCGTCGACTAGGATCCCCTCATGATCAACGGCTTTGACGGTGACACGGGTGAATATCCGTGCACCCAATTTCGACAATACCTTGGTCGCTTTTTGCGAAATATGCTCCGGCAATACACCGAGGAGACGATCCGATGCCTCGATGACATTGACCTCCAAAGTGTTCCGGTTTACGGACCTAAATCCGTACACCTTCAATGCATCAGTGGTTTTATACAATTCCGCAGCCAGTTCAACGCCGGTGGCACCACCTCCAACAATGGCGACTCGCAATGGCCCCTCAGCACCCGACGCTTTGACTTTCAGAAAGGCATTGAATAAGCGCTGATGGAGGCGGCTGGCCTGGTCAGTGTCGTCAAGTGTGAAACAATGCTCTCTAACACCGGGCACCGAAAAATCGTTAGTGACAGAACCCACTGCCAATACCAGGATGTCGTAGTTCACGCATCTGGGGGGCACCAGCACTTCGCCCGATTGATCACAGATTGCTTCGAGCGCCACTTCCCTGCTGGGTCTGTCCAACCCTCGCAGTGTCCCCAACTGAAATTCAAATCCGTTATTGGCTGCATGAGCACGATAGTCCACCCCATCCATATCAACATCGAGAGACCCCGAAGCCACTTCATGAAACAAAGGCTTCCAGATATGAAACGGATACTTGTCGATCAATAGAATGGATACACCCGGTAGTTTTTGAGCTGCACGCCCAAGGCGCGTCGCCAATTCCAGGCCGCCTGCGCCTCCACCCACAATCACAATCCGTGAGCTTGTTGTCATCGGGCCACCACCGGCCGGTACTCGAGCTCCCGGTGGTTCAACCAGCGCTGCCATTGACCGCCCAGCCAGAACGCAGCTAATAGGCCAATAAACAGATAAACCAGAACAACCCAACTCACTCTTCTCTGCATTAACGGTGCTCCCCAGAAAGATAACGGGAAAAAGCCGCCTGTTCGATTGCATCGGATACGCTGATTTTCTGTTTAATGGTCGCTAAGACGTGGTCATCCAGGGTTTCCTCCGCCAGTAACTGCTGAGCGGTTTCCTCCAATACTGACTGGTTAAGCGACAAGATATCCGTTGCCAATTGGAACGCCTCGTTCAACAGTTGATTGACGGCAGCCGATACCCGTTGTGCCATGTCAGGGCCGAAGCGCAGACCGGAATCATCGATAGATTGATCAAGAAACTGTGACTTCTGTGATTCGATGGACAACATACCAATCTCGTCCGACATGCCATACTGGGTCACCATGGCGCGGGCAATATCAGTGGCTTTCACCAGATCATCGGCGGCGCCGGTGGTCACTTCGCTAAATATCAATTGTTCTGCTGCCCTCCCCGCCAACAGCACGGCAATGCGATTCTGCAAATCTTTTTTGCTCATTAAATAGCGATCCTCCGAGGGGCGTTGAATGGTGTAGCCAAGCGCCCCCACTCCACGGGGGATGATGGAGACTTTTTGAATCGGTTGCTCCGGGCTGAGCGCCATACCCACTAAGGCATGACCCATTTCGTGGTGCGCGACGATGGCTTTTTCCTGAGGGTTAATCAGTTTATTTTTCTTTTCCAGACCGGCAATGATGCGCTCAATGGCATTGACAAAATCCTCCATGGAGACACTGTCGGCACCGCGCCTCGTAGCAAGCAAAGCCGATTCGTTAACCAGGTTCGCCAGATCCGCGCCACTGAATCCAGTGGTTAGCGACGCAACTGCTTCTATGCTGACAGCCTCATCCGTTTGTATCTTTACCATATGAACGCGAAGTATCTGTTCACGGCCGACTTTATCCGGGCGGTCGACCAATACCTGACGGTCAAAGCGGCCAGCGCGTAGTAAGGCCGGGGCGAGGATTTCGGGCCGGTTAGTGGCCGCAAGAATGATCACACCTTCAGAGGGATTAAAACCATCCAGTTCGCTGAGTAACTGATTCAGGGTTTGTTCACGCTCATCGTGGCCCCCGGACATGGGGCCTACACCACGCACACGTCCCAGGGCATCCAACTCGTCGATAAAAATAATAGCGGGGGCATGTTGCTTGGCCTGTTCAAACAGATCGCGGACACGGGCCGCGCCGACACCGACAAACATTTCGATAAATTCCGAGCCGCTAATGGAAAAGAACGCCACTCCGGCCTCCCCCGCCACGGCGCGGGCGATCAGCGTTTTACCGGTACCCGGCGGACCGACCAGTAATACCCCCTTGGGAATATGGGCACCCAACCGGCTATATCTCCCCGGTTCTTTTAAGAACTGCACCACCTCCACCAATTCTTCCTTTGCCTCATCCACCCCGGCCACGTCATCAAACGTAACACCGGTATCTTTCTCCACTAACACCTTGGCTTTGCTCTTGCCGATATTCATCATGCCACCCATGCCCTGCTTGTCGGCAAACTTGCGGAACATCAAAAACCACACCAGAAAAAATACCAACGCCGGAGCGATCCACCCAATTAAGGTGGCGAGCGGGCCACCGGAGACAACGCCTTTATAGTCCACGTTATAGGGGGCAAGTTTTTCCGCCAGATCGATATCGACGCGAGGCGTAACAAAGTGATCTTTTCCCTCGATCGGCTCCTTGAAGCTGCCGCGAATGGTTTGCTGATCAACCACCAGGTCTTTTAACCAGCCCTGCTGCAGGTAGCGCTCAAACTCGCTATAACTGAGTTGCGCCTGACTAGCGGTATGCCCCCAGAAGGTTTGAAACAGCACAACCCCCCACAGCGCCACAAACAGGTAGACCAGATTCAATTGCTGCTTTTTATTCATTGCATTTTCCTCAGTGACAACCACCGTCCTTTGTCAAGTGTGCAAGGTTGTCGAGTTCACACTCCTCGCTGTAATGAATCAGTCCCCGTTTAACCTGCTCTACCACACCTTCGCGAAACCCAACTGCTACTTTCTCGATGGCTTTTTCAATATCCTCCAGAGAGACCTGAATGAGGTCGTAAGTCACGTACAAGTCTTCATCTTCAAACACCATTGCTTCAACACCCATCAGCATCTGCAGTGAGGCGTCCAGTTCTGCTTTAAGGCGATCGCTGATAGCGTCACAAAAACGAATGCGACGCTTCTTTAACACCACTTGGTCTTTCTGCTTGGGTGACTTGCCATGTTTTGGGTCACCCACAAACAGATGTGGATGGGACTTAAATCGCTCCAGGCACTGAGACGAACAGAAATAATGGTCGACACCCTGATAGTTCACCAACAGTGATCGGTTGATTTTTGTCATATGACAAACAGGGCAGTGAATCGTGAATTCCAGTTTGTTCATCAAAACCGCCTCCGGGTTACTGGCCCACACCATTCAACAACTGGTACAACTCGCTTTCGGTGGTTAATACCAGCGTGGTGGAAGGATCAATCACCTGCTTGTAGGTTTCCAATGTCTTCACAAGGTCATACAGTTCACGTGCCGACTTGGTTTGGTTGTAGGCCGCCGCATAGATTTCTGTCGCCTTGGCATCGGCCACACCCTGAATAGATTGAATTTTTCGGTAAGCTTCGGACTCAATACGCTGCAGGTCTTTTTCCTTGTTGCCGATAATTTTGGCGGCCTCACCGGCACCTTCGGAACGAAACCGCTCAGCGATCTGCTGGCGTTCACTGATCATTCTGGCGTAGATTTTCTGCCGGACGCTTTCGTTATAGTTAATCCGCTTAAACCGGATATCGAGCAACTCAATACCGAATTCCGCCAGTTTTACGGATGCGGCGGAAAAAATATCCTCTTCAATTTGCCGCCTGCCGCGCTTAATCGGTAGTAATTTTCCAACGTCCGCTTCTGCCAGCAGGGGATCAACAGCAGGCGTTCTGTCTTTGGTGGTTCGGACAATTTCAATCAATTCGTGTTTGGCGACGGCGTTGCGGGTTTCACTGCCGAGAATATCCTCCAGCCGGGACTGGGCACTTCGCTCATCCCGTAACCGCAGGAAGTACTGCAGCGGATCTTTGATTCGCCAGCGGCCGAAGGTATCAACCGTGATATAAAGCTTGTCCTTGGTCGGCATATCGTTGGCGGAACCGTCCCAAAGCAATATCCGTTTTTCGATACGATTGACTTTCTGGATAAAGGGAATCTTTAATTTCAGGCCGGCTTCATTAACAATTCCGCCCACGGGTTTACCGAACTGCGTCATGATCACCTGCTCGGTTTCGTTCACGGTATAGAACGCTTCATAGGCAACGATCAGTAGCGGAAATAATACCGCCAGCGCGATGTAGATGAATCTGTTCATCGGGGTTCTCCTTGCATGGCGTTGAGTTGCAGCAACGGCAAAACGGACGCTGCTTTATCGTCGAGCACAATTTTGTTTTTCACGACTGGCAATACCTCCTGCAGGGTTTCCAGGTAGAGTCGCCGCTTGGTAACCCCCGGTGCCTTGATATATTCAGCCAGCAGCGCGTTAAATTTGGCCGCGTCCCCTTCCGCCTGATTGACACGCTGGATCGCATACCCTTCCCCTGCCTGGATGGAGCGTTCCGCCGTACCCCTGGCTTGGGGTACGGCCTTGTTGTACTCGCCGCGGGCTACATTAATCATGCGCTCACGTTCCTGCTGCGCTTCGTTGACTTCATCAAAGGAAGCCTTTACCGGTTTCGGCGGATTGACGTTCTTGAGCTGCACCTGATCTATGCGCAAGCCCATTTCATAGAGGTTAACCACCTCCTGCATCTTGGTCTGGGCATTGGCCTCAATGTCCTGACGACCGATGGTCAACACTTCATCTACCGTACGATCACCGACAACTTCGCGCATCACCGATTCGGAAATGTCCCGCAGGGCATCCCCCGGATCGCGCACTTTGAATAGGAAGTCGAAGGCGTTATCAATGCGAAACTGAATCACCCACTCCACCAGCGCCGCATTCAAGTCTCCGGTAACGATGGTGGTTTCCAGCTCCCATTCCCTGGGATCGGACATCTGTCGCGTAAACGTCGCGCCGGGTGTACCGAAGCCAAATTCTTCTTTGAGCTGACGTTTCACTGGGACCTGAACCACCTGATCAACACCGAAGGGAATTTTGAAATGCAGGCCAGGATCGACGACATAGTGGTAGTGACCAAAGCGCTGTACGACGCCGACGGATTCCGCCGAGACTGTGTAAAAACTGCTGTAGCCCAGATACACCGCGAGCGCGATGACAATACCCAAAGCAATCTGACGCGGTGAAATGGGTATGTCCGGCAATGATTGTTCAAACTTATCGTTCATGGCTGTTTCCTTTTCTTTGATTGCTTAGGTGGCGCGGTTTTGGCTGAATGGCGCTAGCTGGTGGTGGCATCGGAACCGATCTCCAATACGTTGTTTCCCAAGTACTGATGCGGAGGAATAATCAGGTTGGTAGGGGCCGGCACCCCTTTAAATACCCGCCCGGCCAGATCGAACTTGGAGCCGTGACAGGGGCAGAAGAAAAGTGCGTGCTTCACCTCTGCTCTGCCATCCGGCTCATAGTTGGGTACACACCCCAAATGGGTACAAATACCCACCGCCACAAAGATATCGTCCCGGATACTGCGAACGGCATTCCTGGCGTAATCCGGTTGTTGATTAACGTCGGAATCGGGATCTCTTAATTCGCCGCTATGCTCTTCCAGAGCCAGGTTTTTTTAAATTTTCGGCAGTGCGCCGAACGACCCACACAGGTTTTCCCTGCCACGCCACGGTAATCATGGCACCTGGGTCAATTTTGCTGATATCCACCTGTACCGGAGCTCCGACAGATTTGGCCTTGGCACTGGGATTCCAGGATTGAACAAAGGGCGTGGCGACTCCGAGCACACCCGCACCTGCAACAAAGGAGGTGGCTCCTATCAGAAACCGGCGCCGAGGTTCATTCACTTCAGTCATTTCATGCCTCTCCTCTGCCTATTTTCTGCATAACCACTGTGGCAATGGACTGCGCATCAGACTGATTCGCCCGTAATAAACCTGGCGTATCCAAGGTACCGCCTTGATTGCGGTAACCAAAAGCGATACATCGATCAACGCCAAGATCCAAAGGGCGGCAGACACCGAGCAATATTTCCGGTCGCAGGTGCGATACAAAAACACGTAAACGAATGTCATTGGGAAACAGGCTTGTGCGGGTAGCCACATCGCTGACATAAGTCTGCTCATAGAGGTCTCGTGGCTGCCGGAAACGACCCGGTTCTAACAGGTACGTTATGTGGCATTGAATACCTTGTTTAGACAAAGTGCGTTTTACTTCCTGACAAACGCCTAATTGATAGGCGCCTACCGCAACCAGTTGTACCTGTGCGCCGTCAGCCTTATCCAACGTCAATGCGCCCTGCTCTACTAACTGTTTTGCTTGTTCGGAAGTAAAAATTGATTCAACTTCCTGCTTGGGGATCGTCATCGCCCATATTTGACCCTGGGTCTGGTAACAGGCATCAAGGCAGGCGATAGCACTATTCGCATCGGCGGGGTACACCACCCGCGCCATATCGCTCATCTCCCCCATCAGCACCTCGCCGAAGGCTGAATCCTGATGGGATTGTTCGTTCTTGCCGTTCTCCCATAAGTGCGAGGTGGCAATCACCGGCATCGACAGCCAGCCCGGCGGGCGCCCCAGCGCTTTTTGATGGCGCGCAAAAATGATTTCCTGGCGCAGCGCACCGATCATTTTCATGGCGAAGGCTTCGTAGCTCACCACCAGGTTCAGACCGCCTTTGTTTCCCAGCGCTGCGTTTACAACCGCCTCTTCATTGAGTGCGGTAATCACCAAGCCGTGAATAGATTCGGCCACGCCCTGTTCCGGCTTCAGCACCCGGTGCTTGAGTAAATCCAGTGTCTTGCCCATGCGGTTGCTGCGCAGCTCATCCGGGTTGCCGATACGGACCCGTGCATCGGGATTACTTCGATGCCATTCGCAGAACCGCGCGTCCACCGCTGCCATCGGCGATATCGAGTCGCCCTCGGTAAGCCATGGGGGTTCTGTGGGAAGTTGAAGTGTGACGTTGCGCATACACAGGGCATGGTGTTTTTCCGGCACTCGATTATCGGCCTCATGCTGCGCAATTTGTGAGATAGCCAGTTCCAACTCACTTCGTGGAAGAAATAATTTGGCCGCGTGTTCGTTAAACAGGTTGCGGGAGCGTTCATCGCTACCGGGGTTACCCGGTAGCGGTGTGCCATGAGCAGCATTGGTACCGGCGCCGTAGAATCCGTAGCCTTTTTCCGTTTCAGCAATCAGATATGGCAGTTTCACCGGATAGTGCATATGGCCTTCACGGATGTGCGCACTGCAGGCTTCGAGCCGCGCTTCGGATTCAAAAATTCCCCAGATAAACGCCGCCGGATCACGCCCGTCGATGGCGATGGGGTGAAAATCATTCTGTTCCAGGTGCTCGTAGAACCAGGACAAACCGCCTTGCTGATACATGGTCGAGCGCTGGTCAATGCGCCTGCCATTGGCAATCATCACCGGTGTCACCAGCCCGCAATCCTCGGCACGCCACCAGCGACTTGCCCAATCACTGCCGCGCTGTTCTTCAAAGGCACCGTCACTTAAAAACGCCACTAGCCGCTCGCCCGGCAGTGGCATGTGCACGTACTGCAATTCGGCAAAACCGAGATAACCACCTTCAATCAGTCCACCAGCGGTATGCGGATTTACATGGCTACCCAGAGGAACGCCAGGTCGACCATCATCCGTTATGGCGTAGCTGTAAAAATCCTGCGCTAGCTGTGTCAGCCCCTCTTCACTCAGCGGATAGCGTTCAGACTGCTCCGGATAGAGGTTTTGCAACAGCACGTTGACCGCATCGATGGCCGCCACGCAGTGCCCCTGTCCCATCAACCAACTGCGGGTGATACCGGCCAGGCGATTGGCAGCCATATAGCCCACATAGGCAGGCACCATATTCAGGGAACCGCCGGTATGCCCCTGAGGGTTAGTTTTAAAATCTGATGCCCCGAGTGCGCTGCCGCTGAAATCCACTCTTTTGCTATAGGTCATATGCACCAACAACCACATGGACGCACTGGCCAGGCGATCTGCGGCAGACAATATGTCCAGCACTTCATCGATCTGTTTAAAACGCCCTGTACACAGCAGTTGCTGACAAAGATCGAACACTCTCACCTGCGTTTCATCCCGGTGTTGGATCACGCCATAACCTTCCGACCAGCGCGCAAAGGCAGGATAAGTATCGCGATATAACTTTGCCCGCTGTTGTGTCCGATGATCGTTTTGTTGATCTATGGCATACATGGAATTTCCTCAATCAGCCAACGACTGAAATTCATTCTCAAAAGAAAAGTGATGGTGTACGGATCGCAACATGGAATCCGCCTCATCGGCGGCCACTACCCAACACTGCACCGGCGATGCCGGTGACGATAAAAGTAATGGTAAAGGGGAGCGAGCCAGGGGATCTTTTAACGTAATGCCTAAGTGGGAAAGACCGGACAACAAGCGACAGCAAATATCGACGTTGTTTTCCGCAATACCGCCGCTAAGAACGACACCGTCCAGCCCGCCCAGAATGGCGAAATACGCGCCCAGTGTTTTCTGGAATCGATAACGGAAAAAATCAAACGCCAGTTGGTGTTGCGGCTGTTCACTCGCAAACAAATCCGCCATGTTATCGATTCCGCCGGACAGACCCCGCCAGCCGGATTCGTGATTTAAAACATGATCAGTCTCTTCCGGCGTCCACCCCTCCTGCCGCTGCAACCAGGTCAGTAATCCGGGATCGATATCACCGCTGCGCGTGCGCATCAACAACCCTTCATTGGGTGTAAACCCCATGGTGGTATCGACCGGTTTGCCATCGCGGATGGCAGCCATGGAACAGCCGCTTCCCAGTTGCGCAGTCACCAGGGTGTAGTGTTCGATATCGGGATTCACTGTCTCCCAGTGTTTGACCATGGACTCATGAGCAAAACCGTGAAACCCGTAACGGCGTAATCCATATTTCTCAGTGAGCGCGACGGATAGTCCATAAATCTGTGACAGCACCGGCAGGTCGCTGAAAAACTCACTATCGAAAACCGCAATAACGGAAATGGAAATTCGGGTATTCCGAAGCTGCTCAATCAGTTCAATGGCCGCCTTATTGTGCAATGGCGCC
>Ga0181372_1000345_pt1 | contig 11346 bp, 14 predicted proteins | sample LowvirmetaG_5_FD_130161 | JGI IMG/M metagenome (GOLD analysis project Ga0181372, IMG submission 130161) | Marine viral communities from the Subarctic Pacific Ocean - Lowphox_08 viral metaG | ecosystem: Environmental > Aquatic > Marine > Oceanic | place: Subarctic Pacific Ocean | collected...
AAACATTATAATGATCCTGATGCACTTGCGCGTATGCTAAGTGAAAAATTCGGTTTTGAACATTGGGAGACAGAATGAAACAATTAGTTTCTTTAATCTTAGTTTTTACATTAATATTTCCTGCAACTTTGTTTGCAGCCGATCCGCCGCCAACGGAATCTATACCTCCAACAACAGAAACTACGCCACCTATAGCGCCAAAACCAACAATAATGGGCTTACGCCTAGGCCAACCAGCACCTTATTCTGGAGTGCTATTAAATCCTTTAGCAGCTGCAAAATTGTTTGTTGATAAAGATTTTTCAGAACAAGAGTGCGCTCTTCGAATAGAATACGCCGTACAAAGAGAGCTGGCAAAAGCTAATTTATTATTAGAGTCAACTAGAGTCAGTATGCACTCTATGGAACAAAGATACGTTTCTATTATTACCATAAAAGATACGGAGATCAAAAGACTTTCAGAACTAGCAACCAACCAAAATGATTATTCAGTATGGTGGGCAGCTGGTGGTATTGTTGTGGGGATTGGCTTAACTTTAGCAGTTGTATATGGCGTTAAAAGTATGTAAAAATGGCAGAAAAAGATTTTGATTATATTGCCCGCCTAGAAAAAGCTATACAAGAAAAATACGGCAGAGAAACAATCATCAACCCAAAACACAATTGGGATGAGAAAAAAGAACAACAGTATCTTGAACAGCTAAAAGAATATTCAAAAAAACAACAAGCCATTAAAGAAGAAACCGAAAGGATTGAAAAAGATGGCTTTTTCTTACCTAAAAATCTAATTAATAAGACAAGCAAAAGAAAATGTCCAATTTGCAAAACATATTCTTTTGATAAAAGGGACGACCTTTATATGAACAAGTTTGAATGTTGCTGGAAATGCTACATTCAATGGGTTGAAGGTCGCGAAGAACGGTGGGAAAAAGGGTGGCGACCTAATGTCAAAAAAGAAAAAGTTTAAATTTAAAATAGTGGACTCCACTGTGATACAAGAAAATAAACAGATAAAAGGATATAAAATTAGGATATTGAAAGAGCAAAGGGGAAATCCACCACCTAGAAGAGGCGGAATATTGGGACCGGGCGCCGAACCATGGCCACCCGAAGTGCGTAAACGACTTCAACCAAGACAGCCCGAAGCTCCATCTGAACCAACAGTGACTCCACCTCCAAGAGAAGAAGTACCAATCGAAGAACCTTTGGTGATCACTCCCCAACCAGGAACCGTGCCAACAGACGAACCAACAACAGACGAACCAACAACAAGCAATGTTGAATTACGACGAGGAAGCGACCCAGCAGTGCGAAGCGGTAGAACAAGAATTGAACTTGATGCATCTTCAACCGATCCGCAATTGCACAATTTAACCACAGATCCTATTCCTGGAATTAGATTTGCATATGCAGGAACGAGGCGCGCCAATAGAGAATATGGCACACAAGCTGCTCGTGATTTTCTTGTAGATATAGGTCGTAGATTCGGCAGTCGAGGCGATCCCTTTATGGTACAAGATATATCTCCGCGCGGAAGCGACTCGACGTTTAGACCTCACAAGTCACACCAAACGGGCATTGATATTGATTTGAGTATACCATTACTTACTGGCCGGCAATCGACCTCCAATCGCGGCGCCGGCTCGCGATTTCGCACTCCTGGTGTTGATGAAGATGTGGATTATAAACGATTTTTGGCACTTGCAAGGTATACGGTTTCGCGCTCTAAATGGATGTTTTTAGATCAAAGCTACATTGATGGAATAAAAGCGGAAGCGCAAAAGTTGGTGGACGCGAACCAAATGACTAGTGGCGAATTTAACACTTTGTTTCTAAAGCTTAGGCACGCAGCACATCACAAGAATCATATGCACATTCGCGTGGACAGCCCTGGTTACAAAGATAGAAATAGAAATGGTAGATTAGACCATTTGGAAGAGCCGTAGGGGAAAATAAATGAGTTTTATAAAACGAGATGATAATTATAAGTATCTGAGGAGGATACATAAATGAGACCAGTTATAAAAAAGAAAAGAATAGACCCAAGATATTTTCTTCATGAAACTGCTGATAGAGGCGTGGTTGAAGAACAGGGTGAGTGGAAACCGCCGAAGGAACAACCACCGGAACAATCATCATCACCCAATCCACCACCGGAACAACCTTCAGGCAAACGAGACGATGATGACGAAGAAGATCGGGATAAAAGAAAACCAGGAAAACAAAAACTTCTCAAAGGCGAAAAGAGTCTTTATGAAAAAATTCGCATTGCAATTGAAGAGACGTTTGATGAACATTTGAAGGAGAACAACTAATGGCTACAGTATATGATATAATCCAAGGAATTAACCAAGCCGCAGCAAATGCTTATGATGGCGCACATGATAAAAAATATTCTCATGATGGTAAAGCACGTAAGGCCGGCCTAAAACGAGAAGAAGGCGATTGCATTATAGATTCGCGAGTGATGGATGGGTTTAATGTAAGAGTTTCTGGCAATAAATTAGTTCTTTCTTATCAATCTGAAATTACAATGAAGGATTTTCACGATAATAGTTTTGAAGATGATGTAAGAAGTTCTTTAAATGATATTGTTAAATATCTCAAAAAAGAATATAAGAGCATTACAGGAAATTCTCTTTCATTAGCTGAAAAAGGCAAAGTTGATATCCATGCTCAGTCTATGTCTAGAAAAAGAAATTGGGTGCAAGCCACTCAAACTTTTAAAATTGGTGGCATGAATGACGTAGAGGCAGTAGGAGAGCCTTCGAAGGAGCGCCTAGAACAGTCTTTTAAAAATTGGTTAAGTCAGGGCCGCGACAGCGCTAAAAAGCCAGAAAACGTTAAAAACACTAAGGATTAAAAGTGGGATATAAACTGACCAAACAAGAGATTCGTAAAGAAATCATAAAGTGTGGCAAAGACCCCGTGTATTTTATTAATAATTATGCACGAATTGCGCACCCAATAGAGGGATTAATACCTTTTAAGACTTATGATTATCAAGGAGATTTAATTAACTCTTTTAACGATCATCGTTTTACTGTTATTTTAAAAGCAAGGCAGCTAGGTATTTCAACGATTACAGCAGCTTATATCGTGTGGATGATGTTGTTTCATCGTGATAAGAATGTTCTTGTTATGGCAACAAAATACACAACCGCTTCTAACCTTGTTAAAAAAGTTAAACACATGCTTAAGTATGTTCCTGAGTGGCTTCAAATCGCAAAAGTTGAAGTCGATAACAGGAACTCTTTTGAACTAAACAACGGATCTCAAATTAAAGCTTCTTCAACTTCTGCAGATGCCGGTCGTTCAGAAGCTTTGTCTTTGTTGGTCATTGACGAGGCTGCGCACGTTGAAGGATTAGAAGATTTATGGACCGGTTTATATCCAACACTTTCAACAGGTGGTCGATGCATTGCTCTTTCAACGCCAAACGGTGTAGGAAACTGGTTTCATAAAACATATGTTGATGCAGATGCAGGAAAAAGCAATTTTTATCCTATTAAGTTATTGTGGGATATACACCCAGATCGTAATGATGATTGGTTTACAAAAGAAACCAAGAATATGTCACGTCGCCAAATCGCGCAAGAGTTGGAATGCAACTTTAATGCTTCTGGTGATACAGTTATACATCCAGATGACATTACAAGGATTGATAAGCAGATTAAACCGCCGAAATATAGAACAGGTTTTGATAGAAACTACTGGATATGGGAAGAATACAATCCAGGAAATACTTATTTACTTTCTGCAGATGTAGCAAGAGGCGATGGCGCAGATTATTCTGTTTTTCATATATTTAAACTAGAAACCATGGAAGTTATAGCTGAATATCAAGGAAAAGTTACTCCGGATATGTTCTCTGATATGATTTTTAATGCAGGGCACGAATATGGAGATTGTATGGTTGTTGTGGAAAACAACTCTGTTGGGTTTACCGTCTTGGATAAATTGATAGAAAGAGAATATCCAAATATATACTTTTCAGTTAAATCAACTCATGAATATGTCGATCAGATAACAGCAGAATCTATATCTGGAACAGTTGCAGGGTTTACAACCTCTCTTAAAACACGACCTATTCTAGTGGCCAAATTTGAAGAGTTTATAAGGAATAAAATTATAACCATCTATTCTTCAAGGTTTAGAGCCGAGCTAGATATTTTTATTTGGAACAATGGCCGACCAGAAGCCCAAAGAGGATACAACGATGACTTAATTATGGCATGTGCAATAGGTTGTTGGGTGAGAGATACTGCAATTATAGAGAATCAAAGAGATTCTGCCTATAAAAAAGCCATGTTAGGTGCTATAATGAAAAGTACTTCTGTTTTAGACACCACTATACCAGGCATGCTTGGAAGATCTAAGGCACGAGATTTAGACAAAAAGCAATCTGCAGCCGCAAAACAATATGAAGAACATTTGTGGCTATTAAAAGGATAAACAATGGCGAATAGAAATAAAAACCCAAAGGACTCATCGTGGCCGTTATTTAAAAAATTAACAAGGCTCTTTTCCGGTCCTTTGATTAATTATCGCTCTCAAACCACTCGACAACTCTCTAGAAGAAGGCTGGACAAATACGGCAGTAGATTCAAAGATGTTGCAGGACAAAAATTTCAAAGATTATCTTATAACCCTTTTGACAATTTATCAGCAAACATCATGTCTCAGCAAAATCGCAATCAACGTTATGTTGACTTCGATCAAATGGAATATACACCTGAAATTGCTTCTGCATTAGACATTTATGCGGACGAAATGACTACATCTAATAGTTTGCGTAAAATGTTGACAATTAAAAGCTCTAATGAAGAAATTAAAGGCATTTTAGAAGCCCTATACTACAATATCTTAAATGTTGAATTTAATTTATTTGGCTGGTCACGAACAATGTGTAAATATGGTGACTTTTTTCTTTATTTAGATTTAAATCCTGAAGTTGGTATAACAAACGTGATTGGTTTGCCGTCGCAAGAAGTAGAAAGGTTAGAGGGCGAGGACAAAGCAAATCCAAACTATGTACAATTTCAATGGAACACCGGTGGCATTACTTTAGAGAATTGGCAAATTTCACATTTCAGAATTTTAGGCAATGACAAATATGCCCCTTATGGCACTTCTGTTCTAGAGCCTGCAAGAAGAATCTGGAGACAATTAACCCTTTTAGAAGATGCAATGATGTCTTATCGTATTGTTCGCTCTCCCGAAAGAAGAGTTTTTTATATTGACGTTGGTGGGATTAATCCCCCCGATGTTGAACAATATATGCAAAAAGTAATCACATCCATGAAAAGAAATCAAGTTGTTGATGCAGATACCGGTCGAGTAGATCTTCGTTACAATCCAATGAGCATAGATGAAGATTATTTTATTCCTGTACGAGGAGGGGTGCAAAGCACAAGAGTAGAATCACTCCCTGGTGGAACTTATACTGGAGACATTGATGACGTTAAATATTTGAGAGATAAATTATTCTCAGCACTTAAAGTACCTCAATCTTATCTTGCTCGTGGAGAAGGCGGCGAAGAAGATAAAACCACATTAGCTCAAAAAGATATTCGTTTTGCAAGGACGATTCAAAGATTACAAAGATCAATAATTTCTGAGCTTGAAAAAATTGGTGTTGTGCACCTTTACACCTTGGGTTTTAGAAGTGATGATTTAGTTTCGTTCTCTTTGTCTTTAAACAATCCTTCACAATTAGCAGAGTTGCAAGAGCTTGAACATTGGAGAATGAAGTTCGATACTGCCGCTGCAGCAACTGAAGGATATTTCAGCAAACGATGGGTTTGGGAAAAGATCCTTGGCTTGTCAGACGAAGAAGCTATTCGCATACAAAGGGATATGTTCTTTGATGCGAAATTCCAAACAGCTCTTGAAACAGTTGTACAAGCTGGAATGGCTCAAATGCAAGGTGCAGCAGAAGGTGCTGGAGGCGCAATGGGGCTAGGAGGTCCGGGAGCGCCACCAGAAGGAGGAGGACCACCACCAGAAGAAGGAGGTGGCGCACCACCAGAAGAAGGAGGTGGCGCACCACCAGAAGAGGGTGGAGAATTACCAGCTGGCACTCCAGAAGAAGAAGCGGGAGAGGGCGAAACAATAGCTTCTGAAGAAGGTGGAGAAGAAACAAACCTTATTGCAGCACCAGGAAAACGCGATGAAGAAGACTGGTATAAAACAAATAAAAAAGATGTTTTCGGTAGAACAAAAGCCTCTACCACATCCAAGTCTAAGGGCAAATGGTATAAGCCGGTAACTTATGATACAAGAGACATGGGCGCAAGAAGAAGGCATTATAAAGGTCAATGGGCAGATGAAGTAGGAAGCTCAACACAAAGGAATCTTTTCAAAGGTGCTATGGAATTATTTGGTTTAGGCAAAAATGCGATTTATGAAGAAAACGAGACTAATTATGATGAACAAGAGCGCTCGATTTTGGAAATGAATAACGAGCTTAAAAATATAATATTGGAGCTAGAGTCTAAAGATGATAAAAGCAAAACACAATAAAAAAAGAAATACAGCTTTTCTATATGAAGCTTTGGTACGCGAAATAGCAAAAAGTGTAATCAACAAACAGCCACAAAGAAATAATTTTATCATTTCTTTAGTTAAAGAACATTTCACACAAGGCACTGAACTAGCAAAGGAATTAGAGCTTTATAAATCATTAAATGAAACTAGTGAACTCGACCCTCATACTGCAGAAAAATTAATTCAAGAAGCCAAGAGGGTTCACGATAAAGTAGATAAGAAAAAATTATTCATAGAACAAAGTCGACTTATCTCAAAGATCAATAGAAACTTATCAAAAAATGTTTTTTCTAATTTTGTTCCAAACTATAAAAACTTGGCCACAATTGCTCAAATTTTTAATGACGATGTTTCCATCAAAGATAAAGTTTTATTAGAAAATGTCTTGTTGGAGAAATTAACCTCCACCGAAAATTCCAACCAAAAACAAACACCAACTACAAATTTGGTTTATAAAACTTTTATTAAGAAGTTTAATGAAGCGTATGGTGGTACCTTATTGGGGGAACAAAAGAGGCTTTTACAAAACTATATTACTTCATTTAATGATAACGGCGTACAGCTAAAAATCTTTTTAAATGAGGAGTTGGGCAGGCTGAAAAAATTAGTTAAAAGATCAATCAATCAGGAAGAAATAAAAGATGATTCCGAGATGGTTGAAAAAACAAACAAAGTATTAAACATAATTGAGAGTTTTAAAAGCAAACCGTTTGATAAAGAAATGTTAACACAAATACTAAAAATACAACACCTAACACAAGAGATAAAAAACTAATGCCAGATTTTGACATCAAAATCAAACCACCAGAAGGTGAAGATCAAAAATTACCACAAGCTACTGCTGATTTAAAGATTAGAAAAACCCTTGATGGCAGTTTTGTTATATTTGACCATCCAGAAATAGACATAGTTGTCATGCCACAAATGTTTAAAATTGTTTCTTTCCCAAAAGAAGAAATGGGCGATCATATATACGCAACACAAAGTAGATTATTTGAGTTTCTTGTTAAAAAAGGTGTAGTTGTTCTTGATTCTGTACAAGGTGGAAATCTCTATGGTTCATTAGAAGCAAATATTCCACCAGCTGCAGATTCAGAAGTTGATTCAATTGAAGTGGTGATTTATGTCATTGCCAAATTTATTGAAGAAGAACAACCATTCTATGATCGAGAAGAGAAATATAAAGACAATATTGGTGATTGGTTATTAGAACCAGATGATGAATATTCAACTGATTTAGATTGGGCAGAAAGAACACACCAACCAAGAAAGGGTGTACAAAACAGATGGCCTGGAAGCACTGCTGCTTATGGCCTTACAGGAATGTATAGAGCTTAAAAGGAACAACAGCCGTGAAAATAACAGTAACACAATTAAAACGAATTATTGAAGAAGAGCTTCAAAGCTTTTTGAACGAACAGGAGCTAGCGACATCATATGCTAGTAGCGAGACCGTAGGTAGAAACACTGACGCAACCAACACATCACAGTCGGGCTTTAAGATAGACAAACCCGACGCTATTGTAACGTCAGATACAGCACAAGATGTTGCCGGGAATGTAAATACCATCGATAGAACAATTGATAAAAACACTAACCTTGCCAAAGGTCAGGTTTCAACTTGGAAAGGTGGGAAGGACGACGACTATAAAGAAGCTAGCTACGTGCAAGATATGATGGACACGGCGCCAACAAATAGAGGAATGTCAGAATCCCAACTTAAACGAATGATTGAAGAAATGCTCGTAGTTGAGTTGAACTCAAAAACATGATCTGCCAAATTTTTGCCGCAGAAAAAAATGCCAGATTTTAAACTTAAAGAGGAAACATGGATTTAATATACTTTATCTTAACTGCATACGGCTTAACACAAATCTTAATCTTTGGTTCAATATTCAATAAAATACGCCCCTCAAAACAATGGCTCGGAGGTTTTGGAAAATTATTTCATTGCCCTATGTGCATGGGTTTCTGGGTAGGTGTCTTTTTATTCGGAATAAACGGATGTACAGAACTATTTACATTTGAATATACTTTGGCCAATGCTCTTATATTGGGGTCACTTAGTTCTGGAACTTGTTATCTTTTAGGAGTGTTGATTAATGATTTTGGTTTTAAGGTGACCTATAAAGACGAGGGAGATTGTCATGTTGACTAGAAAGTGGATGCTACAGCCGGTTCGTAGATGTTGCAGCGGTTCTAAACTCATGCGGGTTGTGCCCGCATTATTATAAAGGGATTAAATAATGTCTAAGAAGGTGCTTTTAAGAGAATTTTTTGAATTATGTGATGGTGGTGTTTGCCAAGATCTTTTAACAGAAGATGAAAAAAGATTGGTTGCCAATGGAGCAACAATTCTTTCTGGAGTTATGCAAAAAGCAGATGCTTTAAATGGCAATGGTCGTGTATATCCTCGTAAAGTTTTAGAAAAAGAAATGAAGAACTACCAAAAACTAGTTAAAGAAAGAAGATCTCTAGGAGAACTAGATCACCCAGATGATTCTGTAGTTAATCTTAAAAACGCCTCTCACCTTGTAACTAAAGTTTGGTGGGATGGCGATAATGTCATGGGCAAAGTGCAAGTTTTAAGTACACCATCTGGACAAGTACTTAAATCCCTTGTTGAAGCTGGAGTTAGACTTGGAATTTCTTCAAGAGGTCTAGGATCAACAAAAGATAAGGGTGGAAAAACTTATGTTAACGACGACTTCCAACTTATTTGTTTTGATTTTGTCTCTGAACCATCTACACCTGGAGCATATATGATAGGCGAGGCCCTAGAAAAAAGCTTAAATGAAGTTTTCACAAAAGCAGATAGAATTAATCGCGCGCTAAACAATATACTAGAAGGCTAACAATGACTAAAAAAGATTTCAAAAGAATATTAAAACCTTTAATTAAAGAATGTATTAAAGAGGTAATATTTGAAGAGGGAGTGCTCTCCACTGTTATAACAGAAGTAGTTAAAAGTACTCGACCAGTTAATAGCCCTCAACCAACATTCCAAATGGAACAGAAACAACAGGTTAATCAACAAGAGCAAAGAGGATTATTACAAGAGAGACGAAAAGCGGAACTAGAACGAAAAAGAAAACTATTAGATGCTGCCGGTTTTGGCGAAGTTGATATATTTGAAGGAACAACTCCGATATCTCAAGGCGGATCTATAACAGAGGGAACAAAACCTCAAGGTCTTTTCTCGGAATTAGAACCAGGCGATGCTGGGGTTGATATTTCTGGAATAATGAGCCTTGGTGCTAATCGTTGGAAAACCTTAGCAAAGGGGAAATAATGGCGAAAAGAGCAATAGTGGTTGAGGTTAAACCACGATATAAAGACGAGCCGGCTGAAAGAATAATCAAACGATTCGTTAAAAAATGTAAAAAAGAACGAGTTGTAGAAAATTATCGTGATAGAATGCGCTATGAAAAACCAAGCAAAAAAAGAAAACGAGAAAAAGAAAGAAGAAAACGCGTTTTACATAAATTGCGTATGAAATTGGAAAATAGATTAAATAATAACTAATTATATAGACTTAAATAATAGGAGTAGAAAATGCCGACAGATGCAAAAACAGGACAACCAATATTTGGACACCATGCCTCTTTATATAGTAGAAACAGAAGGCCTTTTGGGCTCACTGATGATCGAGCGCTCAGCGATAAAGCATCAGCGACAACAGTAACCCAAGTCGCGCTTGCCAACTTAAACGACAATTTGAATGATGCTACTGCGGGTGAAAATGGTTACGCCACGGGCAATGCCAATTTTTTACATATTCAAATTGAAGACGGAGACACCGCTGAGACCTTAGTTTTATATGCATATAATTATGACTTTGCCGCCTGGGCTCAATATTGGATACCAGTTGGCGGCGGAACTACCGCAACAGGAACTTATGTGGCGGCTTCGTTTCCAGGCATTGATGGCAAAAAATTTATTACAGTTCCAATTCACGGGGTTGATAGAATTGGTTTTACTAACGCCGGCTTGGACTCCATGGTTGTTCGCGCAGCCACAAGTACATTCTAAAACCCATCATGAAAAGCCTCTTTAAAAATAATCTCAATTTTATTTCATTAAAAAGAACAATTTACTATTTATAGGTGCAGAACTATGTCACTTGATTAGTGATTATAAAGAGAGGTAATTAAATGGCTGAAGGATATATGTACAACGACTCGGCTCTTTTTTTGACAGGCGCTATGGCACTTTCACAAAGTGCTTATGTTAGTTGGGGCGCCGCAACTAATGACAACACCACAGTTGGAATACGACAAAACGAACAGGGAACATTAGAATTTAAAGATAATGCCACTGGAAGTTGGACGGAATTTGGTTCAACTCTTGATGATACAACTTTGGGCGATTCTTCAAGTGATATCATTACAATCAATGGCCAATTAACAGCTTCACAAGGCATGCTAATTGCAGATGATGATAAGCTTTATTTTGGTTCTGATGATGATGCCTCTATTCAATATGCTACATCCGCTGCTGAACTTCAATTATCTGGCGCACAAGGTGGCATCGACATTCAAATGCCAATTCCAGTTGCAGATGCATTAACAATTAGCTCTGATGGTACTGCGTATATGACGTTTGATACCACTGCCTCTGAGCAAGTTATTGCCATGAACAAGGAAGTAGATTTGATAGAAGGCGCAATCATTAGAGATGATAAAGTGCTGGTCTTTGGTTCTGATGATGATGCCTCTATTCAATATGCTACATCCGCTGCTGAACTTCAATTATCTGGCGCACAAGGTGGCATCGACATTCAAATGCCAATTCCAG
>Ga0181372_1000346_pt1 | contig 11333 bp, 12 predicted proteins | sample LowvirmetaG_5_FD_130161 | JGI IMG/M metagenome (GOLD analysis project Ga0181372, IMG submission 130161) | Marine viral communities from the Subarctic Pacific Ocean - Lowphox_08 viral metaG | ecosystem: Environmental > Aquatic > Marine > Oceanic | place: Subarctic Pacific Ocean | collected...
CCGTCTCTGATTACCACGGGTGACGTGGTGGCGGATATGCAGTATTTCCGCGAGTTCTATGCGGGCATGGCCGGCAAGTTCCCCGCCAACGTGGGGCCGATACGCCTGCGGGAAGAAGCGGATCAACGGTAAACCAATAAGAGGAGTGAAAGATGCAACGTTTTGTTGGCAAGGTCGCATTCGTGACGGGTGCAGCGTCAGGCATTGGCCTGGCAACCATGACCCGACTGGGTCGCGAGGGTGCGAAAATCTTCGCAGCCGACATCAATGCCGGGCAACTGGCAGAGGAAGTGGCGAAGCTCAGCGAGGAGGGCGTGGACATCCACAGCCGTGCGCTGGACGTCACCGATGAAGCTGACTGCCGCGCCGCAGTTGAACAGTGCGTGACGCAGTTCGGCAAGCTGGATGTGCTGTGCAATATTGCCGGCATGGTACTGACCTCGAGTCATGACGGTGAACACCCGCTCGGTGTTTGTGCTCTGCCAGGCCGCTATGCCGCACTTGCTGGAAGCGGGCGGGAATATTGTCAATATTTCATCCGCGGCGGGTTTGCAGGGGCTGCCCTATAACAGCGCCTACTGCGCCAGCAAGGGCGCGGTGCTGTTGTTGTCGAAGTCACTGGCGGTAGAGTTTGCCGGCCGGGGTGTACGCGTCAACGCGGTTTGTCCCGGCGCGGTGGATACACCGTTGATCAAGGGCCTCCAGATCCCCGAAGGTGCCGACCTCGCCCTGTATGGTCGCATGTCGCCATTGACGAGCTATTTTGCCCAGGCCGAGGAAATTGCGGGTTCGGTTGCTTACCTCGCATCGGATGAGGCCAGGTTCGTGACTGGCTCGGCGCTGGTTATTGATGGTGGTCAGACTGCGATTTGAGTCTGGAACGACCAGGGGCGGGGGGCGCCCTGCCGGCGTTTCCCCTGCGTTTTAGGCGTTGACGCGGACTGGACCTCAGTCGTTTGCAGTGATGGGTGTCGCGAAGCCCTCGGGTTTGATAGCGAGTACCGAACAGTCTATCTGCTCCAGAATGGTTTCCGCCGTGTTGCCCATGAAGAACCCGCGAATCCCCGTGCGCGCTACGGTACCCATCACCAGGCAGTCGACCTCCAGTTGTCGGGCGAGCAAAGGGACCTCCTGTCTGGGGGCCCCCTTGACGAGGTGGGTACGGGGAGCGAGATAGCGCAGGGCCTCCTGAGCCGCAGGATTCTGTGCCCCAATGTCATGCAACAGCCTGTCGAGTTGTTGTCGATGCTGGAGTCTCTCCTGTTCTATGCCCGAGGCCAGTCGGTCCTTGGGTATGCTGGCAGACACTGCGAGGTTTTGAGCCAGCTCGGTCATTGCCTCCCATGCGTGCACAACATGCAGTTCTGCGGATTCCGCCAATGCGAGGCTGGCAGCCATTTCCAGTACCTGCACGTTCAACTGGCGGTGTCTTTCGAGTTGCTCAGGTGGATGAAACTGTGCGACATCGACCGCCGCCAATATGCGTTTATAGGGTCCGGCTATGTCGGGTTTGACAAACCATATGGGGCAAGGGCATTGGCGTAACAGCTGCATGTCATCCCCGGCAAAAAAGCGATCCAGCCAGGCGGGTGACTCGGGGCACTTGATGACCAGGTCATGGCTCCCGCGCAGCACTTCGCGGATAATCTCCAGAAATGAAGTCCCCGTCAGAACCGTGTGCGGAATGCTCGCTCCCCTCTGGTGATGCGCAGTCAGTGAGGCCAGCCGCGCTTCGTGTTGCTGACGCAGCGCGCTTTGCAGGTCGACAGGGTCTGAACCCGCGTGCGACAACCCCGTGAAAGACGGCAAGCGCGGAATCACGGTTGCGACCGTGAGTGCTGCCTGATTGCTATCTGCGAGCGCAACGGCGCGTTCCCACGCCAATTCACTGGAGGCATCCGCTTCCAATACGCATAAAATGTGTTTGAAACGCTTCATGGCAGTGCCCCCGGCTCTTGCTTGCCTGTGTGACCTACGTTGAATCCGATTCCGTGATCCTGTCGGCTGCTTCGTAGGCAGCATCAGAGAACGGTGACAGGACAATATCCGCACCGGCCTGTTCGAGCTCGGCCACATCATTGTCGAATTGAGCAGTGATCGCGGTACGGCCACGGTATCCCTGCTGTCTCAGTGAATGCAGGAGGGACAGGTTGGCGCGTTTCTCGCGCGCCGTACTGATTATCCATTGCACACGTTCCAGTGGCAATGTAGCGGAGAATTCGGGGTCTTCGGCATCACCAAACATAACGGGGTAGCCCGCCGGATCTCCATGCCTGGTCAGGTCCGGATTAATGTCTACCGTCAATACACGCCACCCTCGTTCGCGCAGCGAACGAGCAATACCGAAACCGTATCGTCCAAGGCCGAACAGTAGCGCTTGTGGCACGGCATCATCGGGTAGGTCTTGCGTCGACATTTCTCTATGCGTTTTGCGGCGTTCAAATAGCCGTAACCACGGTGCGAGCACGTTGTAGAGTTGGTGCGAGTAGATGATCATGTAGGTCGAGGCACTGATGGTAATCAGCCCGACCAGTGTGATCAGGCCCATGGTTTCTGCGCTGATATGGCCCAGGCTGAGCCCGAGAGCGCCCAGGATCAGTGAGAACTCACTGATTTGCGCCACCGTCAGGCCGGCGAGGAACCCGGTGCGGCTCCGGTAACCGAGGGCGCCCATGATGATCAATACGATCAGTGGATTGCCGACCAGTACAAATAGTGAGAAGACGGCAGATTCGAGCAGTTGTGCGCCCAGCATGCCCAAATCAAGGTGTGCACCAAGGTCGATGAAGAAGAACAGCAACAGGAAATCGCGCAGGCTGGTGAGGCGCGCACCCAGCGCGTCGCGATACGGCGTTGAGGCGAGGGATACCCCGGCGATGAAAGCGCCCACTTCTTTGCTGAAGCCCAGGGTAACCCCAAGTGCCCCGAGCGCCAGCCCCCAGGCGATGCCGAAAAGCACAAGCAGCTCTTGCGACTGGGACAGCATATGCGTGAGTTTCGGCAGCACGTAGCGCATGGCAGCGGCCACAAACAGCAGGAACACCGCGCCTTTCAACAGCACGGTCAGGGCCGCTACCGGCACCGATACGTCCTCAGTGGCCCGCATCGCATTCAGGCCGATCATGACCAGTACAACCACCAGGTCCTGCACGATCAGGAAGCCCAGCGCAATGCGGCCATGCAGCGTATCGACCTCGCGCTTGTCCGAGAGCAGCTTGACGATGATGATGGTGCTGGAAAATGTGAGGGCTACCGCGACATACAACGCGGTCACGGGTGGCATCCCGAAGGCCACCGCAATCAGGTAGCCGACAATGCTGGTGAAAGCGACCTGTCCCAGCCCCGTTGCCAGCGCGACCGGTCCCATGGTTTTGATAATGTGCAAATCCAGCTTCAGTCCGACGACGAAGAGGAGTAGCGCAATGCCGAACTGCGCCAACAAATCGATTTGGTCGTCTGCGGTCACCCAGCCAAGCATGGAGGGGCCAACCATGATGCCGACGGCGATAAATGCCACAATCAAAGGCTGGCGCAGGCGAACGCCAATGGCACCTACGAACGCCGCGAAGAGCAGCAGCACCGCTATCTCGGTAAATACGTCGGGGAACAGTCCCATCAAGTTGTCTCTCTGATGGCTGGAGAACAGGCCAAATGATATAAGATCATGCTTTCATAGGGGTGAGCAGAAAACAAGGAACCGGTCAGAATTCGACGGAGGAGCGCCTGCAATGACCACGCCGTGGCACAGCCGTGATGGCACCGATGTACTGGGCGATCTTGACAGCGATGCCCGGGGTTTGTCCGGGCACGCTGCAGCACAGCGGCTGCACGAGCATGGCTCGAACACCCTCCCGCAACCAGCGCGGCATGGTCTCCTGGTGCGCTTTCTGCTGCACTTTCACAATGTCTTGATCTATGTCTTGCTTGGGTCGGCAGTCGTTACAGCGCTGCTGGGTCACTGGGTGGACACCGTTGTTATCCTGGCGGTGGTGGTACTGAATGCGGTTATCGGCCTGGTGCAGGAGGGCAAGGCCGAGAGAGCCATGGATTCCATCCGCCACATGCTGGCGCCGACGGCATCAGTCATGCGCGATGGCAAGCGTCAGAAAGTGCCCGGAGAATCACTGGTGCCGGGCGATATTGTTCTGCTTGAGTCCGGTGACAAGGTGCCGGCCGACTTGCGCCTGCTCAGAGCGCACGGCCTCGCCATCCAGGAAGCGATCCTCACCGGAGAGTCCGTACCGGTGGAAAAAAGTGTGGAAGCTGTTGCCGCCGCTGCGGTAGTGGGAGATCGGGCCAGTATGGCATTCAGCGGTACCCTGGTGGCAGCCGGTCAGGGCGAGGGAGTGGTGGTCGCGACCGGTGCGGATACCGAGATTGGCCGTATCGGCAGTATGCTCATCGGGGTGGAGGCCCTCACAACGCCGTTGGTGCGACAGATGTCGCTATTTTCCCGCTGGCTCACGCTCTTCATCCTGGCTCTCGCAGGCCTGATTCTGGCGTTTGGTCATTTTTTCCAGGGTCAGGACCTGGGCCAGCTATTCACGGCAGTGGTGGGGCTCTCCGTCGCTGCCATTCCCGAAGGTCTGCCGGCGGTACTGACGGTGACCCTTGCGATCGGCGTGCAGGCGATGGCCCGCGAACAGGCCATTGTGCGCCGTCTACCGGCGATCGAGACCCTCGGTTCGGTCTCGGTGATCTGCAGTGACAAGACGGGCACCCTCACCCGCAACGAAATGATGGTGGCGGCGGCGAGCATCGCCGGCGTCGACGTTGTGGTACAGGGTTTCGGCTATGAGCCCGTTGGCGAGGTGCGCGGCGACACTGACAGTGAATATCCGCAATGTCTGGGCGTGCTGGCCAGGGTGGCTGCCCTCTGTAACGATGCAGCACTGCACCGGCGAGACGGCGTGTGGGAGGCCGAAGGGGATCCCATGGAGGCAGCACTCCTCGCCTTCGCCGGCAAGCTGGGCCTCAATCAGGACGACACTCACGCTACCTGGGTGCGTACCGACTTGATCCCTTTTGATACCCGCCACCGGTTCATGGCAACCCTCAACCACGACCATGACCACCACGCCTGTGTGCACGTTAAAGGCGCGCCGGAAACTATCTTCGGGTTCTGTAGTGCGCAGCGCACTCCCGACGGCTCCACCGCCAGCTTCGATCACGATATGTGGCACGCTCGGGCGGAAGCTTTGGCGCAGGAGGGCCAGCGTGTGCTGGCGCTGGCGACGGTGGCTGTGGCGGAGGACAAGGGTGTCCTGGACTTTGATGATGTGGAAAGTGGGCTTGTGCTGGAGGGGCTGGTGGGTCTTATCGACCCACCGAGGCCTGAGGCTATCGCTGCGGTTGCGGCCTGCGCCGGCGCCGGCATTGGCGTGAAAATGATCACCGGCGACCATGCTGGCACCGCCGCCGCCATTGGCCGCCAGATTGGCCTGGAAAATGCTGATCGGGTGCTGACCGGAGTCGAACTCGACCAACTTGACGATTCTGAGCTGGCGGCGCGGGTACTGAGCACCGATGTTTTCGCCCGCACCAGTCCCGAACACAAGCTGCGTCTGGTCAAGGCGCTGCAGAGCAGTGGCAAGGTGGTGGCAATGACGGGTGACGGTGTCAATGACGCCCCGGCCCTGAAGCGCGCGGATGCCGGTATTGCCATGGGGCTGGGTGGCAGTGAGGCGGCCAAGGAAGCCGCCGAGCTGGTGCTGGTTGATGACAATTTTGCCACCATTGTCGCTGCGGTCCGCGCCGGTCGCACGGTCTATGACAACCTGAAGAAGGTTATCGCCTTCCTGCTGCCGGTAAACGGGGGCGAATCCCTCAGCCTGTTGCTGGCAATCCTGTTCGGCCTGACCCTGCCGATTACGGCGGCCCAGATCCTTTGGGTCAACATGGTCAGCTCGGTGGTCCTGGCCATGGCCCTGGCGTTCGAACCCACCGAACCCGATACGCTCAAGCGGGCACCCCGGGATCCGGCCAGCCCGATTTTATCCCGCGGCCTGGTGCTGAGGATCGTGCTGGTATCGCTACTGTTCTGTGCCGGTGTCTTCGGTCAGTTCTGGCTGGCGCTGGCCCAGGACCTGCCCCTGGAGACCGCTCGCACCATGGCCGTGAACACCCTGGTGGTTATGGAGATTTTCTACCTGTTCAGCGTCCGCTACGCCTATGGGACCTCCCTCAGCCTGGAAGGGATCAAGGGCACCCGGGCCGTCTGGGTGGCGCTGCTGGTGGTGACCGGCCTGCAGCTCGCCTTCACTTACCTGCCGTGGCTGGCAATGTGGTTCGAGGCGCAGCCGCTGGGGCCCCTGCAGGCGCTGCAGGTGCTCGCCATGGGCGTGGTCATGTTGTTGCTGATGGAAGCGGGCAAGGCGGTACGGGCGCGTTGGGCCATCGCTGTATGAACGGCCCCGTTCCCGCTAAGGTGTCGGTGCTGCAATGCTTTGCGAGCGCGGTCGTCCGCACCGTCGTGTTGCTTGTGTTGTGGTGGGCGCTCACAGAGGGGGATGCAGACGCTGTCGCGTTCGGGCTCTGGGTGGTGCCCCTGATCGTCGTGCTGTGGTGGCGTTTGTTTCCGCCAGAACGCCGGGGTCCTCGGGTACTGGCTACCCTCGCGTTTGGCGGTTATTTTCTTTGCGGTTCGGTTGCTGCGGGCCTGGATGTGGCTCGGCGCCTCCTCTCACCGCGCCTGCCGATTAGCCCCGGCTATTTGACCTATACTACTTCTCTGCCCGCGGGTAGCCCGCGCTGGTTGTTGGCCAACACGCTCTCGTTGCTGCCTGGAACGCTCAGTGTGACCTTGCGAGGGCCGCAGCTTGAGCTGCACTGTCTGGATACCACGGCGCCTGTGTCTGCTGCGGTGGGCCACGTAGAAATGCGCATCGCCCGGATGTTTCCCCGATGACACTACTGATGGACACAGTGGCCGTCGTGCTGTTGCTGCTACTTGTCGTGGGCCTGCTGCGTATCTGGCTGGGGCCTGAGCCGGCAGACCGTATGTTGGCTTCACAACTCTTTGCTTCCACCGGCGTGGCGTTGCTGTTGGTATTGGCGGAGTCGCAGGCGCAACCGGCGCTGCGCGATGTTGCCCTGGTGTTGGCGTTACTGGCGGTCCTGTCTACCGTCGCATTTGTGACCCGTGTCATGCAGGTTGCGCGCGCGGACAGCAGAGGAGAACGGCGCGATGTCTGATAGCCTCATCATGCTTTTACAGGCGCTTCTGCTGGTCATCGGCTGCCTGTTTTTTCTGGTGGGTACGCTCGGTCTGTTTCGTTTGCCGGATACCTTGACGCGCATTCATGCGCTGACCAAGGCGGATAATCTTGGTCTCGGTTTTGTGGTTCTGGGGTTGTTGCCATCGGTGCCCGGTCCAGCCACCGCTGCCAAGATTCTACTCATCTGGCTCATCGCACTGGCGGCCAGTGCGACCGCAGCCCACCTCGTGGCAAGGACCGTGCGCGCTACCGATGCCAGCCGTGATCGTGAGGAACGCGCATGAGCGGGTGGCTGGATGGTCTTCTCGTGGTGTCTCTGCTGGTGACGGCGGTGGCTGTGCTGTTGTCCCGTGACCTGTTTCGCGCGGTGGTGATGTTCATGGCTTTTGGCTTGCTGATGGCTCTGGCCTGGGTGCGCCTGCAGGCACCGGACATCGCCCTCGCGGAGGTGGCCATTGGCGCCGGGCTCACCGGAGTCCTGTTGCTTGATGCGGTGAGTCATTTCCGGCGCGCGCGGCCTCAGCATCGGTCCCGGGGGACGGAATAACTGTGTGGCGGCCAGTGCGGGTGGTTGTGACTTTGGCGGCATGCGTGGGCTTTGTCGTCGCGCTGGCGGCTGCGGTGCTGGGTGCCGCCGGAGCCGCAGCGCCCTCGGAACTGTCGGACCAGTTGCAAGCCAGCCTGGCGCGCAGTGGTGTGGAACATCCGGTCACGGCGGTTCTGCTGAATTTTCGCAGTTACGATACCCTGCTTGAGATCGGCGTGCTGGTCATAGCCGGCATGGCGGGAATTTCGCTGGCCAGCACCAACGCGCTGGAGGATCCGGCACTGCGCAGTGCGGACTCTCTGCTGTATGCCCTGCAGCGCTGGTTCGTGCCGGTAATGCTGTTGCTGGCAGCCTATCTGCTGTGGGCAGGCGCCGACCGCCCCGGCGGTGCATTTCAGGCCGGTGCCGTTCTCGCCGCGACGGGCGTGCTCATGCGTCTGGGCGGCCTGCCCATGGCGTTTATTCGCCCGGGAATCCTGTTGCGGCTCGGCCTGGTGCTTGGCTTTGCGGTGTTTTTGCTGGTGGCCGTTGCCGGTGCCCTGAACGGCGAAGCCTTTCTCGCCTACCCAGTGACGATCGCGGGCGGACTCATCCTGATAATTGAGATCGGCCTGACGTTCTCCATCGGCATGATTCTACTGGCCCTGTTTGTGGCGGCGCCCGTTACCGATGAGCACGAGCCGGAGGAGGGAGGCGGGTTGTGAGCCTCAATCTGCTGTATGCCCTTGCCGGTGTTGCCTTGTGTGGCATCGGCCTTGCGGGTTTTCTGCTGCTGAACCACCTGCTGCGGCGCTTGCTGGCCTTCAATCTGCTTGGCTCGGGGGTTTTTCTGGTTCTGGTCGGCCTAGCGCAGCACGGCGATGGTCCGGACCCCGTGCCCCAGGCACTGGTGCTGACGGGAATTGTCGTCGCGATTGCCGCCACTGCCCTGGCCATCGTCCTGATTCGTCGTTATTTTCACCTGACCGGGCGCACCTCGCTGGATACGGGAAATAACGCGGGCGACGGCGGAGGGGAATCTTGAGTCAGTGGCTGATAGCGGGCCTGCTGTTCACGCCCCTGGCGTGGGCAGCGCTATCTCTGCTGCTGGGTTTCCGTCAGGGCCGGTGGCTGAGCTGGCTGGGTATGGCCATTCAGATGGCCGTGTCCCTTGCCCTCTGGTTCGCGGTGATGGAGGGGGGCGGTTTCTACTATGCCCTGGGGGGTTGGAACGCGCCGCTCGGTATCGCCCTGCGGGTAGACGGACTGGCGGTGACCTTTGTGCTGCTCACTGCGGCTGTGGGTACGGCCTGCGGCCTGCATGCCGGCGTCTACCTGGATGCCGACAAGCCCTGGCAGCGCTATTTCTGGCCGCTGTTCTGGTTCCTGTGGGCGGGCCTCAATGGCGTCTGGCTGGGCGCCGATCTGTTCAACCTCTATGTCAGCCTGGAACTCATCAGCCTCTCTGCCGTGGGGCTGGTCGCCCTGGGGGGAGAAGCGGCCGCCCTGCGCGCTGCACTGCGTTATTTGTTTGCCGCCCTGCTTGGATCGCTGGCTTATCTGCTGGGCGTGGCTCTGTTCTATGGGCGCTTCGGCACCCTGTCGCTGGCAGCCATCGACCAGCTGCTGGTTGGCTGGGAGCCGGCGCTGATTGTGGCTTTGCTGCTGATGCTGGCAGGTCTGGCTCTGAAGACAGCCTTGTTCCCGCTGCATGCCTGGCTACCGCCGGCCCACGGCATTGCCCGATCACCGGTCAGTGCGCTGTTGTCTGGGCTTGTGATCAAGGCCTCATTTTATATTGCCGCGCGCCTCTGGATGGAACTGGGGGACCGCCTGGGGTCCCCGTGGCTGGCGCAGGGCATGGGTGTGCTAGGCGCCGCTGCGGTTATCTGGGGCAGTTGGCTCGCTTTCTGCCAACCCCACTTGAAGCAGGTGGTTGCCTATTCTTCGGTGGCCCAGATTGGTTACCTGTTCCTGCTGTTTCCACTGACCTTCGCGGTCGCCGAGCCCGTGTCCCTGCTCGCGCAGCAGGGCATCACCCTGCAGGTCATCAGCCATGCCCTGGCCAAAGCCGCGATGTTCCTCGCCGCCGGCAACCTGATCCTGTCGGTGCGCAGCAACCGGGTGAAAGCGCTAGCGGGGGTGAGTCACTTCCTGCCATTCTCCCTGTTCTCGTTCGGTCTCGCGGGGGTGTCGCTGATGGGCTTGCCCCCGACCGGTGGCTTTGCTGCCAAGTGGCTGCTGCTGCAGGCAAGCCTGGCCAGCGGCCAGTGGTGGTGGGTCGTGGTGCTGTTGCTGGGTGGCGTTCTGGCGGCGGCCTATGTGTTTCGTATCTACCGGGCCTCCTTTCTTGAGGTCAGTAACAGCGATGACTTCTACCATCCGCCACAAAGCCTGGAGGCAATCCCGATGATACTGGCCCTCCTGGCGTTGGGGCTGGGGCTGGTGGCGGAGCCCGTGCTCTCGGTGCTGGCGCTGCCGTTTGAGGTGGTTGCTGCTGAGGCCGTTCACCCGTGAGTGCCGGGGCGTTATTGCCGATACTGGCTCTGCTGAGCTCGCTGCTGGCGGCGGTGGTCATCTTTGCCTTGCCGGAAACCAGCCACCGCTTGCGTACCCTGGTCAACCTGTTGGCGGCATTGCTGAAGCTGGGTATCGTCGCGGTGATGACCTGGGGCGTGTTCCAGGGTATTGATTTCAGCGTCAGTTTCACCATGCTGCCGGGGGTCCGTTTCATGCTGCGGGCTGATGCCCTCGCGATGCTGTTTGCGGGCCTCTCGGCCCTGCTTTGGTTGTTGACCACCATCTATGCGGTTGGCTATCTTGAGGACTCGCCCAATCGCAGCCGCTTCTTCGGCTTCTTCAGTCTTTGCGTTGCCAGCACCATGGGCATTGCCCTGGCGGGTAACCTGTTTACATTTTTCCTGTTCTACGAAATGCTCACACTGTCGACCTATCCGCTGGTCGTGCACCGGGGTACCGAGAAGGCTCTGCAGGCGGGGCGAAACTACATCATTTACACGCTCGGTGGTGGCGTGGTCCTGCTGCTGGGGATAGCCTGGCTGCACGGTCTGGCAGGGGATCTGGCATTTCGGGAGACGGGGCATTTCCAGGGATCAGACCCCGCGTTGCACGGCCAGTTAACACTGATTTTCGTCGTGCTCATCGCGGGTCTCGGGGTCAAGGCCGGCATGTTCCCAGTGCATGGCTGGTTGCCCCAGGCCATGGTGGCGCCCGCGCCTGTCAGTGCGCTGTTGCATGCGGTGGCGGTGGTCAAGGCAGGGGCCTTTGGCATTGTGCGTGTGGTCTACGATATTTACGGCATCGACTTCGCCTTTGCGCTCGGTTTGCTGCAGCCCCTCGCCTGGCTGGCGGCCTTTACCATTCTTTACGGCTCGGTGCGGGCCCTGACACAGATCGACCTCAAGCGCCGTCTGGCGTTTTCCACCATTAGCCAGGTGTCTTACATTATCCTGGGCGTGACCCTGTTCGGTCCGATCGGCACGGTGGGTGGCCTCGTCCACCTGTTGCACCAGGGCATCATGAAAATCACCCTGTTTTTTTGCGCGGGCAACTACGCCGAGACCTCTTTC
>Ga0181372_1000348_pt1 | contig 11299 bp, 10 predicted proteins | sample LowvirmetaG_5_FD_130161 | JGI IMG/M metagenome (GOLD analysis project Ga0181372, IMG submission 130161) | Marine viral communities from the Subarctic Pacific Ocean - Lowphox_08 viral metaG | ecosystem: Environmental > Aquatic > Marine > Oceanic | place: Subarctic Pacific Ocean | collected...
CGCTTATATAAACGACTTCGCCTTTTTCATATTTTGCAGTAGTCGCATCAACCTGCATCGCTGCCAATCTACAAGGCCCACACCACATGGTGCTAAAATCTAAGATGATCACTTTTCCGTGGAAATCGTACAACCTTACTTGATTTCCGTGTTGATCCATCAAGGTAAAGTCGCAAGGATGCTCACCTTCTGCTGAGCTACAAACATTCCATGGCGGATTATCTGGGTTAAATCTGGGTGTACAACTGGAACATACAGCAACACACAAAATCAAGGCCAAAATAAGCAATCTAATCCAATATTCTTTTTTCATCGATAAGCACCCCCACTATTAGTAACTATCATAGGAATTTTTAAAACTTAGATTTATTTAAAACTATTTATACACATGAGTATAAGAAAACTATTAGAATCCTGGCAAAGAACGTTAGAACAAGATGAGTTTAGGCTGTCGGAGCCAAGGATTCTCAACGAAGTTAATGTTTTTGAGTTGGGATTACCTGCTGGAATTGCAGAATCTATAAATTCAGAGATGGAAGATTCTTCCAGGGAAGCAAAGGTCAAAGTTGGTCAAATGTGGAAGAACACTCGACTATCTCAGCAAGGCTCAGTTTGGGAACTTCCAGGACTCAGAGAGATGGTTGCAGGCTTTATAAATGCCGTAACGACCACCTCACTGGAACACGGACGCAAACACGGGTTGTTGGACCAGGATGCTTTAGAAGACCCAGAGAGATCCAAAGCATACCAAGAACTATCCGACAAAGCGGGACTAATAGAATCAAATTATAAAAACATTTTTAACTATGCAACTGGCGCCGATTTCATGAAAGCTGAAAAGATAGCACAGAAATTTTTTAAGAAAGGGATTAATGGCACACTTCCGCAAGCCAAATTTAAATCCGATCACGAAGATCTTTTTGAGAAATCTGTACTTTGGTTGGCAGACAACTTAGCGGCAAATTACAGTCCATTATTTGAATATCTCAATACCGATGAGCATGGAAAGCACCTCGATAGGATAAAAGATAGAACATATCTTCAGAGTGCTCTCGAAACAGCGGTGCTGGAGTTAGCTGGAAGAGAAGACCCAGATAAGATTGTACACGAATATAGTGATGGATACTACTGGTACAATATTGGAGCCCCTTCTTGTGAGATTGAGGGCGAAAAGATGAAACACTGTGGTGTAGATTCTAACGCAACAACTCTATATTCCTTGAGGAGCCCAAACAATGACCCTGAAGTTAAGTTTGGTCGCGATCATTGGGTTACTGTAGCATATGATGAAAGAAATAAAGTCGCATATCAGATCAAGGGAGTCGAAAATGGAATACCAGAAGAAAAACATTTAAAAAAAATCCTTGATCTTCTTAAATCTATCGGTGTCGAAAGAATAGAAGAACGCGGACAATATACAGAGAACAAAGAGGGGTTTGCAAAGCTTGTCGATTATTTGAACAAAGAACTGGATCTTAAGGCGGTCGCGTGGGATGAAATAAAAAAACAGTTGATGAGCTATGTTAATAGGTGGTCAGAAAAGCCCTTCAAGGGCGTTTCAATAGGATTTAAGATGGTAGAAGACGAAGACGGTGTTATTCGATATTTCCCACTAGCATTGTTTTCCGCCGAATTTCCAGCAGATATTTTAAATGAGAAAGGCTTAAAGACAGTCCAGAAGGATGGTGCAAGATTTGGAGAGAATGTTGCGACTCGATTGGTTGGTACCGATTTATATAAATATGCACCAGACCGCCCGCGAACAATACACAATTTCTACCACAAAGAACAAGACGAGGCTGATGATGACTTTATTGGTGGCAACGGCGCATATCGTGGAAGGGGCAATGCGGCATGGATCAACAACCGGGGCGCCGCCGAATACGATTCAAAACTTATTATTTTCACTCCCCTCGATGTTGTAAAAATAATGGGACCATGGGCTCTTGATGGCAGTGCAGCGATTCCTGACGATAAAAACGACAAGGAGAGCTACGCAAACTTTTACAATATAATGTTGGGAGTCGCTAAGCAAGAGAGTGATCACCTCAAAGAGGGAATTAGAGAATCTATGCTGAATTATGGTTACATCGAGGGCGCAGGATATGATGACATCGAACAGGGACTCTATCATAGAGAAATATACACTAGGGGAACTCTTCCTCCGGACGCAGAACGAAGCACCTACCGTGATATACCAACGGATTGGGAAATTGAACTAGCAAAAGACGAAAATGAAGTATCAGAATATCTCAGCGCCGCGGCGCCGACGCTTGTTTTGAATACCGCTGCCCTCCTAGATGAAGAAGGTTTGAAACTCCAAAGCCCAGAAGAAATTAAATCTATCCTTACATCGAATATTTTTGGAGTAGAATTTATGAAAGAGTTACTCAAAGAATCGGGCTCCCAAACTGAATGGTCATTCGATAGAAGTCCAACTCAATCATATTTAACTCAACCTGTAAAAAAACAGTATGAATCAAGACCTTATGTCTTTGCCATAGACTGGGCGATGGAAATCGAGCCAACTACGAAAGATTTCATCGCTAAAGATTTCTTGGATATTATATCGAAAATAGATACCAAAGATAAAATAATAGATGTAGCAGAAAGAGCTTTTATCAATACAGTGAAGAAAAGGTTCCCCGAAGATAAACTCGATGAATCGACAATCAGAATGTGGAAGAGAGCAATATTATGATCAATAGCAATTTTATATTACTTATCTTATCATTCGCGATTGCAGTTGTGCTCTATACTTTCGTCCAACATGAAACAGAGCGACTGCTGCAACAGACGAATGTTATAATAGAGAAGTGTGGTACCCCTTAAAACTTATTGTTTTTTGTGCTATTCATTAAATTTCTCACGCTGTCTGCACAAAATCCCTGGGATTCCCTTTCTATAAATTCATATATAATACCAGACACTTCTAACGGCTTTGTAAATATCTGCACTAGACCTGGACATCGAATAGGGGCCTCAGAGGCAAACTCTATAAACCCCTTACCTTTCCATTCGCTCACGACCCTTTCAACCGAATCAACTTGATATGCTATATGGTGAATCCCACCATTTCCGCCATTGTGGGATTTAACCCAGTCTGAAACGATTGACCCCTCGCAGCCCGAAGATACGAATATCTCAACAGGCATATGATATTCTAATCCAAAAGCATCGAACATGGCCCATGATGCGGAATTATCCGATTTCTCTGGGGGCTCTAGGACCAAACACTTAGCCCAAGTTCCATCTTCAAACTGGATATCAAACCCCTCTTGGAGGTCTTTTGGTTTTTTATATCCAAAAAAGTCAATGAAAAACTGCGCGGTCTTTTCTCTATCTTTTACGCGATAAGCAACATGATCAATTCTCAAAATATATATCCAAAAAAATAAATGGTGGAGGTGACAGGAATCGAACCTGCGACCCATAGCTTGCAAAGCTATTGCTCTCCCGACTGAGCTACACCCCCATCGGAGCTAACTAGTTGCGAACACATCGAAAAGAGAAACTCTAAGTCTCTTTAAAAAATTATCCTTTTGGTTCGGATAAAAAGTCATCTTCTTTTTAAATTGTATGACTTTTACGATGGGTTTCCAGATACTCCTGTTTATTCCCATCTCCTCTGCAACTAGCCTCAAACACTCCAATTGTTTGTTTTCTGCGAATTCGAAAACCTCGAGAGGATCGATTCCCAAAGAAATTAAATCTTTTTCCAACAATTTAAGTCCAGAAATTTCTGCGCTTATAAGCCTCGCCTGCCAGATTAAAAATTTAGCTAGCTCAAACCGGTTCATTTGCTTTAAGAGCCCAGGAAGGTACTTTATACCCAACGCTACATGTCTAGACTCGTCTATCTCGAAATAACCAAGCAAGCTAGACAACACGGGTTCCACATTCGCTTTTCTTGTAAAGCGAAATATGGTTAAAGCTATTGGTTCTATCATGAGTTGCATGCCTAGCAATTTTCTAGCTAAATCTCTTGTCTCACAAACCTCTCTTAAAATAAAAGAAACATGGCTTGGCAGTTCTTGTAGTTTATAATCAATAAGTCTAAGATAGTCCCTCATCACATAGAAGTGTCTAGCTTCATCGTGAGCCTGGGAGACCGCCGCCATTTTAGCACCATAATCATCAAGCATAAAAGAAAGCTGCGAGGAGACATTCCAAGCAGCATATTCACCCCACAAAATTATGGAATATATATTTTTTATTGAATTTGACTTATCTGAATCAATTTTTGGCGCGCCATGTTCTAGAACCAACTCCTTTAATAGTTCCTGACCATTCCATATATTATCTTGCCCTCGATGATATATCCCCTCAAGCACATCGTCATTTTTCTCTTTCTCGTGAGAGATTAAATTTTGGAATGTCTCGTAAGGAATAGGCATATTTTTAGATTCTCAAATGGAGCCGCTTGTCAGATTCGAACTGACGACCTGATGCTTACAAGGCAACTGCTCTGGCCAACTGAGCTAAAGCGGCTTATATTACAGCAATGCGTAGCCTGCAAGAACACCAGATGCCCACACTGCTGCTGTAAAGATATATACCTCGATAGGTGATTCGAGTGTTGCAAACTCTTTGCAAAGTTCATATGTTTCTTTAATAAGTTTCATGAGTGATTTTCCTTTTTTTCTTCTATGAATGTCCGCTTCGGTTTTATACGCTTGTTCTAATACGGATAGCGGCTTTTTAAGTTCTTTTTTAAATTCTTTTGGATCCTTCTTTAATCTTTTTTTCTTCTCTTTTAGTACTTCCTCTCTCGCCAAATCGCTTTGTTGATTAATGATTTTTCGAATATCTTCGTGTTTTAAGCTTAAGGTTTTCTTTACCGGCATATCAATACTCCCATTATCCCAATAGTTTTTTAGCTCTTAGAGAAACAACCCATTTAGAGTTTCTCGGGAGATCGGAGAATGTCTGCAAATTTTCGTTAAATGTAATGGGGCGGTTCTTTATTTTTGTCATGAACTCTGCTTCTTCCCCGGCTCTAAATTTTCCAACCATTTCTTTATTCCCCAATCCTGGCCATTCACTGTTGTTTGTACCAAGAAGATAAGCGCCCTCGCCTCCCTGCGGGATTAGAAGGACAGAATCTTGACAAAACATTTGTGCTAGCTTATCCATATTTGAGAAGAATTCTGGATCGTCGTTTAGGTTGACGACAAGAAAGCTATCTTCTTTTACTTCGACTTGCTTTTCTGGATCAAGATAATTTTCAATATAGGCACCATCAGCACGCGTCACTCCATATCTATTATAAAGTAAGGCGGCTTTAAGATCGTGATTACGCTCTTTATTGATCTGCAGTACTGTATTCCCTTCTTCTTCGCGATCAGAATCATAAGCACATTCAGAATTATCAAGAGGATCATTTCGAAATGCAGTAATGATGGCTGTATCATGATTCGATATATGATCCCAAGCACGACTTAGCCCAGATTCAGATAGAACATATTTTGGAGAGTCTTTGAACTCCTTCCATTTATTTATAGATTTTTTATCCATCATATCCTCCTGTAAGTACTAATATAACATAATGTAAAGAATATGTCAAGTCTTATTTATTTTCCTAAAAAGCTAGACCAGTTTCTATGGACTCTTTCGTTCAATGCCTTTTTACCCTCAAAGGGAAGATCCTGTTGCTTTTTATATTTCTTATCGTGTTTAGCAAATTGTGCGTAAGCAATCATGGCTATCTCTGACGCCAGTTCTTTATCGATACTAACGATGGCACTCTTGATTGAATCAAATTGTTCATCTGGGTCGTCCGAGTCCATAGTAAAAGTGATACCATAATTTGAACCACCATATCCCACCCATCCCCTTGTTAAGTCAGGATACATAGATTCGCCAGGTATAAATCCAGGCACTTTGTCAAATAATAACTTTCTCCATAACGTTCGAAAGTCTCTGCTCATCATGATTTCTTTTATGACTTCTTGGTCATAATATTTTTCTTCCAATCCCTCAATCTCATCGACCTTGATTGGTATATCATCTAAATCAACATCTACTGTTTCCTCATCAGGTCTATAATCAAACGTCCAGTCGCTTTCATGATAATCCGAGTCATCTTGCGTCATTCTATAGAATTCGTCTACTTTATTTGCTATTAAAGCTCCCTCTCTTCTTAAAACATTCATAGTCACAGGAAGAATAAGGTCATCGACCATATCATCAATTCTATTTTCAAGAGCAGATCCCCAATCATTGAAAGAATCGATATCATAAATATATCCACCTAGGTCTTCGGATGGTACGATGATTCCTCTTAATTCAAAATTGTTCAAAATTCTATTTAGGACAATATGGGGCTGTGATATTGTTTCATCACCTGCCCAATCATACCCCATTCCTTCAAGTTCCTCGAAAATATATTTTCCATAATCATAACCGTTGTTCCGAAGCTCGTTCCACCCTGAATCAGAAAAGTCGTCTTCGCTCAATTCCAAATCAATAGATAAATTTGCATGTGCATCTATCGCTGGACCATCTCCCCAGTCTGTGACTTCTGCGTGTATTGTCATATGAGCCAGGCGTCTATTCCAGTCATCAGTCTCTTCCTCTAACTCTGCCTCAAGACGGTCAGTGTTCCCGCGCGGGAGCGATATATCATCCTCATCAAATCCATGTCTAGATCTTCCAACAATCAAATCATTTTTTAATAAGTCGTCCTGACCTCGCAATCCAGCGCCGGGAGTCAGTAGTGCTGCCAGATTTAATTCGAATGGATTATCTTCGTAGGATCCGCCTAGGCGCGCAATCTTCTTAGCATTTATTTTGCCGATGTCTTCATCTTCGATTTTGACACCGCTAAAACTCTGCTTAAAATCCCCAACGTCTTCTGGGGTTATTTTTGGGAGTAATTTTATCTCATCCTGTTGTGATTTGGCTAGCCAATCTTTGAGGGTCTCATAAAAATTAGATATTTTTTGCCCATATATTCTTCTGTCTGGGACGCCAATCGTACCAATTGTGTCATTGTCTTCTCCACCCATCATCCTGCCTACTCGGATTCTTATTCTCGATACGGGATCTATTGACCCAACGACCCTAGCTTCATCTACTAAGACTTCGTCCGTGTTGTCCTCGATAGGACCATATTCACTCTCAAAGTCTTTTATATCTTCCGTTGGTACAACATAGGCAATTGCGCCACCGTCTAGTGCCTCTGCATATGCACACTTAACAAATGAACCATTCTCTCCTGATCTAGAAGCGAGCGTATGGCACGAGGTGATAGTATCAAAGTCGGACATTCTGAGCACGTCAACAGGGTGCCTGCTTACTATAATAGAAAACCCAGAAAGAGCCTCTGGATCATTTTTGAAAAATCCGGCGTCTTCTTCCCAAGCCTTGATGTGTTTTTCAATATTCTTCTGAAGCATCCATCGGTCCAGTCCTTTGAAAGCCTTTTTTCCAATTGCTGCTAGCTTTTCCCATTCTTCATTTTTTTTACTGTAATCTTCCGTATATTTTTCGTTTTCTTCTTCCGTATTGCCGCGTGTATATCTCTTTGTGCGTAGGTCAGCCATGGCCATGGCTACGACATTAGCCTTCTTCTTGTGAGCCAGCAATCCATTTAGAAGCTTATTAATCTTGAGGACTTTCTTGCCTTTATATACCTTTCCTTCATGCTCTCGCCTCGTCTCATAGGACACAGTACCGTCTTTGAGATTAACGGTGTATCCTGCCGATTCAAGGTCACTGACCATCTTACCAACTTTTCCACCGACGGCTTCGATGGGTATAACTTTTCTCAACTTTCCACCAAAAGCCCCATTCATTGGTAAACTTTCGGGGTCTAAATCAGCTAGTACGTCTTCAATTACCTCTATTTCTTCGTCAGAAGCTTCGTGTAATATTTTGTTTTCGTTGAGAACATTCCTCTTGACGGACGCTCTCCAATTTAAAATAAAGTCTTTCATCATAATACTATAAATAGTTCTAAATTTCAGTTAAAATAAAAATAGAATATCTTTTTTTATTTCTCATTATAATAATTTAAAATAACTGTATACTCTCTGCTCATGATGATGTTCCTTTATATTTTATCATATTTAAAGAATTCGAAATCTTTGCTATAATATTGATTAAAGTCAGATACGAATGTTGGATTCTTAAAGAAATCTAAATATTTTTCTTTTTTATTAGAAGAATTGGAGTTCGGTAAAATAATCCTCGGCTGTTTTAAAAAGTCTGCCATGTCATCAAAGTCATTCTGAAGATTTTCAAAGCTCAAAATCCTGTCTACCATTATTTCTTCTTTGTTCAAAGGATTGCAAATCCAATCATATTGATTCATAAACATCCACTCTTCACCATGTTGGCCTCCATTTACACCCCATCTATATTTCGCAGACTTCCCAACAAACCCTTCATAGAAAAAATCTTCTAAAGTTGGATTCACCTTATTAAAACCAACTTGTTTAGTTCTTTTTCTAAACTTATACATTGATAAGAATCTATCATATGGGTTTCTTATAACGGTAAATTTATATGTATCGTCAAAAACCATGCCTCCATACAACAACTTCATCTGATAGGCTGTCATATGAAATATCTTACGAGGGCCACCCCCTACTCTGATGCCGATAGATAATCCCATGGACGATCCAGCGTTCTTATTGATGTGAACAAAGAAGATTTTTTGATTTGTAGATTTCAGTAACCGAACTGGTGACCCACTCAAAGCTTGATCGAATGCGTTTTTGGTATTCCAAGTTTCCATACTGCTAACTAGTCAAACTTCTTTATATCTGAAATTAATTTGGAATATCTTTTTTATTTCTCATTCATTTCTTTTTTGATTATTTCTGTTCTTAGTTCTATAATGCTTGGGTTGTCTATGGTGAAGTTAACACCTTCGTTTTCGTGCCACAAAATCTGTTGTGGATCACTCGGCCTATGAATATAGACGGGGATCCCATTCTTTTTTGCCCTCATACAAAACATGATATCTTCACCTGTTGTGACAGTCCAAATATCTTCTTTGAATAAGTGAATCAGAGAGGACTTTCGAAAAGACATCCCGCCACAAAGATAGTCAGCCTCAACAAGAGCATCTTCATCGGCCTCTAAATATGAATTATTTTTAAAAGGAAGGAGAAAATCACCAACCCCCTCTCGTGGCTCCTTTAAAACCCAACCAAATTGTTGAACAATACAATCTTCTTTAGTTAAAATATCTACCATTTTGGCACAGTAAGCATCGTCAGGAATTCTATCATCATCAAGCATCACAATATATTCAGTCTGGGCAGTTAATGCCAGTTGATATCTTCCAATATATTTAAAATTATAATCTGAAACGACAAAGAACGCATTATCATGACCTCTGGTAACTTCTATATATTTCTTCAATAAGTTGAACTTTTCGTCACCTCCCATAAAACATGCCCAGATCTGTGTCGGAGGCAATGTTTGATTTAGGATTTGCTTTACTTGTATTTCAAGAAGCTTTGGTGATTTATTATAATAATTTAGAATAACTGTATACTCTTTGCTCATGATAATGTTCCTTTACATTTTGTCATATTTAAAGTATTCGAAATCTTGATTGTAATACTGATTAAAATCAGATATGAATGTCGGACTTTTAAAATGATCTATAAAATCTTCTTTCTTGTTTGCAGCCTTGATGAGAGGTAGCTTGATGCGAGGCTGTTTAAGAAAATCTGCCAATAGGTCAAAATCTTCTTGTAATTTCTCAAAACTTAACACCCTATCAACCAATATTTTTTCTTTATTTAGCGGATCACATATCCAATCATGCTGGTTCATAAACAAATACGATACACCCATCACGACCCCCGAGTGTCTATATTTTGGGAGTTTGCCAACAAACGCTTCATAAAAGAAGTCCTCCAAAGAGGGTATCTTATTTTCAAAGCCAGGTTGCTTAGTCCTTGTGCGATATCTATACATTGAAAGAAACCTATCATATGGATTCCTTGCCACGGCGAATTTATAAATATCGTCAAAGTTCGAATCTCCAAGCAAAAGCTTTAACTGATAAGCTGAGGCATGGAATATTTGATTGGGCTTGTCTGGGAAGCTTGTGCCGATAGCGCGCCCAATAGACGTTCCAGCAGTTTTATTAATGTGTACAAGGGTTATTTTTTGACCCGTGCTGTTTAAGAGCCTGGCAGCACTTCCATGTTTGCCATTATCATAAGCATTTTTTGTATCCCACTCATTCATGCCATTAACTAGTCGTGCTTTATCTTTAATCTTTCGAAATTTGGAGGTGGCGGGAATCGAACCCGCGTCCGTAATAATGTCCAGTTCAAGTCGTTCACAGGTTTAGATTATTTTCTTAAACAATCAAATGGCTTGTTAAATTCCCGCTGCTTTACAAACATTAACAACTCGGGTGTTTTGCTGTCGGCAGAACCACCTGCTTATTCACTATTGGGTAACAAGGTCAGCGAAGACCCAGCAAACTACGCTGCTAGAGCGAGAGATTGAAAATGATTATTGTTATTGGCAATTATCATGAATTCAATAAGTTTAAGGTCATTTATTGAAGTAGACCACCTGCACTATCCGTTTATTTTACCACGTCGAAGCCAGGGCACCCCCGTTAAGTGTTATTCTTCTGTTTTTGTTTTTGTCTTTTTCTTTCAAGGCCGCTTCGAGATAATCCGGGCGCGTCAGGTCCTTGGCCGGAGAGATCGCGGAGCTTCGGGTGACCATCTTCGGGTGGAGGTGGATATTTCGGTTCATCCGGATGTCTTCGTATTTCATCGAGGTCTTCTTCTAGATTAAGGAGTTGAAGGAAATTATCCCTGATCGCATTCAGGGAGCCAATTTCATCTGGACTGCCATCCAGGTTCTCGATGACATCTTGTATATCAACGTTGACTAGTTTGATCAATTCACTAAGCCGCTCCTGGGTTATCAACTCATATCTCCCACTATTCAAAGCAGCCGTGATTCCATCCATGATATTTGCTTCGGAGGGATTTAGATGATCCCCGAGGCTCCCAATATCATCGATAAGCTGACCCATATTTTCCCAATTATACCCAGATTCACCCCTTGTTTCCGTGATAGCCTCAATCTCTTCTTTAATAATTTTTTGTAATTGTCTTTTTGTGATTTTCATTTCACAGTTCTCCTTACTTCTTGCTTATAAATAGTGTGTCGAGGACTTAAAAATAAAAAATGATTTTTTTTTATAAACACCCATTTGCAGACAACGCCATCCACAATAGTAGAAAGAAAAAAGCAATTGCCATCAGCGAACTAAGAGCTACAGTGATATAATCTTCTTTTGGAATTC
>Ga0181372_1000349_pt1 | contig 11297 bp, 11 predicted proteins | sample LowvirmetaG_5_FD_130161 | JGI IMG/M metagenome (GOLD analysis project Ga0181372, IMG submission 130161) | Marine viral communities from the Subarctic Pacific Ocean - Lowphox_08 viral metaG | ecosystem: Environmental > Aquatic > Marine > Oceanic | place: Subarctic Pacific Ocean | collected...
TACTTAATGCTTGGGCATACATGGTAGACGTCCCCAACTCACAATACGACATGTTGGTAACCGAAAGTGAAGCCTTATCAATCATGCCAGGCGTCGGCGCAGGCGCAATCACCTATGACGATTGGGTAGCTCTGCTGGAATGGCAACCAAAAGCTACCGCAACCTCAGAGGTGTTAACAGGCACTAATAAATATGGAGAGTATATTTTTTCAGATGGATTCATGATTAAATGGCAATCTGGCGCCGGCTATTCGCCGAATAACACCAACACCGCTACTATGTACTGGAAAGGTACTGAGTTTGATGAGGTTTATATGTGTATTGGAAGCTTAGTGCATTATAGTGGTTCTGAGTGTGACCAGCACGTACTTATACATAGTTGGACTAAAGACTACTGTAAGTACTACCAATCTGAAGTTGTCAATTGGACGAACTCATCCGGCTCCGCGTATGCTATAGTGTATGCTCTAGGAAAAATGAAAGGTAGATAAATAAGTACACACAAAAACAACAACGTCCCTAAATAACTAAGAGAGCACCCTCTCACCCTTTAAAAATTATGAATTTTGTAGAACACAACTTTGTTTCCAATGAGGAAGCTAAAAACATTCTCGAAGCTTACGGCTACGAGGTAAAAGACGCTGTAGTCGAAGAGAGCGCCAAAGAAGAAGCGGTTATTACTGAGAACGCATGTACTATTGTACGTGGTGATTCTACGTATATCCTATCTGAATCTGTTGAAGTTATTAACGATGCTAAGTTTATCGAAGTTTTCGAAGTGACACCTGATTCAGGTATCTCACTTGATGAAGCTACGACTACTCTCTTAGAAAGCGTTGAGCTGGAAAACAAAACCTTTACCCTTGGAGAGCTTTTCGAAGACCAAGAATCAGGTGAGTTTTTCGTACAGTTAGACGAGGAAGCTTAGTATGGCAAAAACAGTAATGCAGAAAGCGGATGACATCCTAGCCCAGATGGGTATAGGAAGTTCCAACACACCTGTGCATGCTGTAGGTCTCAATCCTCAGGAAGAACTTCCGGAACTCACAGATGAACAGCGTACTTTAATGATTGAAGGGTCTAAAAAAGCCCCTGTTATCGAAAAGGACGTAGCTGAAGAGCCTAAAGATGAGATGCCTAAAAAGAAATCCAAAAAGCTTAAGAAGAAAGACAAAAAAGGCAAGCCTTTGGGGGCAGACCCTGAAGGTGAGAAGGGAGACCCTGACATAGCTGATGCTGTCGCTCATGAAGAAGCTGAAGAAAATACCACTAGAAAACTTTCTAAGAAGAAATTAAAAAGCAAAGGCAAAAAAGGTTTTCAAGTTGAAATGACAAGTGTAGGTATGGTTGGCGTAGGAGCTTTGGGAGGCAAACCCCCTGAAGACCCCGAAGAACCTAAAAGTGAAAAGAAAGGCAAGAAGAAAGGTAAGAAAAAAGAACTTACTAACAAATTTATCTCTTTTGAGATGGGGAAAGTAAAATAATGAGTTTATTACGAGACGTATATTCCTTTGGAGAATTACAGATTCTATCTGAAGGTAAAGGAAAAGGAAACATGAAAGTTCGTGGTTTGTTCCAAGAAGCTCACAAAAAGAATGGTAACAAGAGGGTATACTCGAAGACCTTGCTAGAAAGAGAAGTTAAAAACTTACAACCTATTCTATCCGAACGTCGTTTGGTGGGAGAATTAGACCACCCTCAAGATGAGGTAGTACACCTTACTAATGCATCACACCTTATAACAGGACTTCACATGGAAGGTAACAAAGTTATAGGTGAAGCAGAAATCCTTAACACTCCAGCAGGTAGAGTTCTTCAAGAGCTTTTAAAGGCGGGTGTAAAGATTGGAATTTCGTCAAGAGCCGTAGGAGGACTATCCTATGATTCAGACTCTGACGCTTATAACGTAAATGAGAATTTACGTCTTATTACATGGGACATGGTATCTGACCCATCTTGTCAAGGGGCATTCCCTGGGCTACTAGAATCTAAAATGATTTCTGAAACAACCGAAAAAGCGTCACAAGAAGTGACGCACCTTAAAGCTGAGAAAGTCTTTATCCAAGCTTTGAAGAAACATTTAAACAAAAATTAAAAAATTCTTACATTTTCCTTTAAAGATTTATAGATACTAAAGATAGAACAATATTATGAAAAAATTACTTGACGACATTGCAAAACTTCTCCCGGAAGGAATTTCCAACACGGGCATTGAAGAAATTGGCACTCTCATTGAGGGTGTAGTTACTGAAAAAGTGGAAGCTGAGGTTTCTCAATTAACTGCTAAAGTAAGTGGTTACCTTCGTATGAAGATTGAGGAAGTAAAAGCTACTGCTCTAGAAGAGCTAAAAAATACTGATGAGACTTACCGTGCTGTGCAAGTATATGAGTCTTTGAAAGCAATCGTAGCAGAAGATGTTGAATCTAAGGATTCCGAGTCTGCCGTTTCTTTCCTTAGAGACGAGAACGAAAAGCTTCAAGAATCAGTAGATTCCCTTAACAAGTCTATAGCTCAAATGATGAACGAGAATAACACGTTGGAAACGGCTGTAGATTCTCTTCGCGAAGATATGACAGACCTTCACGAAATCAAAAAAGAGCCTTTCAAATCATCTGAAAAGGCACTCGTAATTACCAATGAAGGTAATGAGTCTAAGATGACGGAAACATCCGCATCTAACATGTTCCTCACTGAAGACGTATTACGTCTATCACAACAGAATTAAAACTATGCTAGAAAAAAATACTTCAAACATTTTATGTGACAAGTGGGCCCCGATTCTGGAAGGTATTGAGGATAGCTACACTAGAGAAACCACAGCGGTTCTTTTGGAAAACCAAGCGCGCCACGTTCTCGCAGAACAAGGCAAGTCAGGTCTTCTAGACGAAAGTACAACTGTAGGCCAACTAGGTACTTTCCAAAAATTTGCTTTCCCGTTGGTCCGACGCGTCTTCCCCGAACTTATCGCTAACAAGGTTGTTGGCGTACAGCCAATGCAAGGTCCTGTATCCCAAATATTCTACTTGGGCTTCGACCGCTCCGTAGGAGGAACTGCACAGTCTGTATATGGTAAGCACTTACTAACTTACAAAGGTCAAAACGCTGGTCCTAACTCTGAAACTGGAGTAGCTGGCATGGACGGTCTTGCTGCAGGTAGAGGTCTAAGCTGGAGCTCAGGCGATTTCTCAAGTACTCTTAGTGGTACAGTAGGTAAAGATATCGCAGCATATCCTAACGCAGATACTCTCACACAGTTGAATACTTCTGCTGGTGAAGCTGCAACAGGTACTGGAATTCCTGAGATTAACTTCCATATCGAACAACAAGCTGTTATCGCTCGTACTAGAAAGTTCCGTGCTCTCTGGACGATTGAAGCTGCACAAGACTTGAAGGCGTATCATAACCTTGACCTTGAGCGTGAACTAACTGACCTTCTAGGTAAGGAAGTAGCTCTTGAGATTGACCGTGAAATCCTTGAAGATTTGCGCATGATTGCTTATGATGTTACTGGTAACAACGCAGCAGGTGTAAACAAGGCGTTTAACAGAGGAGGCCTTGATTTAGGTAACCCTAATAGCATGCCTATTGACCACGATTGGACTCCAGGTTCATTCACGTTTGACCAGGAAGCTGGTTTAGCTACAGGTGAAGCAGGTACAAATCGTAACGTTTACTTTGTAGACTTTGCAACTACTGCTCTTAATCTAACTCCACGCCATGCAGGTGAGGTGTACTCTAACTTGCTTGCTGCTGTAAACTTTGCTGCGCAGGACATCTACAAGACAACCTATCGTGGTGCTGGTAACTTTATCATCACTTCACCTTTGGTTGCTGCGATGCTCCACTCTGCTGCGAAGCTTGAAGGTGGTGTTGCTCCTGAAGAGGCTGGACAGCTAGGCGCTAGTATTCAATACAAAGGCAAATGGGCTGGTCAGTACGATGTTTACGTCGACCCGCTGTGGCCTGAGGACGAAATCCTCGTAGGCTACAAAGGTTCTAATCCAATGGAAGGCGGCTATGTTTATGCTCCTTACATCCCGCTACAGATGCTACCAACAGTAGTTAACCCTGATGATTTCCAGCCACGTAAAGGCTTGATTACTCGTTATGGCAAAACTGCTGTTACTCCTGCATCTCGCTGGTACCGAGTCATTCGTCTAGTAGGCGCTGATTCAAGATTCTTAACACAACCATTCCAACGTATTGAAAATTCTTACAATACTAGATTAGGTGCTTAATTAATTAAGTAATAATTATAATAAGAAGGGGGCTTTTTAGCCCCCTTCTTTTGTATATAAGGAGAGAACAATTATGAAATACATAAACAACACACAAGGGATGGTATACATTCCACGAGATGGAAATAACCCAACCATCGCTTTGAAGCCCGGCGAAGAAGTGGATATACCTACAAGCAGAGCTGTAAAAGGACTTACTGTACAAATCCCTGCAACTCCTAAAAAGGTTAAAGTGGAGAAAATTGTCGTAGAGAAGCCTAAGACAAAACCTCAAGAGGTGAATACTAATGCCATCAATAATACCAAAGACTAATTTCGGAAACACGTTCGCAACGGCTGTAGGAGACTCAAGGTCCGTCAGCTCTATGAACTCGTTAGGTGAAATTGACTACGACACCTTAAACCGTAGACGTTTCTCTGACCCTGTTGAAATGGGAGCTTTTTACGAAAGCCTTAAAGACTTTGTACTAGCACGCTTAGGAGCTCCTGTCATAAGGGTGGAGTTGACGGATTTTCAGATATTAACCACAATTGATGAAGCTATCTCAAAATTAGACTACCATGCCCCCTCTTGGTGTACGAATTATATGACGTTTACAACCGTACCTTCTTATAACATTTATGAGCTTCCACGCTTCGTAATGAATAATATGCAGTACGTAGTTTACAAGAAATCTCTTTTGGCTGTAGCTGCCGCGCAAGGTTCTCTAGAATTTGATTTCTTCATTAAATATTTCCAAGATAACTTTCTAATGAGGGATTTCTCAATTTCTGATTTTCTTTTAATGACGATGCACTTGGAACAGATTAGGAAGATTCTCTCTCGAGATGGAACGTTTGATGTTGTTGATAATAAATTTTTAATGCTTCATCCCACTCCTACCCAGGCAGAGGAGGTTATTGTACAGTTTAGAAGTTTGAATTCTGATTCACTACACCCCTTCTTCGTTGGGTGGATACAAAGATTCGCCACTGCTGTAAGTAAGATTATCCTTGGAGGGGTTAGAGGGAAGTTTGACACTTTACCTTCTCCTGGAGGAGGTGCAAGATTAAATGGCTCGTCTCTAATAGACGAAGGTAATAAAGAGAAAGAGGCTCTAATCGAAGAACTCTTGAACGAAATTGAAGACCCTCCTGTATTCACGACATTCTAATGAATAAGTTTCACTACAACCCTTCTAAACCTAAAACTGTAGTTTTCGCTGACGCGGCAATAGCAAGAGAAGGTGCTTCAGAGCTTAACATGTTTGACCCTTCAAACCCAGACATAGGTCTTTTCGATATTATTGACGGTGAGTTAATCGCTTTAGCAGGCTCTGAAATGTTAATCTTTAAGTATTCATCAGATACCAACTTTGATGATTTGTACGATGAACACAGAGGAAAGGTTATGTACTATAAACCACAACATGTATTCGGGCATTATGACCCGAGGCCTATAGAAGAGAACTTAGCAGAGTTTGGAATCGAATTAACAAACGACCAAATCTTTACCTTCAATAAAACCAACGTAGAACTGGCTTTAGGTAGACAGGCAATTCCAGGAGATGTTATAAAACCTAAATTCCAGAACACGTACTATGAGATTTATGAGGTTCAGGAGGACAGTTTCGAAGCTTATGGGGTATTCCACCTAACATGCTCCGCCAAAATACTACGTGATGTAGAAGGCTTTTTAGGGAATCAATTTATATAAACCTTAAATTTAAGAGTTTTAAATATTTCCGTACATTTTAAGTTACACATGCATAAATAACTTAGAGGATTCAAACGTGATAACTATAAAAAATATTAGCAGCCAAGGACTAGGGATAGTTCTTTTTGATGGTGTAGAACATATCCACCAATGGTTAGCTCCTCGTCAAGTAACTACAGTCCCTAAAGAGTATTTAACAGCCCCAGTTAACACTTTAGCAAAACGTAAAATGATATCCCTATCATCACTTTAAAATAAAATAATGGCAACTTACAACAGTCCTGGAAATTATGTAATCGAGAAAGATTTCTCCGAATACCCACCCTCAATAAACTCCTCAATAGCTGGAGTTGTAGGCTTTGCAGCCAGAGGGCCTAAAAACAAGGCAACACTTATTACAAGTGCAGCCCAGTTACTCAGAACATTTGGAAATCCTGATGATACTACAGGAGGACAAGGCGTTCTAGGTGCTTTAGAAATCCTTACAAGAACTAACAGTCTTTACTATGTTAGAGCGGTAACCTCGGCAGGTCTTGAAGCATCCGCCGGTGTACCCATAGGCGTATGCCCTGCTGTGTATGTGAGCGCATATACAGGTACAAACGCTTCCTCTATTTTCGTTTCGACCGTAGGTAGCGATGGTGTAGCTAACAACCCTTTAGGGGCTGTTAAGCATACTTTATCCGTAGGAGCTTCATCGCTCACAGTTCCTAATGCTAAAACGATTGTAGAGGCAGTTTCTAAAGCTACAAGCCTTGATTTCCCTTACACTTTCGTTTTGGATGATACTGACGCAACCCATAAGAGTGGTTGGTTTGTAGGTACGGAGGCTGGCAGAGCCGCCACAATCACTGTATCTGGCATGGCGAACCGCTTTAGAGAAGTAGAGGTGTCAAGTGGCGACTTCGGCGCACCGGCCGTCTCGAGCGTCGCGTGCGGCAGTGGCGGCACGTTTTTAAATACTTTCGCCGGAGGTACTTATTTTGTTGAATCTTTATACGAAGGCGAAGGATATAACTATTCTAATATTACCAATGTGGAAGGGACTACTACAAAAGGTCTTCAAGTTGTTGTAGATTCCAAAGCAGGCGCTAGGTTTGACCTTAAAGTTTATGACGCAGGAGCGTTGGAGGAGAGCTTTTCTATGGAAATGGCATCAGGAACTAGTCTATCTCCAGAAGAAGTTCTTAAAAACTCTGATAACGAAAAATCGTCTGAGTTTATAAAGGCTCAATTCAGAAACATTACTAACGCTGCTGGAGAAACGTGGGTTCTAGGAGATAAATGGCACAACAAATGCACCGCAGTACCAACTGTCACAAACTACGTGGGCGTCCAGCACACCACTGCTACACCTAGATTTATAAAGCTTGTAGATGGCACATATTCGACTCTTGGTGGCAAAAATGGTGACCCGGGCGACAACGCTGGAGCCTATGGAGCCGATGAACGAGCAGCCATCATAGGCACAGCTGCAGGAAAGGACGGAATGCACGCTCTCAACGTAGACTCCGTCGATATTTCAATGGCCTGTGTGCCAGCGATTGACGACGAGTCTACACAGAATGAGTTGATTTCTCTAGCTGAAAGTACTCAAAACTTCTTAGCTGTTTTATCTCCTTCATATGGAATGTCAACTGCGCAAGAAGCTATCAACTGGCATAATGGTGTTGGCGTGGGTCGCACCGCAGCTATAAACTCCTCTTACGCAGCGATTTACTGGCCTTGGGTAAAATCCTTTGATGTGCACTCAAGAGTAGACACTTGGATAGACCCTGCGGTATTCGCTATTGCAACGATGTGTCATACTGATGCCCAAGCAGACCCTTGGTTCGCACCTGCAGGTCTTACAAGAGGAAAACTAACTCGACCTTTCGATGTAGAGGTTAACCTAAACCAAGGTGACAGAGACGCTCTGTATCAGCCAGGAAACGGTATAAACCCTATAGCGAAGTTCGCTCAGGACGGCATTGTAATTTGGGGTCAGAAGACTACGCAAAGAACACCTAGCGCTCTTGACAGGGTTAATGTTCGCAGAATGATGATTGTAATTCGCAAGTTAATTCTTGCAAGTACAAGAACTTTTATGTTCGAACCTAACGACCCACTCACATGGGGTAAAATTTTAAATGTTTTAAACCCAGCGATTGATGATATTCGCAGACGACGAGGAATTACTGAATTCCGCGTATTATGTGATGAAACAACTAACACGCCTATAAGAGTTGAAAGAAATGAAATGTGGTGCCGCGTCCTTATCAGACCAACCAAAACCGCAGAAACACTCATCTTTGAAGTTAACCTTACAAACCAATCAGCAGACCTTGGCGCAATCTAATATAGGAAATAATTAAATGTCACACGGCTACTACGCAACAAACACACAACGAGACTTAAAAACTAATGGCACCCCTATGCTATCTCACGGTCTAGAATCGTACAGAGCATATCAATGGGAAGTCGAAATCGTCCTGCCCACCGGGCAAGGTGATGACGAAATTTTAACACTAGCAGCTAAACAAATATCCCAGATAGGTTTTACTTCTGAGGACATTGTAGTTGATAGAGTAAATGATAAATTCTTCTACCCAGGTAAGGTAACCCCTGAATCAGTTACGATTACTTTTGATAACCTTGTAAAAGGTAGTGTCGCTTCGAAATTGTTTGATTGGATGTCAAATACTTATGACCCAATCACAGGTTCCTTTACACCTCAATTCGCACAAGGAGGAACAGGATTTAAAAACCATATTAAAATCTACCAACTTGATTCGGAAATGTTCCCTGTTAAGCATATTCACCTTTATGGTGCATACCCTAAAGCTTGGAAGCTTGCTGAGTTCAACTACTCTACTAATGAGTTTCACACCATTGAAGTAGAGATAAGATACGACTTCGCTGTTCAATACAATGATGCTTAAAATTATAAAAAACTTATAATTTCAGTTTATAATAGGGGGGTCTCCGAGATGAGACCCCCCTATTTACTTTAAACGCTATGCCTATCTTAGACGGATTACTAAACTCTTACAAAAAACTTCGCAAAAGGGAATACTCTTTTAGTGAAGCTCTTCTTATTGAGCAGGAACAGTTTACACCTCAACAAAAAAAACTCTTTAAAGATTCTGTGGGTTGGCTGAAAACTGGAGATAGAGCTAATCTTGCGTCCCTTATTCCAGGCGCACAGCTTAAAATAGAAGGTACCCCCACACCTAAAGGCGCGCCCTTTCTACATGACAATGGGGACCTAGGAATCGAGGGAGGAGGTACCATCCCTGCATCTGAAATACAGGCTTTTGTTCAATGGCTTAATAAAGGAGACGAACCTACTGATAAAAACGCAGGAGGTGATGAAAACACTCCACCTCTAGAACCTGTACTTCCGGCAACAGATGGGATGGTTATAGGTCTTTCCGAGAAAGCCAACAACTTAGCTGAAAAACTAGGAGTCGAGAGTGACCCAGGGAAGATGGATGTAGCCTTGGAAAGGCTTCAAAAGAGTTTGGATGGAAAGGACGCCCAGTCAACCTTCGGGAAGATTGCTAAAAGGTTTAATATGGGAAGTAATTTGGACTTTAGTGACGAAGCGCTGGTGGAGATAGCAGACGACTTCTCAGATTTGTTAGACACGTTAAACGACCATGTGGATTCTGGCGACGATTGTATCAATGTAGCTCCTGGAAGCAAGGAAGATAAGTTATTCGACCGCTTCTTTTACCGAGAAAAACAAAAAACTTTAATGTATGGCTCTGCGTCTCAATCAAACTTCCCTTTAGTAAAATCTGGCGTTGATGCGCAAGTCGAGGATGAAGCCGCCAAGTTAAGAGGAAACTCTGCAGAATCAAGGTATGGAGGTGTAAAAATCGCTCAACGAGAGCTTCCAACTTCCCTTGGAGGAGGAGAAAACCCAATCTTCTCACTTTTAGATAAAGCTAAAGATATTCCTCGATGTGGAGGTGACGCAAATAACCCTAAGACCGCATTTAAAAGTTCTGCCGCCGCCGGCGCAGTAAGTAAAGGATTTACAACAGCTAGAAGTTATGTTAACGAGCATATCCCAATGGTCGCCAGTGTAATGCAGCATTTAAAGGATAACCCTGAAGATTCAATTGTCCGCGCAAAACTAGCTCCTATTATAGGTGGAGTTTTATCCCGAGTAGAAAAAGAATTCGCAGGGTTCCAAGGTATGTGTAATGTTGCGTTCGGAGATAACAACCCTTTAGATATTCTGGCAGATGAGGAGGTGGCGGAGACGGACGATTTCCTCAATGCTATTGGTTTGGAAAGGGATGGCTCTAACATTAAAGATGTTGCTCGAGCATTTGTCGCGCAACTAATCCTTGACGAGGTAAAAACAAAAGAGTTTGAGAAACTACAAGCAGGTAATGGGTATGCAGGACATGTTGTGGCTTATAAAGGTAAGAATCTGGCAGCATACCAAGGGATTAAAAAGGCGGGAGACATGTGGTACCCTACCGTTTCAGCTGAGAGAACCACCGCCGACTACGGGATATCCTTCGGAACAGGACAACAAGCTGTAGACTTCACTTTCAGTATGGGTTCAACAGCCTCTCCTAGAAGGTTACAGCAAATATTAGATACTGGGGTTGTAGGTGTAAGCGATAAATTTTATGGGGCTGAGAAAGACCTAGAAAATTCCACCCTTCAGCTTGGCATGCTAAATGTAGGCTCCGCGTTTACCCCAGAGGCTAACGAACTCTGGAATATCCATGTGAATGTACTTCGTGAGAAAGGCGTGCCAGAAAGCCAGATAGGTGATGTAAAAAAAGAAAGAAAGCGTCAGAGGGAATTACATCAAAGATTAGACGATTCTTTTAACACATTAAATCATAATCCTGCGGAGGAGTCCGCAGATGAATATCTCCAACGCACAAACCACATGGATGGCTTAGTAGGAGAACTTAATATTTTGAAAAACTCCTGCCCAGCAGACCAATTAGAACATGTGCAGGGGCTTATTGATGAGTTGGAAGAACACAAAAAGAATCCTTTAAAAGGGAATGCAGAAGGACACTTAAAAGGGAAAGCTTATAACATTCTATCTATGATTACGGAAACTCCCCAATCCAGAAGAGCCAGATTTGTACATGATGCTCTGATGGCAGGAGGTTCTAGTAATGAAGTTTTGTTCAAAGCTCGTGTTTTTGGGGGTGAAACTTTTGAAGCCACCCAAAGCCAACTTTTGGATGACACCGCATTAGGTGTTTTAGGTGGCAGTATTGAAGTAAACTCTGGACCTAAGGGGCTTGAAGCGGTAGACCCTGTAACGAAAAAGTCAATAATGAGGAACGTTCTTAGGTGGAAAGATGGTAGATTACTCTACGATGCCACGATGTCAGGA
>Ga0181372_1000353_pt1 | contig 11265 bp, 25 predicted proteins | sample LowvirmetaG_5_FD_130161 | JGI IMG/M metagenome (GOLD analysis project Ga0181372, IMG submission 130161) | Marine viral communities from the Subarctic Pacific Ocean - Lowphox_08 viral metaG | ecosystem: Environmental > Aquatic > Marine > Oceanic | place: Subarctic Pacific Ocean | collected...
ATGAGCTTACACTGATACAAATAATAGACACCGGGGGCGACTGGACGAGGAGAACCAAAGTCTTGGGAATTTGCCTTGGGGTGCAAAAGGTGGGCCTTGACCCCTCGAAGAGTTGGCAAAGTTCAACCCAGGGGGCCATAAAGAGAGCATTTGAAATTTTGTGGTTTGATACGCAACAGAAGTCGGCTCACATTCAATTTGAAAGTGGGGCGTTTGATGCTTTCATCAACGAATATGTAGTCCGAGTCTATACGCAGGAGGAAATCAAAAATGGAATTAGTTGAGAAAGAGATTGAAGTTGATATTGAGGACAATGAATCGCTCGATGTGGTTCCAACTTATTCGCTGAGAGAGAGGCTCGCAAATAAAAATTTTTTACTGGTTATCTTCATTTTGCTTTTTCAACTGTTTGCCACCCTTATGTTTGCTTTGTATCTTTTTGAAAATAAATATTGACATCCTGGTGTTCTTCTGTTAGAATCCTATATATTAAGGAGCTTGAGGAGGGGCTGATGGGAAGTAATTTTAAAATTGACAAGTATATGTTCAAACTTTTGCAGTCTGAGCCTTTCTTTGCGGCTATTTCAAGAAGGGTCGAGAAGATTGCCACCACGGCTATCCCTACGGCTGGTGTACGCATTAATCCCCAGACAACGAACTTCGAATTCTTTTATAATCCGGAATTCTTTGAAACCCTCTCGATGAAGCAGATTCGGGGAGTACTCAAGCACGAGTTCTATCACCTCATTTTCCAACACCTCACTTCTAGAATGCCTGGCGGCGAACTTTCAAAGATGTGGAATATCGCAACAGACCTGGCAATCAACTCGCACCTTGTGGGAGAACTCCCAGAGGGTTGTTGTATTCCTGGTCAAGATGTGTTTTCGGAATTTCCGCTTGGGAAAACATCTGAGTGGTATTATGAAAAGCTCAAGCAAATGAAGGATGAACAAAGTGGCAACGGGCAATCCGGCGACGGTTCCGGAAATATGTTTGGCGATACTTTTGACGATCATAGTGGCTGGGGTGAATCTGACGAAGTTACATCTTCTCTTGCTAAAGAAAAAATGAGGCAACTTGCTCAAGAAGCTGCCAAGGAAGCAAATGCTAGTGGGTGGGGAAGTGTCCCTTCCGATGTTCGCAAAGAGATGGCGAAAATGGCTTCACAAGTCGTTGATTGGAAAAAGGTGTTGCGATACTTTATTAAAACTTCCGAGAGGGCCGAGCGGAGATCTTCAATTAAAAGAATTAACAGAAGATATCCATACATTCACGCAGGAAAGAAGAGAAGCAATCGCGCCAGAATTGCAATTAGTGTTGACCAGTCAGGCTCGGTGTCCGATGCTGCTCTCCAAAAGTTCTTCGCAGAGCTTGACAATCTTGCTCAACTCGCAGAATTCACCGTCATCCCATTTGACACCCGAGTTGTCGAGGAAAAAGTTTTTGTCTGGAGGAAGGGAGAGCGACGCCCTTGGAGCCGGGTTGCTTTTGGCGGAACTGATTTCAACCCCCCTACCAAGTACGTTAATGAAAAAGGGTTTGATGGTCACATTATTTTGACAGATATGTGTGCTCCAAAGCCAATTGCCTCTAAGTGCCAAAGACTTTGGATTAGTTGCTCCAGCCGTCCTCTCTTTCAAACAAACGAGAAAATTATCTTTCTTGGCGGCAGCTATTGACAGGGCAGCTTGTTTTTGTTAAGATGTCCTGGAAGCTGGAATTCCACAGAGGGAGAATATTATGAGTTGGACTGGCACAGTGCGTTGTAGTTATTGTGGTGACGAGGGACACAATAGAAGAAAGTGTCCAACGATGCAGCGGGAATCCGAATTAAATCCACACGGGTATGCAGCTACCGAAATTAATATGAGACAAACTCACAAAAGGCCACGTAGGTGCTCTTTCTGCAAGGCCACTGGCCACAACAAAAAGACTTGCGATAGCAGGGAATTTTATTTCAATCTTCTCAAGAAGCTCGATTGTGAATATAAAGAGAGCGTCATTGCTGAGATGAAAGAAAAATCACTGGGGCCAGGAGCAATCATAGTCCAGAATTCGCCAAGAATGCGTATTTATGTACTTGATAAGATTTATTGGGAGAGAGTTTCTGTTCTTGGCGAGCGAATGGGCAGTTCTCTTACGCAACCCTGGAGATCTGCGCTCCTTTGTGGGGTTAAGAGGAAAAGTCAAAATTCAAAAGTTTACTATAATCTTTTGGATCTTCTTGCCCTCGACCAAGAGCAGCACGGCCTAGAGATGTTTGGGATGACGCCAGCCATATCAGAAAAATATTTTAGAAACCTCAAGTTGGAGGCAAATACAGAACTCTACAAAGAGTTTTTGGACCACTACGGACGGTCGGGAATTGTATATTTTCTGGAAGAGCGAGGAGTTCCCGAGGAAGAGCAAAGAGAGTTACAAAGAGTGTATGAGGATATTAAGAATAATACTTGACAAGTCTTTTCTTTAATGAGATAATTATCTATAAGGTGAAGGAACCAATACAAGGAGTAAATATATGTCCATTGATTTCAAGACTTTCAACCACGTTGTAAAATTTGTCCTGGATATCAAGAAGCCGGTCTTGCTTCGAGGCCGTCATGGCATCGGCAAAAGTGAAGTCGTCCATCAAATTGCCGAAAGGCTCGACCTCCCGGTTGTCGAACGTCGAGCATCACAAATGACAGAGGGCGATCTCGTTGGTCTTCCCTCGATCAGCAACGACCGAACTTCTTTCAACCCACCGGATTGGTTCAAGGATGCTTGTGAGTATCCCGTTGTCCTATTTCTCGATGAGGTTGATAGGGCAATCCCGGAAGTTCGACAAGGAATCTTTGAGTTGACCGACAGTCGCAAACTGAACGGCCATTACCTTCACGAGGATACTTATGTCTTTGCTGCCGTTAACGGTGGTGAACACGGAGCAGAATATCAGGTCGGTGAGATGGACCCAGCCGAGCTTGACCGCTGGACGGTCTTTGACATCGAGCCTACGACCGAGGACTGGCTTGAGTGGGCAAAGGACATTGTTGACCCTATGATTTGGGATTTCATCAATCAGAATCATAACCACCTGGAGCACCTTGATTCGTTCGAACCCAACAAGGTCTATCCCTCTCGCCGGTCTTGGCACAGGCTCGACACTGCCCTCCAGAAGGCAAACCTCCTTGATCAAAAAAGATGCCAATCTGGATTTGGACTAAACGACATTTATGTTCTTGGTTGTGCTTTCGTCGGGGTAGAGGCAGCAGTCTCATTCAGGGAGTTCATTCAGAATTATCAATTTCAGGTCACACCGGAAGATATTCTTGATGAGGGAAACATCGATATGACAAAAAACTTTTTGTTGAATGATCATATTTCTCTTATTGACAAGATGGATATGAAGGGATATCTTACAGCGGCAATGTCCGAAGAGCAATTAGAAAATCTTGCATCCTACATTGTCACCCTACCAAATGAGGCAGGGATGTTAATCTGGAAATACCTTGGCGATTATGGCGATAATGTTATTAAGCTCTTCAAGGTTGATCAAAATAATTTGGTCAAAGAATATATTCAAGAGCTTTATTGTTCTGACAAGGATGAGGAAGAGAAACTTGAAGAGCAGACCGAGGAAGTTGATGAAGGGTATGCTAAGTTGATAATAAATGGAAAAATTGTAAGAAAATTCACTGGAGAAGAATAATGAAAAAACTTTTGATTGTTGCCTCGGTCGTACTCTCATTATCGTGTATTGTTAGTTCATTTGAGGATGGAGAACCAGAAGAAGTTGACACTTCCACAATTATTCAAGAACTTTCGCCCAGGGCATATGATTATTGGGTATCAATGGGCCTCCCGATAGAAGAGGAATTCCAGAAGATCTTAGAGGATGAGCCTGTAAGTTCGGCACCCTGGAAAGACTTTCACTTTTTTGAAAGAAACTGCAAGCGGCCACGAGGATTGCTCATAGGCTACACGAGGGCAGACCCAGCCATTCGATTTGGCTGCGGCGGAAAGGGAGATTTTAAATTATTATTCTTCAACGCACATTTGATGAGGTCAGCGGGACTTGTGTTCTATTACAGGACCGACCTGAATCTTTGGATATCAGCCGATTGTAGGGTGGGGGCAATTGTTCCTGGCAAGCGTCCAAGATTTCTGACAGCCAAAGATGGATATCCTACGAAATATCCAAGTGCCCTTACGGGAACAATTAGGTGCCGATGAGGAGGGATAAATGAGTGAGAAGAGTATTTTTATATTTTGCTTTGTTTGTTTTTGTGTTGTCTTGTGTTGAAAAGTCTGATATAATACCTTTAGAAAGAGAGACAAGGGGACATCCACCAGGATATATCTTAGATGTTTGCAAGTGCCACTATCGATCATTACCGAGCAGCCCCCATAGGCAAACAACTAGGTGCCAGTCGGGAACTTCGCAGATAACAGAGTGCAGCAGGGAAGAGTGTAAAACAGAGGCGTGTATTTGGTATGGCCGAAGGTGCCCATATCCATATTGGAGAGAAACCTGTAACTAATTGGAGGAAAAATGACTCACTCAGTTCAAAATAAGCTACTTCAGAATCTCTACGACGATCTTCTAGATCTCTTCACAGAAAAGGATGAGGAAACGGCACAAATGGGTTTCGCGTTCCAAGGTGTCGGTATTTACGAACATTCGGCACTTAATCAAATTAAGATTACATACGGCGGAATTGGATATGAATACCTTTCGCCAAAAGCTCTCGCCGGTGGTATCCTGCGAGGCCGATTGCACGAGATCGCAAAAGACAATGGCTTCGTCATTGAAAACCTAAGTGAATTCTGTGATATTTTTCATCTTTCTAATTAACAATCCTTGACAACCCACAAATCTTTTGATACAATGTATCCATAGAGTGAGGAGAGGGATGAAAGACAAAGTTAAAAAAAGAAACATGTTCGCTTTTCATCTTGCTGTTCGGTCTGGAAGCGGACAGGGCAAGCACTCCAATCGCTCTTACGATATCAAGAAGGGTAGAAGCCGCAAGGCAAAGCACAAGAAACATCTAGACTAGGAGAGAGAGATGGAAAACATCCGACTTATGTTAGCGTGTGATATCTGTGAATCACAAGAGATGTACCACAATGAACTCAATCCAGTATATCAACCGATCGATGATGAACTTTACACTGAGGAGGAAGCCCCAGCTATACCTGAATATCGAGAAATCCGTTACACTGATGATGAAATTCCCTTTGGAGGTGACAAGTGACAGTTCAAGAAGAAGTCGAGTGTGCAGTTTACGCAGCAATGAAAAATGAATTCGAGGAGCTAGGACTTGGAGCCTGCTATGAGGACAGACAAATTGAGAAAATTGTTTCACACCTAGAGAGGCAAGCAGTTGATGAAATTGTTGAGAGACTTCAATCGCTACAGCAGACCGTTCGCTTTGTCGTTGCCAATATCGTGGAGGAGTAAAATGATAGAGGTATCAGTCAAGGACAGTGGAAAATCCTATATCATTCGAGTGTTTAGCACGATGTACGTTGACTGGGGGCTGGAAATCTTGAGCGAGGACGGAGAATCACTTTTCTATTCTCCATCGGCACTTTGTAGTGAAACTTATGGATTCATCTGGTATGACGACGCCGGGGAACTTCTCGAAGAGGCCATTGAGTGGTCAGACCAAGACTGGGAAGAAGTCCTTCAAGGCGAGGCTTGGCAGTTCCTTGAGGCTTACTTGCCAGAGGAAGAGGTGTTGAGCCTTTATCCGACAACGCAAGAAATCATTGAGGAGGGGGTATCATGGAGTTGACTGTACTTACTGAACACGTAGAGAGAACTGTAGAGGAAACGCTTGAAATTCTTCAAGATGCCTTCTCAAGGGCCGATGACCATCTTAGGAGCAGCGATTATCACTATGGAATCTCATATGCTGTCGAAAGAGAAGTCAAAAAACAATTTAAATCTCTTCTGATGGACGAACTTGCAAGCAAAATTGAAGCCATCGAAGCAAACTTAACAGAGGTAAACACCGATGCGTAGAGGTAACGTAGCAACTAAGAAACGTCGAGAAGAAGCAGAGGCAAGGCAGGCAGAGAGAGACAAGCTCACGTCGGACCAACAACTGGCAAGGCTTGACGCCCTCTTGGGAGAGAACCAGGGAGCAACCAAAGAAAGACTACGACTCCACCAGGAGATTGCCCGAGGAGAGAAGAAAGAAAAGAAGAAGTCAAAAAAGAAGAAATAATCCTTGACAACAGCAAAGTCTTTTGAGATAATACATCATCTTGAACAGAGGGGGACGCAATGCCTAGCACCTACCAACTTGAAAAGCGTACTACACAAGAGATTTTGCTGTTTGTCTATGGAACCCTGATGAGGGGAATGTCAAACAACGACCTGCTTGCTGATAGTAAATTCATCGCAGAGGCAACAGCAGAGCACGTCAAGCTCATTGATCTGGGATACTTTCCGGGTATGATAGAGGGAGGCTCCTACGACGAAGTTACTGGTGAGCTTTGGGAAGTCTCGGAAGAAACTCTTGAACAACTTGATGTTCTCGAAGGACATCCGAGCCATTTCGTGCGAAGCAAACTTGTTGTCCACAGTGAAGATAATTTCTTTGTTGTTACTCGTGGGTATAAAGCAGCCAGAGCAAAGAAAACTGAACTTGTCTGCGCTTATTTTTATAACGGTATTAAAGAAATCCCGCTGGGAGACTGGCGGCAATTCGTAGAGAGGAAAAATGAAATTTAAAACATTTTTACACAAAGAGCGACGAGATAAAGCACCCCAGAAAATCCTGGTCAATGCCAGTGAGATCTTGAGAGTGTCCAATGATGTTCCCACCTGCTCTCTTATTCTTCATATGCAGGACAAGGATGTTTCGGTGATTATGCCTCATTGCGCTTCTCGAAAGAAGGCGGGAGAGGCCATTGGAGAATATAAACTATTCCAGGAGTTTAGAAGAATTCTATCTAATCCAGAAATTTAAATAAAAAAAGACTTGACTTAGAAAATAAAATATATTATATTCGTACCTGAGAGAAACAAACGGAGGACACAATGGAAAGTATTTCACGAGAAATGAGAATTAGTATTGATGAGGAAACACTTCGCAACGCAATTGCAAATCATTTTCGCTCTCAAGGTCACAATGACCTTGCAGACGAAATGGAGGCACACCCGTGCGAGTTCAACTGGGAGGATGGTAATAATTTTTCTATCACTTTTGAAATGTCCCCTCTTTGAGGTCAAAGATGAAAACCATCATTCACGTAAATCAGCACGTCATTCGCAAAAATACCAAACATCAGACCGACGAACCGTGCTTGACCGTAAAGACCTATAAGGAGAACCGTTATGCTCGCGAGGCAATCATTCGAGACGGCGATGGAATCGAAGTCGCCCGAGTTGTATATCGACCACATAAGCCTTTGAGTTGTGGAGCACGGTGCTGGATTGAAACCCAGCTAGATGTTGAAACGGAATGATAATAAGAAACCAACACACACTAGGAAAAACAAATGTCAAGGGACAAAAAAACAACGGACTTGGCCAAGCTTGTTCAAAGCTATATTGATGAGCGTTGTGATGAGTTGGGTATTCCCAAATTTAATTCTTGGAAATCTATATTGGATTCTTATATAAATGGCGAACTAGATGAGGTTTCTTTTAGGGTGCTGAAGGAGCAATTCCGATTGAGGGCGAATCTGAGGTCTACGCTCTCACTTCGTCGCTTTTTTGGATCTGATCAAAATAAACCTTGACACCCGCGCTTGGTTGTGAGATAATGTGCTTGAAGGTGAGGAAAACAACTCAAAGAGAGGAGGGTCAAAGTGAATATCTACTCAGCAGTATCCATCGCAGAAGGTTTTGATCCCGTTTACGCCGAAGAGGAATATTATGCTGCCTGGCAATACCTCATTGACACCGGCACCTGCTGGAAACTACAAGGCTGGTTTGGGAGGACCGCCAATCAACTTATTGAGCAAGGACTATGCGAGCCTCCTTGCAATGTCCGGTACACGCGCCTTATCTCTTCCGAAAGAGAAAAAACTTCTTGACAATCCCACTTCACTATGAGATAATGCTCTTGTAGTTGAGAGAACACACCGGAGGAAGATATGGCAGACGCATTTGGAAGAGTAGAGACGGGCGACATCGCACTTATTTTTGATTCGATGGCAGTCCGCAACGGCGACGGCGATTTCATCAAAAATCACAATGAACTTTGCAAAATCGTTCGACCTTCCGAGCCCACAGATGTCGTCGGTGGGTACAAGTTGGGCGAAAGAGCAACCGGCGACATCTTCCTTTGCCGCATCCTTGGAACTGTTGAGGAACTTGTTCACGTCCATCGGCACTGGTTGCGATATCAGTCAAAATAGCCCTTGACAACTTCACCCCTTTATGAGATAATGCTCTTGTAGTTGAGAGAACACACCGGAGGGTACAATGAGCCGAGCACCAACCAACGCAGATTTCTTCGAAACTTTTGGAAACAATTTCGAAGTGGAGTTCCGATCGCCCGAGGGAAAACATTTCGGTGTGAGTTCCTCCAAACGCGCAGTTCGTTTCGAACTTGATCAATTCCTCGGGATGGATCGACCCGATGGTCGAACAAGGACAGTATACGGTTCTGAAATAGCCGACACTCTCAAAGAGAAGTACGAAACTATTTATTATGACGTCACGTGGGAGTTTCATAGTGAAGCCACCTACAAATCCTTTGTCCTTTTCGGCATCGGTGCTTATTCTGACACCTCCTATATTAAGTTTTGTATCGCGAGGGTAATCGAAGAAATGATGAAATAATCCTTGACAAGTCCATCCCACTGTGAGATAATGCTTTCGTAATCGAGGAAAACAATGCCCCACGCTAACATTAAAGACTCTCTACTAGAGGAGATCAAGATGACCATCGACAAAAAAGACAATTTCCTCCAACGCCTCATCCAATCCGAACTTGAAAAGATGGAATCCTTCTGTCTTGATAATGAAGAGGAGCGCAAAGCAATCTCAGAAAATCTTTCGGAGATGTTTCTTGACAATGTTGACAAGATTCTTGCGATGGAAATTCCTTTTTAATCCTTGACAACCGCGTCCCATTATGAGATAATGCTCTTGTCGTTGAGAGAGACACTTAAAGCACGGAGAGGAACATGACCCGAAAAGATTACATTGCCATCGCAGAAGCAGTCGCAACCACAATCGGTGAGGCTCAGGTCTTTGCCACCGAAATGGATTTCACGACTGCACAGAAGATGCACTTGAGTGCCACAAAGCGCAATCTCGTCGCCGCCCTTTGCAATGTCTTTGCCGATGACAACCGTCGTTTTGACGCCAATCGTTTTCTCGCCTTCTTCAATGAGAAGGCACAAGAAGCTGTCGAGGCTTGTGAGAACCGAGAGAAAATGGACCTTTCCGAACTTACCTCAAAATAATCCTTGACAACACCATCTCATTATGAGATAATGCGTTTGTAGTTGAGAGGAACACTCAAGCAAAGGGGAACGCCATGCAAGAAACGAATCACGTAGATATTTGCGAGCAACAAATCAAAGAAGCAAGTGAGATCCGCGTCCTGTGCTCTTGCTTTCCTGACGACCACCGAGGGTGGCTGTTGATTACCAAAGAGCAGGCGTCTTCTCTGCTTTGGAGGGGCGGATTTAATTACGATTACGATGTCACAGCACCCGAAGGAGGTTCCGGGAAACTTTGGATTTCCGTCCACGGCAGATTTTCTAGTGTCCATAATAAATAAAATAGACCTTGACAAGCCCATCTCATTATGAGATAATGTAGCTGTAGTTGAGAGGAGCACCCAAACACTGGAGACGATTATGAGCACCATCGACACGCATTCCGCAGCAATTCACATCGACGAGGCAGATGAGATTCTTATTGAGGTGATCCTGTTCGACCAACCACGCTTTGAGGTCATCGACCACTGGATTCCCCTGGCGAAGGAAGGTGCAAGAGCACTTCTGTACCTCAAGGGTTTCGATTATGATTGGCACCCCGACCAGTCGGATGGAGTCAGCAGGATGTTCATCCATCCGAAAGGAAAGCTCTCTAGTGTGCAGCGCCCCCAGTTGACGCCGGAGGCACAACTCGACGAGGACTGTATGGAAAATCACTTGTGAAATAATCCTTGACAAGTCCATCTCAATATGAGATAATGCTCTTGTAGTTGAGGGAAACATATCGGAGGTCATCAATGCTTGTAAAAGACGCCACATTCGCAGTCGCAACTTACTCTCTCGAAGGTGAGACGTTCACTGTCTCAGGGCATCCTGGTGATCTCTACACTCAGCTTGAGCTTTTTTGCTCATTATATCCAAACACCTTCCGTTTGATCTCAGTCCAAGGAGGAGCCAAGTGAGCAACCGACGAACCATCATTAAAATTCAAAGACGCGGCGGTGAAGACAATGATGCAATCATCGAGCGTCATGCTCGCCGTATCATCTCCGAGATATTTTCCACCCGCATGGCGAACACTCTTCGCATCACAATCAAGCTGCGAGCAGGTCTTGACAAAAAAATCAATGGTAACGCGATATGGCGCGACCTTTCGAAGTCATCAACCGCGAGGAGCAAACACCACACGATTCACCTCCAACGTGATAACGATCTTATACAGCAGCTTCGAACGCTCACACACGAGTTGAAGCACGTCGAGCAGATGACCACCGGTCGGCTCACAGTTCGTAGAACATACGGAACCGTTGGGATCTTTTGGCGCGAAGTCGGTCAAAAAGGTCCAGCAGTCAAGTTCGAATGCCGAGACGGTGAGCCCGTCCTCGCTTGGCACCTTCGCCCGTGGGAAAAGGAAGCAATTGCAGCCGATGAATCTTTCCGCTTTCTCGCAGAAAACGCTTGACAAGTCCATCTCAATATGAGATAATGCTCTTGTAGTTGAGGGAAACATATCGGAGGGTACAATGTACGAGATGACAAAGAAAGAAGCAATCAAGATTCTGACGGACTACACCACGCACGACTACTATGCTCACGTGGGCAACGGTGTTTTTGATAAGGTGTCCCTGACATCGGCGGTGCTCTTGTTGTCGAGAATGCCGTTCAGCCTCTACGAGTCTGGACCCCAGACATCGGTGTTCTTTGGACCGAATGAAGTGATCCGAGTCAGCGATCCACAAAGAAAGCACTACCTTTCGGACCTGTATGAAAATCCTGTTTTTGAGTGCAATTAGTTCTTGACAACCGCCGCCCCTTGTGAGATAATGTGCTTGTAGTCGAGAGAAACACCTCGGAGGACACAATGAAGCAAAG
>Ga0181372_1000354_pt1 | contig 11260 bp, 15 predicted proteins | sample LowvirmetaG_5_FD_130161 | JGI IMG/M metagenome (GOLD analysis project Ga0181372, IMG submission 130161) | Marine viral communities from the Subarctic Pacific Ocean - Lowphox_08 viral metaG | ecosystem: Environmental > Aquatic > Marine > Oceanic | place: Subarctic Pacific Ocean | collected...
TACGAAAACTGAGTGCTTTACTCCTAGTTTCTGAGACCAGGCTTCTTCAAACTCCTCGGTTAAAGGTCCTTTGGTAAGGCGGGGGTAGGTCTTGAGCCAATCCGCTAAAGAATCCATTTCATCTTTAGAGATTGTATCTTCGGCTAGTGAGATATTTTTCATGTTTTAGGGAAAACTAGGGGTTGTAAATTTTCTTTCTCCTTCACTTCCTCCCATCCTGGGCTAGGGGTAAAGCCCTGCCTTACCACATTAAAGAAGATATGGTCAGTAAAATACAAAGCCGTGGATTGCATATGACCAGCGCGTTCCTTAGAACCCTCAATTTCAAATTGCCAGGGGTTCCAATCTTTCTTTACACACTCTCGGAGGTAATCCGTTCTCCACACAGCGGGCTGTACGGAAGTTAGGTACTGGCTTCCTATATGCTGTAGGAAGTGGTTGCCCGGCATCGATAAATCTGTAATGGGTCTCATTGGGGAAGCTGTTACGTGAGTCATTGTTGGAATAAACATAAATTTACTCAGTGAATGTTTGTTCATAGCCTCGGTAATCTGAGAGAAGTCGTCACTGGTAATTTTTTTCACGAAGAAATAATCTTCTAGTACAAAGAATACAAATTCCGTCGTTACCTTGTCTAAAGCATCTTTAAGAAGATTACTCCAATGGGGGTTCTGGAGGTGGGACATGGTGTACCCTTCTCCAAAATCTAAAGATTCAGTAAACACAACTTTAGGGGAATCAGGTAAATCTATATACTTAGTTTGAAGGGTTTTGAAATTCTCCCATAAAAAACTATATTTATCACATGTACCTATCAGTAGAGTTATATTGTTTGGCGGCATCTTTAATTATCTTGAGCCCTACTTCGTACGGTTTTCCATCCTCCCTCTTTAATGTAAGTAGAGGCAATCTTGTTACGGGTAGGTAGATGGGATGGGACGTGCATACCATTGGCGTGTTCGTCATTAGCGTACTGAGTAGCGGTTTGGGGGTTGTTACACCATAACTCAGTGTTTTCTTTGGGGTGAGCAGGGACGTAGGTTTTTACCTTCCCGTACTTTTGAGCCAAATAACTTAACTGCATATCTTCTCCATTCTCCCATGTGAGAGGGTCTTCTAACCACAAGTACCTAAGATAAGTTTTCTGCATAAACCATGCATGACCTACTAAATCCACTTCCTGTACTTGTTCGTTAGGGTAATCCCACCCAACTTTCGTGCAAGGGTCATAGGTATCTCTTTCCAAAATACAACCAATGCCGCCAAGTATTCCGTCATAACCCTCTTTAATGGTATTCAAGCAATTCTCAAACCATTTAGGAGAAGGGATTGTGTCGTCATCAAAGAAGGCGACATGTGATGTCCGAGCCAAGAGACCCAAAGCAAAGCGACCATGGAACTTGAAGTTATGGTTACATTGAACGATTGTGCATCCGGGAGCATCTAGCTCAATCTGTTCTCGGTCTTCTGGTTTATTATACCAAATCCAAATCTCCTCAGGAGGTATAGATTGGTTGCGAACCGCTTCAACCTGTTCTTTCAGGTAGTCGGTACGTTTGTAGGCGTTAAGAATAACAGTAATCATAGTAGTTTAGATATCCTTTGGGACGACTTCCCATCGCCATATGGACACTCCTGATTTATTATAGCGTCCTCTTTAACAAAGATGAACTTATTTTTTAGTACTCTTGGGGTTGCACACATATGTAAGTGCCCTGTCGCAATACCTTCTGGTCTCTCAGTAGTTTCGCGACATACCAGAACCTTTTTATTAAAGAAACTTCCTTCTTCTTGTAACCCTCCACTGTCGGTAATAACCAGACGCACCTTCACAAGTAAGTTAAGGAGGTCAGGATAGTTCATCGGCTCTACAATAGTAACGTGTGGGAGGAGGTGAGCATGTTTTTTAACATTAGGGTTAGGGTGAAGAGGAAGTATAAATTCAAGTGAAGGGTTAGTCTCGGCTAACTCATTAATTGTTTTGAACCACAAATCCATTTTATTATGATTCTCCCTTCTATGTAAAGTAACTAAAACTTTATTGGTGTACTCGCACTTCTTCTTATATGGTAGAAGATTATCAAGAACGGTGTTTCCTACTACGTAGAGCTCCCCTTGAACCTTTTCCTTCTTCAAATTATGTTTAGATAAAGGAGTCGGGCATAAGTTTACGTTGGAAAGACGGGCTATCATCTGACGGTATCCTTCCTCAGGGTAAGGGTGTTCCAAGTTATATGTTCTTAGCCCTGCTTCTAAATAATAAATTTTAAGTTTTCTGTTGAACGCGGCTAACGCGCAAGCAAAGGCAGAAGCTGTGTCCCCTTGAACGAGAACCGAATCAAACTTTCCGTCTGGGAATTGTTGTAAACAATCGCTTATCACCCCGTCCAGACGATTGTCAGAATCTCCCATGTATATTTTATAATCGACCTTAATATCTTTTAACAGGTCGGGGTGTTGTCCCGTAAACAAAAGTTTATAATTTTTTAATACTTTTGTTAAAGGTTGTATTTTTAACCATTCCGGACGCGTTCCGAAACAAAGTAACACTACAGAATTTGGGCTGTTATCCAGCATTTATTCCCCCCTCCTTCTCCTAACCTAACACGGAACAAATCCTCAGTCTGGGGAAAGTGTTTTTTGAATTCTATTTCAAAAGATGCATAATGAAAAGCGTCATCAATATGAACAACAGTTCCTTCCTTTACATTATTTTTAAATAGTCGATACCAGTGCTGCCTCAACTCGCCGTCAGGACCATCGACAAGAACTAAATCATAGACTTCGTCTTCAGGAATTTTAATTGAGCCGTCAACTAATTCATCCCTAGTATGCATACGGGTCTCTATAATAGGGTCACCCTTAATAGCCCATTGGTGGGAAGTTTCGTAAGTTACGTAAGTAACATTTTTGTATTTCGTTTCTAAGGCACGGCATAATTTTGTTGTACTATTTCCAGACCCAAACTCTAACACTTTAATGGTGTCCCCTGAAGGTAACACAGTACCCAACTCTTTAACTTGGCGCGGAGTCATCGCTCCCGTACCGTCTACAAAACCTAAATTTTCAAAAATATTATTCATCTTACCAAATACAACTTTTTAACATGTGAGGAGGTCGTTGTAAGTACCCCCTATTAGAACCAACAATCCACGGATTGACGGTTGAACCTATATCAATGTAAGTATTGTTAGGATTAACTAAGTGAAGTTTGTGTGCCAGTATGTTTCCCAGAGGTCCAGCGGAAAATAAAAATAATTGACCATCCTCTTCTGCTGCCAACGATGACATCTCTTTAATGTGTGTATCTAGGTAAGGCATAAGAAATGCATGCCCGTTACAAGGGACATACACATCTACTCTAAACGGAAGTCTTCGGTCCTTCCCCGCCTCATTAGCTAACAAAACCTTTCTCCCCTTCCACTCATGAAACTCTTTTAACATGTCCGTAACAAACTGTGGGTAATTCGAATTAACAAACAGATTAGCCCATGTAATATTGGGAGATTTAACATGGTCCTTCATCCAATTACAATCAGCGGTAGGCTGACAGCAAGGGCAACTAACCCCTACGAAGTAGTCTTTATGGTCATACTGAAAAGACTCCATTAAATACTTCTGCTCTTCTCTGTGCTGTTCTGGTTCGAAGGTCCAGTTGTCGCAGTTGGTAATCTTTTCATTACGCAAAATTTTATATTCCCCATCAGCGTACTTACTAAAAGAGAAAAACTCTCTGTTCTTTACTTTATCTAAAATAAGTTGAAAGTCTTTGCCAAACGTTTTCATTTTAAATCTGTAATAGCTTCAAGAAGTTTAGAATCTAACTCGCTTCGGAGAATCTCGGCATTAGGGATTATGCAATGACCTCCAATAGGACCTTGAGGTGCTGTCAGGGTTGGGCGTACCACATTAGATTTGTTTAACTCAGTGTAACCGTTATTGTAAGTTTGGTTGTAGTGTGTTTGGGCTTCGTCGAAATTAACACCATGCTTATCACATAGTTTTTGAGCATAATCATGCCAAGCGATACATACTCCATAGTAAGAGGTATCCAATAGTTTGGCTACCTCAGTAGTTAGTGACGATTCATACACGTCACACTCTATACCCAAATCATGCGAAAAATGTTCTGAAGCGGGTATCGCACCCGCACCACCAAAAACCTTTACAAATGTATGTATACCCTCTGCTAAGTTAGGGTGTACCCCTCTGACAGGGGAGTGGGTTACGTTAGGATAGTCTGCGCTAATCAGTTTGGTTGTGCCGGGAGGCACGGTTGAATGGATTATAGTTAGACCTGGTTTTAAGGTATCAATATACTCAGATACCTGCGCTACAAACTCGTAACTAAAAGGAATGCATATATTTAAAACATGCACTCCCCCTAACTCATCATCACGGTCTAAGTCTTTAATTAACGGAACAAAGTTGTTCGCCAAATAAATGTCATCAAGGGCTTGCCCTATCTCACCGTACCCAATAATACCTATAGTTTTCATAGTTCTAAAAATTCTTTCCAAGCATCAAAGATTTTATCCTCATCCCACAGTTCAAATTCTGTTGTAGCGTTCTCGTTACCGTGGTAAGGAATCCCTGCACGGATACATTCCGCACGAACTCGACCAAAGGCTTCAGGTAGCTCAGCAGAATTAGACTGGTAGACACAGGAAATCGAGTCGTAAAGTTTCTGTCTATCTAACTCCATTCCCATATACTTCACCTCATCACTTAGCAAAGGTATAATAGCATCATTAAAGTACTTTTCGTCGAGGTTGTTACCGTAAATTAATACTTTTTTACAACCATCTTTCAAAGCACGTTCAATTGATACATGAGTTTGTTTTAAAGGGCACACAGTACCTATAATACCTGCGATACCTTCAGGGCGTTCATCGGATTTCTTAACACCTCTAATGGTGTTAGGGATGACAACCCCTTCTTTGCCCTGCCACTTCATTTGGTCATCACTGATAAACCTAATCTTATCAAATCCAGCAGTCTGCTTTTCCAGTTGCTGTAATGGAAAGATGGCTTTCTCATGACACGTTAGTACAATCTTTGCAGGGTCCGGGTGTCTTTCTTCTAAGTGAATAAAATGTCCGATAATAATATCATCTTTCTCCATCTTAAAGTTATAATGTAAGTCCCCTCTACATTTATCCAAGTGCCATGGGTGGGGACCATAAAACGTACAGTCGTAACCACGCTCATTAAACAAGTCGCAAAGCTCCATTAAGGAAAAGGTTGAGCCCCCTTCTTTAGACCAACCACTAATTATTTTTATTTTTTTAACCATGTTCTCTCTCCAAAAATTGCCAGATGTCAGTATCATGAACTTCGTTGTCCTGCATAAATACATCCTCAAGCTTTCTGCCTAAGCCGGTAGTGTACCGAAACTTAGGGTCTCGTGAAGGAACGTCAGCTCTTCCACGTGTTAATTTTACTTTATACTCTTCTTTAGATTTAACCCAGTAATGGTTAATTCTGAACAGGTCTGTACTTCCTGGTTCGTTAAACGGGCTCAAGCAAGGTTCTTTCTTTTCATTGACAGGTTGTCCACCCGTATAAAAGAAGGAGTGAGGGTTTCCTGCTGGGCACAAGGTGTGAGCAGGCTGAACGATAGACTTTATATGTTTGTCGGGTGTTTTCCTGCGCTGGGTGTAGTTAAGGAGGACTCCCCCAGGAGGTCTCGTTTCATGCCCATTGGAACCAAAAAATACTTCATTAACAGCTACACCCGGGTATGGCTCAAAGTCCTTCAACCTATCCTTTAAATCTCCTCCGGGAGCAAAAAGAAATTCGTCCAAATCAATAAACGCCATCCACTTGGACTGGTCTTTAAATGCCGTTAAAGCATTGTAGTAACACGCCAGTTGGCACATATCCATAGTGTTATAAGAGTAAGTAACCTTCCCCGCTTCTATGTAAGGGTGAAGAACTTCAGTACTTCCATCAGAACTGCCGTTATCATAAAGATAAAAGTGTTCTACCCCCACCTTTAAATGGAAATCTAACCATTCTTCGAGGTTAGGACGTTCGTCTTTAAGGACGGCTACTACGCTTAAGTATTTCATTTGTCTAGAGGGTTGTCTAAAGTTATCCCGGTGTTCGGGAGGTTGGGCAGACTTATTGGAGGTGCTTGGTATCCTTGTGCGGATTGGAAAGCATCAGCCTTCATTTTCATGAGGTCTCGGTATAGGTCTAAGCGCCCGCCAACAACTTTGTTGATGTCATATAATTCATCGCAAAGAATTTTTAGGTTTTTACCCATCTCTGCGACATGCTTAGGGTCTTTAATACATTTAGTAAGAATACGAGACCACTCAGTCTTAGAGTTCTTCGGGTCAATTAAGTACCCAGTCTCTCCGTTCACAATAAGCTCGTCATAACAACCTACATTGGTAGCAATTAAAGGAATACCATAACGGGCACCTTCAATAGCTTTGATTTCCGACTTGGATTGGTTAAACGCATTATCGTCTAGAATGGCAAGGTTAATGTCTATATTAGTATACATAGCACCATATTGATTAGGAGCCATGGCAGGGTAAACGCGATAATTACTATGCCCTTTAAATCCTGTTTTAAAAACTTTTTCATAACCATTCCACACATCTTGTTGCCAATCAGGTATAGGCTTACCACTCTCTTCATCAATAGGTACTCCAGGTCTGCCGTAGAAGCCCCAGTGGACTCTTTCTTTACCTACCTTTTGGTTGACAAGATACGGAATACCTGCAAAATGCTTTACATCAACATCATGATGGATACCTCCTACCCAGCCCATACGGGTTAACTTTTTAGGTTTAGGAGCCTTAGGCATATTCCAGTGAGGTAGTGAGTAATCAATAGTATTTTTAATAATTACTAATGCTCCTCTTACGAACTCCTGGATATATTCAGCGAACTTACGTTGAGTAACGGTCACCAAATCTACATTGTTATAAATGTATTTGGTTACTTCATCTAATTGTTGCTCTTTGTACACATCAAATAGACGATGTCCTCCGTACAAATCAGTAAGAAGGTCGTCAGTATCGAAATGGGTAAACTTACCAAGTTCATGTGCCTTCTGTAGAATTTGTGCGGTATAGAATCCACCAAAATTATGAATGTTTTGTGTAAACACAACATCCGCCCATTTTATATTTTCATATTCGAAGTCGGAAGGAGTCTCCGTCTTTGTATCAGCATTCCATCCAAGGGGATTATCATCCCACCGAACTTCTACGTCATCGGGGTACAGCTCTGCCAACTTCTCCATAGGAAGGAGGATGCGGTAATAAGCGCATCCTCCATGGTTACTTGGGCAAGCTAAAATCTTTAGCTTTTCTGCCATGTATTAATCCACTTTTAAGTCTTTAAGATGTGCCATGTAATCTTCATCATCTGGCGATTGAGTTTGGGAAGCGATGACGTCCGGGTGAGTACCTTTAGCCTCGGCTTCTAATTCCATCATCATGCCTTTAAGTTCGTCATAATCAGCGACCTTAATAAGACCGTGAATATCATGAAGCTCATCCATCCACTTAGCGTTCTCAGCATCGCTACCCGCGGCACTTTGCTTTGGCTTCGGCGAAGACTTGTCATAATTCGGCCATTGTCCTTGTGTATCTTTTACAATTTTGAAATCCCAACCTTCTTTCAGGTCAGTGATATCTCCAAAATCTTCATCAAAGAAACAGTCTAGTACTTTACCGAAAAGCTTTTGCCCCACAGAAAGAATCTTAACCGATTCGTCACGGCGGTCAACTACATTCATGTAGTAACGCTTACGAGACTTGATTTGACGGGCTAGTTCCTGAAGCTCTTTGCCTTTAGGGGTATCTTTGCCAATCGCATTAATTTCTTTCCACATGTTGTAGTAAGTATCACATACAGGACACTTGCCACCCTTCACACGTGGGCAGTGATAATTCTTGTCGTTAAGACGATGAATTGCAGTTTCCGCGTAAAATTCTTGTTCCGCTTCATCCTTTGCAGGAAGTACGCGTACCACAGATGTACCTTCGTCCATCATGAAGAATTTGCTTAGGAAATCGGAGTTGCCTCCACCGCCGGGGTTATTAATCTCGGCATATTTTTTTCTTAGTTGTTCGATGTTAACCATAGTTTTTTAAAGTTGTTCAATTAGTTTAGCTTCCGCTCGTTTGTTCGCAGACAGCTGTATTATTATATCCTTTTGGTGGTCCAAACTGGAGACAATATTCTTACATAAATTAAATTTATGTGTCTTCGCGGTAATTCCTTTGCGAAGAGTTTGAAGCTCGGGTTGAATTTTAAGGTAAGCGTCTAAAGCTCGGTCGGTAGTTTTCTGACCGGATTCCCTAAGCTCCTCCCTACGAGCTTCCCGCAACTCAGCTTCACGAGTTTCGAAGAGGACGTTTGTACGGTCTACTTCCTTTTTGGCATACGCCATCACACCAGCAAAGAAGGCAAAGGTAGCAGGGTGGTTTCCCATAGCCTCTTGAAAATTGTGTTCCGAAATAGCAATGTACTTCTTAGTGATATCCATATAAGAATCTTCTATGGTATCGTAAATTTCTTTTATATTAATCATTGTTTGCAAAAATAAATTGGAATAGTTCAGGATTTAAACCTGCCATTTGTTGTATCATATTAGAAGTAACGCTAGTAAGGTATTCATTACTCATACTTGGGATTTCATCATCGTCATTAAGTCCAAAAATCTCATATCCAATATGACAAATCTCATGAAGTAAAGTTCCTTTATAATCTTCAGGACGTTGGTTAGGGTCAATCGTTAAAAGATATTTAGGAAACTCTACACACCCATAAAGATTATCTTTTTCTAAAGAGGTTTGTTTGATATCAAAAGTTTTGATACCGGTATACACCGTGAGTGGGTGTTCATATTTAGGGAATTTCTTTTTCATTGTTGGGTTACCGTTAGTCTAGTATAATCAATTCGGATAGGAACAATATAACGTGCTCTACCGTTTCGCGATTTCATTACGAACATACGAGCCTTACCTTCGTCAAACTCCTGCTCTTTTTGATTGATTGAGAATGCCAAATCACATACACGAATCTTACCATATGAATCAGCCAACTCAGCGTCTGTAATAATATCTACCTCTTTACCTTTCCTGTTTGTTTGGGTAGCAGTCCACACTAAGCACTTGTGCTCGACAGCAATTCCACGAAGCTCTTGGGCGATACGTTCTTGACCTAAGTACTCAGACATGGTAGCATCAGTGTTTGTCATTAACTCAAGGTAATCAATAACAATAATATCAGGATTAAAATCTTCGTAATTGCGTAACTGATTTAAGTACGCACGAAGACCTGCTACAGTAAGACGCTTTGTCGGGAACTCTTTAATCTTTAACCGCCCCATATTTGGCGCGGCTGCTTGCATCTGCTCTAGACGGTCGCTAAGCATCTTAACGCCGCCCTTCAACTCAGCTTGCTTAATACGAGTAAAGATACTGTCGAGACGTTGTGCTACACGGTCCTCAGACATTTCCAACGAGACGTACAGTACATCCTTGCCGTCCATTACAGACCTAGCACATTGATTTGCTAGAAACAGAGATTTACCCACACCAGGAGGAGCGACAACCATCGCCAATTCTTTAGGTGCAAGCCCTCCTTCAAGCTCCTGATTAATAGTTTCAAAAGGAGTTCGAAATTGAGCGTTAACATGAGTATTAGTGAGTCTTTCATAACGTTCTTCTACACCACCGAAGTAATCAGTTCCAAGGTCTACATCACGGCTGACAGAAAGTGCCTCTCTAATCTGCTCTTCGATTAGACCAAACTTCTTCTGTTTAAGTAAATCGATAGAGCTGATGATAGCGTCTTTAAGAGATTGCTCTTTAGCGAACTCCTCCACTTTATCTAAGTAGAATTCTTCATTTTCCAAAGACTTCTCATCGACGGTATTAATTTCTTTTAGCTCTTCTTTAAAATCTGACATTAACTCATTGTCAGTCTTCATCTCTCTAATCTGCTCTAAAATCTGCTCATCCGAAGGAAGCTTTTTATAAGAACTATAGTAGGATTTGATGACTGACCAGAACTTTTGGTGTTGAGGGAACTCGAAATATGAGTCCTTCACCATAGGCATTGCCTGTACTAAAAAGTTATCGTCAGATTTAGCGAGGTATACAATACCCCTTTGAATTGATTCTTGAAATGCGTATGCCATTATTTGTCCCCTGTTGAACCGAAGCCACCTTCTCCACGAAGAGTTTTGTTTAAAGGTGAGTTCCACTCATCAGAGTCCATTATATATATTTTTGGACGTAAACTTTGAGCACAAACTACTTGTGCTACGCGCTCACCTTTGTTAATCTTTATAGGTAAAGAAGTTAGGTTATGTAGCATAACTTTAATTTCTCCCCTGTAATCTTCATCAATGGTTCCCGGTGCATTGGGAATAATAAGTCCTTTTAAACCCCATGAACTACGTAATCTAATCTGTGCTTCATATCCAGGCATCAACACAAAATGTAATCCTGTGCCTATAAGCTGAACAGTTCCAGGCTGTAAGATAACGTCCTCGTTAGAGGCGATATCAAAGCCCGCTGCTTTCAAAGTTTTGTATTCCGGGTCTGGGTTTTGGGACTTGTTAAATACGTACACCTTATCCATCTTCTTGAATGTTTTATCCGTCATGTCTGTTTCCTATATGTCGTTGTTCAATTTCACGGTCGATTTTATCAGACGCATCCTCCGCTACTATTTTGGCGCGTTCATCACGAATACGCTGTTTCTGTTCGGAGGTAGACGTGTCATCACGCTTTACCATCCCTTTCTTTTCCATCTCTTCGTAGTTTGGAACTACTTTACTGTATGGGCTTGCGGCGTTACCAGTTAATTGGTCTTCCGCCTCCACAGCTTTTCTAGCTTCTTCTATTTGAAGTTCCATCCATTTGTGTTCAGACTCGGCTCCAGCGGTAGTGTAAAAGGGGTTATCCCCTCCTGCTACATGAACAGAAGCTACCTTATCAATAAGCCACGTTGCATCATGGTCTCCCCCAAAAGGACATGGGCAGCCAGAAGGAACAAACTCAGGTACCTCGTGCATCTTGGCTCTAAACCCGTTAGACTTAGCAAAGGAACCGGGACATTCCGTATCCTCACACGCGAAGCGAAACGTCTGCTTCCCACTTTTATTTTCGTCTCCTGGAAATTCTAAACCCATAACTTATTATAGTCCTCCTTTACAATTCACAGACGCCATTTATACAAGTTTCTATAGATTGAGCTTGCTCTTCGATTTTTCCTTCGA
>Ga0181372_1000357_pt1 | contig 11142 bp, 14 predicted proteins | sample LowvirmetaG_5_FD_130161 | JGI IMG/M metagenome (GOLD analysis project Ga0181372, IMG submission 130161) | Marine viral communities from the Subarctic Pacific Ocean - Lowphox_08 viral metaG | ecosystem: Environmental > Aquatic > Marine > Oceanic | place: Subarctic Pacific Ocean | collected...
CACCGACAAGTCGATTTTCGATGCGGGCGTTCCCTGGCTGACCAGTCACGGGAATACCGAGCAAGGCGCCCGGGCGGTGCTGGGGATGCTGGTCAAGAAGTTCGGCACCGGTCGCACGCTTGATGCGTTGGTCACCGCGATGATGTGCCAGCCCACCGACCCGAAACCCTACCTGCTGGCGGTGGCCTCGAAGACGGGGCAGGAGATCCCGAAGGACTGGGTACCGCCGGAGGCCGTCCTGGCGGAGCTCGCTGGGCTGGGCGTCCCCGACGATGTGATTACCAAGGCCCGGGATATTTTCGTGATCTGGCTCCGCGAGAACGGGGTGCGTCACTCGAATTTCAACGGTCTGTTCGTCGCCTGGTGCCGCCGAGACTGGGAGCGCGCCGAAGGGCACCGTCACGCATACCTGCAACGGCTGGCGTCGAGTGCCGGCCTCGAGTACCAGCAAGCCTGGAGGGAGCCCGCATGAGCAAGGTTGTTTACCTCACCCCCTTCGCACTGAACCGTAACCTCGCCGCGGCGAAGTCTGCTTTGGCTGGCGAGGGCGAACTGGTCGACACGTCGATGCTGCCAGACTCAGATACCGCTTACGCCAGATCGCTGTACTACCGGGCTTGTGAATTGATTCTTGCCAGCTACGAGGCCGGCGTGCTGGATGCCTGCGCGGCCATTGCGGAGCTGCAGGACTACCGCCTCGCCTGGATCGAGGACGGATGCGCCATGCGCCAGCTGGTGCTCAACGAGATTTGCAAGAAATCGGGCCTGAAGCCCCGGGAGGTTGCGAAATGGCAACAGTAACTGTTGGGGGCGTGACCTCCCAGATCATCAACTACCAGGCGAAGCCGGTGTGCACCACCCGGCAGCTGGCGGACTTCTACGCCTGCACCGAGAAGAACATCGCCGACAACTTCCAGCGGAATGCTGACCGGTTCGATGAGGGGCGGCATTTCATCCGGGTGGAGGGCGAGGACCTGCGCAAGCTCAAGTCTGACATCCCCGCTCAAAGCGGGTATGTGCCGGACCGCGCAGCCCGCCTGATCCTGTGGACCGAGAAGGGCGCAGCCAGGCACGCGAAGATGCTCTCCACTGATCGAGCGTGGGATGTGTTCGAGGCCCTGGAGGAATCCTACTTCCGGCCAGCGCCAGCTGATCCCATGGCGGCCCTCAATGACCCGGCCGCCCTGCGGACCCTGCTGCTGACTCACACCGAGAAAGTGATCGCCCTGGAGCAGAAGGTGGTCGAGGACGCGCCGAAGGTGGCCTTCCATGACTGCGTGGCCGCCTCACCGGATTGCATCACTGTGAAGGAAGCAGCCCAGGTGATCGGGACTGGCCAGAATCGCCTGATGAACCGCCTCCGCCAGATGCGCTGGCTGAACCGGCGTAACGAACCCTACCAGGAGATGATCGAGAGGGGCTTGCTCCAGGTGAAGGTCCGCCAGTACCAGCACGCCGAGCATGGCCTGCAGAAATCGATCACCCCCATGGTCACCGGTCGGGGCCTGGTCAGATTGCAGCGGATTTACCTGGAGGACGCGCTGGCATGATCCGCCCCAGCCGCATTATCGGGGTCAACTACCTGAGCAGGTGGCACGTTATCCCCCGCAATCCCTGGTTCAACATCTACCTGCACCAGTTCACCGGCAGCGATGACCCTCGCGCACCGCATGACCACCCGTGGCGGTCCGTGTCATTCCTGCTGCGCGGCCGGATGCTCGAGCACTACTGGCTGCGGCCGGGTGAGCCTCAGACGCAGGTCTCGCGCTGGCTGCCCTGGCTGCGCCCTGTTGGGCGTGGCGCGCGGTTCTCTCACCGCCTGGAGCTGGTGGATGGGCCGGCATGGACCCTATTCATCACGGGACCGGTTCGCCGAGAGTGGGGCTTCTGGTGTGGTAGCCGCTGGGTGCACTGGCTGCTGTTCACTGATCGAACAGGAAACAGAATCGGCAGGGGGTGCGACTGATGGGAAGGCCGAGGATCTGCGTGGATAACCTGACAAGAAACCTCGCCCACCTGCTGGAGCGCCAGGATCTGTCAATCACTACGGATCAGGCTGCGGCTCTGCTGGGCTTCTCTCCCAGCACCTTCACTCGGAGTCTGAAGGCTGAAGGCACGACGCTTTACAGGATGAAGCAGGCGGAGCGCGTGCGGCGCCTGCGAGAGGCCATCGAGGATGCCCCCGGATCCACGCCATCATTTCTGGCCGAGCTGTGCGGTATCTCAGAGCCTCGAACATTCGAGCGGTTTTTTATCTCAGTAATTGGCTGTGCATACAACGTGCACCGCGATTCGGTAGGGCTTCCGCCCATTTCAATACAACGAGACATCTACGAGGTTCAGATCAATGGACACAAGCACGCAGAAAAAAACAGCCAGCCCCACCCTAAAGCCCGTTACCGCAAAGCAGCTGCAGCGCCAGAAAATCGAGCGGGACGTTGAAGCATTCCTGAGAGCTGGCGGAAAGATCACCCAGGCGACCAGCTTTCACAACGCGAACCCGAACTGGAGCCCGCGCGTTATGAGCGCCGTGCAGGACCGGTGACGGAGAGGGAGTTCTGGCAGCTGGCTTACCTGGTCGCCCTGCACAACACGCCGGCGCCGGCCAAGGCAGCATCCGCGGCAGATAAGTCGGTTCAACACCTGGTGGAGAGGCATGGCAAAGAAGCGGGCGAACAAGGCTGAGCGGGACCACCTCGACCGGGTTGCCGGCCTGGGGTGCATCGTATGTGGCCGACCGGCTGGGATTCACCACATCACAACCGGCGTGGGCATGGGGCAGCGCGCCAGCCACTTCGAGACCATCCCGTTGTGCGGCGATCACCACCAGCACGGTGGCCACGGTGTCGCGATACATGCCGGGAAGAAAACATGGGAAGCGCAGTTCGGAACCGAGCTCGAGCTGCTGGAGAAGGTCAGGGGGATGATTTGAAGGCGCGGAATTACCAGGTGGGCGGGAACCACTACAGCAAAATGATTATTCAGCCTTTTGAGTTCACCGCGGCGAACGACCTGGGCGGCATCGAGCACACGATTGTGAAGTACTCCAGCCGGTGGCAGGAGAAGGGTGGCGTGGATGACCTGCGCAAAGCGCGCCACTGCCTTGAGTTCCTGGTGGAATCGGCCCCGGGGCTGGTGGCCCTGCGCGAGAACCGGCCCGCATTCCAGCCAGCCATCACTGCAGACCAGTATTGCACCGCAAACGGGCTGGGTCCGCTGGAGACGGAGGTGGTGCGCCGGATCTACTTCTGGGCGCACAACCGGCAGGTGAGCGGCCTGTATGCCTGCGGCCGCTATCTTGACCAGTTGATCGCTGAGGTCTCCCCATGAGGCGGACCTACCCGAAACCCAACAAGTACAAGGCACAGCCGGTGGAGCTGGATGGCTTCAAGTTCGATTCCAAGCGCGAGGCCTATCGATATTCAGAGCTGAAGATCCTGCTGCGGAACGGCAAAATCTCAAACCTGAGATTGCAGCTGCGGTATCCGCTCAAGTGCGGCGAGCAGCCACTGCTGATCAAGTCGGAGAGTTTTCCGAACGGCCGGCGCGCGACGTACATCGCCGATTTCGTGTATGAGCAGGACGGCGAGACGATCATCGAGGACGTCAAAGGCATGGCCACGTCGGTGTATAAGCTCAAGAAGGCGATCATGGAAACTATGGGGTATCAGATCCGGGAGGTGCGTTGATGCAGAACAGGACGGTCGTTGTGGACGAGGGCAGGTCGGCGGTTCGCGCGGCGTTCGGTTTTATCTTCGTGCCTGGCGAATCACCAACAGCTTACTTCTCCGGGGGGCAGAAGCCGCCCGCCAAGCGGAGCGGGCGCAAAAGGTGGACGACGGCGCATCGGGTTCACGCGACGCCATCCCGCGCTGCTGGATACAGCAGGCCGAACCTGTCAGGCCAACAGCCGCTGCTGGGCTTCGTGCATCGCTGTATTGGAGAGCTGAATCCTCTGGAGCAGAACTGGATTCACTTCCGGTACCGCCAGCCCTGCCACAAGCGCGACGAGGCGGGGCATAAGTTCCTGCGCGCCTACAGCGACCAGTTCGCCGAACTGCACCTTAAGAACAGCCGACCAGGTACGCGGGCCGTCGTCAGAGAGATGGCGGCATTCCGCATGCGTCAGGCCGTTGGGGATATTCCGCTATCCGCCCAGTTCGAATCGATCAATGGCGCCATGTCGAGGCAGGTGTGGGCGAAAGGCTATCGACCCCACTGGATATCTATCTGCAATGATCTCGATCGTATCGATGAGGCCGCCCTGTTTAAGGTGGGTGTGAAGCTCCAGTTTCATGCAGACCTACAAGGGGGTTGACTTAAGGCGACAATATGTCAACCTAGGAGCCTCAAATCTATATTGTTGCCGTCTCTGTCGGTAACCGACGAACCCGCCCCGTGCGGGTTTTTTTGTGTCCCAAATTCACGCGGTGGTGTTGGCACGGCAGGAGGCTCATGGCCTCACAGCTGGCCGTCCCCCGCAACCAGGTTCGATCGGTGATTGCATTCCATCGGTCGGATCGTCCGCCACCATTCACCCCTCACGCGAGGCAGGCTGCTCGGAATGTTCTGGCGGACGTTTTTCATTGCATGGAGCGAGAATGAGACAGCAGGCCGTCGAGAAGGTAGCGAAGCTCGGAGAGCAGGCCGGCTCAGCCGTTGCGGTCACGGGTAGCGCGGTCACCTGGATGAATGAGAACCACGCTGCGGTCGCGGCCATGTGTGCGGTGGGCGGCCTGATCATCGCGCTGGTGGGGCTGGTGGTTGGCTGGTACTACCAGCACCGGAAACTCAAGGCATACCAGCGGCGGTATGGGGATCAGAGCGACCCGCCGAGGTGATGAAGCGCTGCACCAAGTGCGGCGCTGAAAAACCCTTAGAAGAATTCCCGCGTCGAATCGAAAGCAAGGACGGTCGGCGCTCACCGTGTCGTGCGTGCAAATACGCGGCGAGGAAGACCGAGCACGGTAAGAAGCTAATCCGGGGCCATTATGCCAACTCAGTTCGACGTCATGGGCAACGCGTACGGCCTGAGCGACTGGTGCAGATTCAGAGGACGCAGCAAAGGCGAGAGCAGCGCCGCCTTGCATTGTTGGGTGCAAGCCTTCAAAAGCTGTATTTGGCAGCGCAGTTCGATTTTGCGATGGAAAACTATGAGTCGCCGCGGGAACAGTATCGCAGGATTGCATGGACTCTCTTTGGGGACCTATCAAAAGTGAGGGGCCGAGAAACCGGGCCATGGTCGATCCCAGGTCTCGACAGTGCAGAAAGGTATAGGCTTCGGTACAGGTACGACGAGTCCTTCGCGACCAAAGAGCGGATGCGCCGCCAGCTCAAGAAGCAAGCCAAAAAGCTTGGGGTCGCGGAGCTGATGCGCGGGGCAATAAATAGGAACGGGAACTCGCCGACCGTTGAGTTGGTGGTGGGATACTCGATCACTGAGCTTGTTGCCCACCTTGAAAAGCAGTTCACCAAAGGCATGGACTGGAGCCGCTATCGCTGCGGCGATATACATATTGATCACATTGTTCCCGTTAAAGACTTCAGCCTCGAAAGGAACGAGGAGGTGCGTGCGTGTTGGGCGCTCTCGAATCTGCGCCCGGTTTGGGCGGATGAGAACCTCCGGAAGTCCGCACGCCGCACGCATCTGCTCTGAATCGGCGCAATTTAGCCGTTGCTCGGGTCCCATTGAACGGATATCGGGTAGCCACGGGTGCGCGGAATCGCGGTGCGCGACAAAATTTCGGCGATTCTGGGCCTCCACCACCAGGCGTGGTTAGCCCGCGCCATTGCTGTGATCGTGGGTGGTGAAGGTGGGGGAGGTCAATAGACTCGCTGACGTCTACAACTGGAACATCACCCGCATTGCTGACGCCTTCAATATGGACCGGGGAACAGTCCGTCGGCGCATCCGTGATGCGGGGGTGCTCCCGGCCGGTACGCGCAATGGGGTCAGCGTGTACGCCCTGAGGGACATCGGTCCGGCCTTGTTCGGCGAGGTGATTTCAGCCAACGGCGCTGGCCCCGAGGACATGATCCCCACGGATCGGAAGGCCTGGTACCAGTCGGAGAACGAGCGGATCAAGCTCGAAAAGGAAATGAGACTCCTTGTGCCGGTGGAAGAGGTCCACCGCGAAATGAGTAGGCTGGCCCGATCGGTTGCCGGCGGGCTGGATACGCTCTCCGACATCCTTGAGCGCGATGCGGGCCTGTCGCCCGAGGTGATCGAGGTGGTCCAGGATTCCACCGACGCCCTGCGCGAGCAGATCTACAACCTGGTCGTCGAGGATGAGCCCGACTCCGATGAGTAGCTACGCCAGCGCGGCATCAATACGCCGGGATGTCGCCGAGCTTATCCGCCCGCCCAGACGAATTCCGCCCAGTGAGGCCGCGGCCAAGTACATGAAGGTGGTGGCCGGCGACGGCACGATCCGGGATTGGAGCCCCCGCGCCACGCCCTACATGGTGGAGCCCCTGGACTGCATGGGGCGACGTCTATATGACGCAGTGATCTTCGTGGGACCCGCCAGGACCGGAAAGACACAAGCGCTGGTAGACGGTTATGTCGCCTACAAGATCGAGTGCGACCTGGGCGACGGCCTGATCATCCAGATCAGCGAAGAGAAAGCACGGGAGTTCAGCAAAAAGCGCATCGATCGCATGCTTCTTCACTCGCCGGTGCTGGCGGCAAGGCTCAGCCCTCGAGGGCACGACAACAACGTCCACGACAAGATATTCAGAGCGGGAAATTACCTGGGGATTAAGTGGCCCTCCAAGAATGTGATGGCCAGCTCGGACTTCCAGTTCGTCTTGTTGACCGACTATGACCGCATATCGGCCGACATCGACGGCGAGGGCGACGGTTTTACGCTGGCTAGCAAGCGCACCCAGACATTCGGTTCCACCGGCATGACGCTGGCGGAGAGCTCCCCAGGGCGCGAGGTGACCGAGGTGGACTGGGAGCGCCCAGCCGATCACCCGCACATGGCTCCGCCCACCACCGGGATACTCGACCTGTACAACCAAGGCGACCGCCGGCGCTGGTACTGGCAGTGCCCGCAGAATAAGTGCCGCGAGTGGTTCCAGCCGACCAAGGACCACTTCAATATTGATACCCGCCGAGTCTTCTGCCCGCACTGCGCGGTCGAGCTGGACCCGGAAGACAAGCGCGCACTGAACGCGGCCGGGCGATGGATGCCGGAAGGCTGCCAATTAACCACCGATGGTGAATTGATCGGTGAGCCCCGGCGGAGCCGCATTGCCACCTTCTGGATGGAGGGCCCTGCGGCGGCATTCCAGAGCTGGGACAGCCTGGCCGACAAGCTGGAACGTGCTGAAGAGACTTTCAGGCTGACGGGCAGCCAGAAGACCCTGCGCACGGTGATCAACACCGACTGGGGTCTGCCCTACAGCAACCGCGTGAACACCACGCAGCGCTCAAGCATCCGGCTGATGGACAGGGCTGAAAACACCGAGCGCCGCACGGTGCCGGTGGGCGTCCGCTTCCTGATTGCTACCGTCGACGTACAGGGCGGCGAGCACCGGCGATTCGTTGTGCAGGTGCACGGCTTTGGACCGAACAAGGAAATGTGGCTGGTTGACCGCTTCAACATTGCCGAGGACAAGGGCCCGAACAACGACCAGACGCCGCGGCAGATCAATCCAGTCACCCATCCGGAGGACTGGGATCTGCTAACCCGTGATGTGCTCTGCAGAAGCTACAGGCTTGCCGATGGCTCTGACCGCCGGATGCCGATCCTCGCTGTGGGGGTGGATACCGGCGGGGAGGGTGGCCAGAAGGGCAGTAAGGGCACCGAATCGGTGACATCCCAAGCCTACGCATGGCACCGCCGGCTGGTAAAGCTGGGCCTTGCTGATCGGGTGCGGCTGCTGAAGGGTGGCAGCACGCAAACCGCGAATCGGATCCGCAAGACCTACCCGGATAACACCGGCCGCAAATCCAGAAAGTCCGGCGCCAAGGGTGATGTTCCCCTCTACATCCTCGGCACCGACCAGCTGAAGGACGCAGTCGCGGCCATGATGGACCGGGACGATCCGGGCGCTGGGTACATGCACCTCCCCACCTGGCTGGGCCGCTGGTGGTATGAGGAATTGACCTACGAGGTCCGCGACCCGGCAACCGGAAAATGGGCAAAGCCCGGGAAGAAGCCGAACGAGGCCTTCGACTTGGTGGCCTACGCGCTGGCGGTGCTGGTCGCAATCGGGTTCGAGAAGATCAACTGGTCCAGGCCTCCGCCCTGGGCAGAAGATTGGGACAAGAACCCTCTGATCATGGAGCCGGGCGACAAGCCAACGGCGAAAGATACCCAACCGCGGCGGAAGCCTCGCCGGAAAGTCGTCAAGGCACGGATCTGATATGTCATTAACGCTGGAACAACTGGAAGACGCCTACGCGAGACTGGCCACCGGCCAGAATGTCGTGTCGTTTCGTTCGTCCAACGGCAAGACCGTCACGTATGGCCCGGGCGATATGCCGGCTCTGCAGGGCATGATACTGCGGATGAAGCGCCAGCAGGGCCGTTCGCTGACTCGGTCCCGACGCGTCATTACATCCAAGGGGCTCTGATGAAAGCAGTCGCCAAGCCCCGAGTTCGATTCACCGCGGATGGAAATATCGTCCAGGTGAAAGCTCAGTACGAAGGTGGGTCCACTGCCCCCCGCCTGCGTGCAAAGGGTGCCTTTGCAACCGGCCCGAACACCCCGATCGCGCGCTCGCTGCCCCTGCTGCAGTCGCGCAGCCACAACATCATTCGGAATAACGCCTACGCCTGGGGCGCGCTGGATGCCTATGTCGCCAACTTGGTTGGCACCGGCATCCGCCCGAAGTGGGGGAACGAGGAAATCCAGAAGCTCTGGGATCGCTGGGTGCTCGAAGCTGACGCGGACGAGGTGGATTCGTTCTATTCCCTGCAGTCGCTGGCCACCGCAGGGCAGTTCGCCGGGGGTGAGGCCTTCGGACGATTCCGGTACCGGCGCGTGGAAGATGGGCTGTCGGTTCCCCTGCAGTTTCAGGTGATCGAGTCTGAGCACCTGGATCCGGCATTCTCCCGCGTGAACGGCGACCGGCTGATCAAGATGGGCATCGAGTTCGACGGCATTGGCCGGCGCCGGGCATACCACTTCTGGCGCTTCCATCCCCACGAGAAGTTGACCATGGAGATCAACTCCCGGGTGCCGGTGCCAGCGCGGGATGTGGTGCACATGTTCCGCCGGACCCGGCCTGGTCAGCTGCGGGGGGTGCCTGAGCTGACCTCGGTGATCCTGCGCCTGTACGAAATCGACGAGATGCAGGACGCGCTCCTAGCGCGGCAGAAGCTGGGCCAGCTGTTCGGGGCGTTCGTGAAGCGCAAGCCCGACGCGGACCTCGAGGAAGATGGCCCGTTCTTCGGTACGCAGGTGTCGATGGGCGAGGGCGGCGAACAGCTCAGCGAGTTTGTGCCCGGGGCAATTCACTATCTCGAGGACGGCGAGGAAATCACCTTTTCCACGCCACCGGATATCAGCACTTCCTATCCAGAGTGGATTCGCGGTGAGCTCCACGCGGTGGCCAAGGGTGCTGGCCTGACCCATGAGCAGCTGACAGGTGATCTGAAGGGTGTCAACTATTCCAGCATCCGGGCCGGCCTTCTGGAGTTCCGCCGGCGCGCTGAAGCGCTCCAGGCGCACATGCTGATCAACCAGCTCTGCCGCCCAGTCGCCGCCAAGTGGCTGGACGTCGCGGTGATGACTGGCAAGGTCCAGCTGCCCGATTACTGGAAGTTGCGCGCGGCTTATCTCGCAATCGACTGGACGGCGCCGAAGTGGGTCTGGGTGGATCCGCTAAAGGAAATCACCGCGGACATTCTCGAAATCCGAGCAGGCCTCGCGCCGCGCAGCGAGAAGGCGGCCGAGCGGCAGTGGTCCCTGGAAGAATTGGATCGCGCCATCAAGGCAAGCAACGACAGCGCCGACCTGTACAAGCTGGTCCTCGATTCCGACCCCCGACTCACCAACGGCAGTGGGGCAATGCAAGCTGCCCTCGACATTCTGAAGACAGAGGAGGCAGAAAATGCCCAATAAATGGTTCAAGGCACTGGCGGCATCAGGTGTCGCGAAGATCACCATTGACGGCCAGATTGGCGTGGATTGGTGGGACGGCTCCGGTATGTCCAGCGCCGCATTCATGAATGCGGTCAAGGCGCTGGGTGAGGTCACCGAGATCCACATCGACATGAACAGCCCTGGCGGCTCTGTATCGGACGGCCTGACCATTGCCAACTACCTGCGCCAGCATGAAGCGAAGGTGGTCGTGAACGTCCTGGGGCAGGCCTCCAGCGTGGCGTCCGTCATCACCTCGGCAGCTGATGAAGTGAACATGGGCATCGGTGCCTACATGTTCGTGCACAACCCCTGGACCTGCGCCTGCGGCAACGCCGATCAGCTCCGCGCCCTGGCCATGGACCTGGACACCATCAGCACCGGGATACTCGATGTCTACATCGCCAAGGTGGGCGAAGACAAGCGCGAGGAAATGGAAGCGCTGATCAAGGGTTCCGATGGCGACGGCACTCTCCTGTCTGCCGAGATGGCTCTGGAGCTGGGCCTCGCCGATTCCATGATGGAGGTGCGTGCCGCGGCATCTGTCACCGAGATGACCGAGGCGCTGGCAATGGCGAAGAGCCAAGCCCGCGCCATCTTCGAAAAACAGGACCCGTCACCAATGACCGCCACCGAGGCGCTGGCGCTGGCCTTCGACTTGGAGGCTGAAGAGGTAGAGCCGCAGCTGGCTGACCTGGCGGACCAGATTATCGCGCTGCGCACGGCGCAGCCCGGCAGCATCGAGGGCTTCGAGTTCACACCGGAAGCGCTGGCCGAGAGTCACCCAGAAATGGTTGCGTCCATCGAGGCCGCTGCGCTGGCACGAGTAGGGCCAGCCCCTGATGCCAGCGAGGTCGTCGCCGGTGAACGCAAGCGGGTCATGGCCATCGTCAAGGCCTGCGAGACGACCGGCCAGGTGCAGCTGATGGAAAAGCTGATCATCAATGGCATGGCGGAGGAGCAGGCCTCCGAGTACATCATGGATGTGGCCTCCGCATCGGATCCGCGCATCCATAACTCGCATTCGCCGGAAGGCGGGCACCA
>Ga0181372_1000359_pt1 | contig 11124 bp, 16 predicted proteins | sample LowvirmetaG_5_FD_130161 | JGI IMG/M metagenome (GOLD analysis project Ga0181372, IMG submission 130161) | Marine viral communities from the Subarctic Pacific Ocean - Lowphox_08 viral metaG | ecosystem: Environmental > Aquatic > Marine > Oceanic | place: Subarctic Pacific Ocean | collected...
CTGGCCAACAACCTTGCAAACAAAACGTATATGAGCGGGATTTATGATTTCATTGGAGCTATCGATCCAAGCAACCCAACGAATGATCCGGGCAAATACGTGGCCGACTTCACAACCAGCATGATGCCCTTTTCGTCGTTCGTGCGGTCGGTGTCTGGTGCTGGTGACACAATCGCCAGAGAGACACGCGGGGCTGTGCGCACGGATGAGGGGGAAACGGATGCAGTCGCCACCTACCTCGAAGGGATCGTCGCAACAATGCGGTCGAAAATTCCGGGCATAGGCAAGGATTTGCCGCCACGGCGCGACCTGTTCGGAGAACCCATCAACAAGGCGAGCGGGATTGGCTGGGCGTATGACTTCCTGTCGCCGGTCGCCTCGCGTGTCGATGATCCTGACCCGATCACAAAAGTTATCCTCGACAACCAGATCAGCATTCCCAACCCGCCGCGCGTGATCGAGGGGGTGCGCCTGACCGCTGAGGAATATTCCGAATTTTCCCGTATCGCCGGCGAAAATACGAAAGAGGCATTGGGGCGGCTGGTCGATGATGAGCGCTTTATGCGCCTGTCTGGCGGTCCCGATGGCATGAAAGCAGAGCTTTTCAAGAACGCGGTGCAGCAAGCCCGCAAGGCTGCTAAGGCGCAAATGATGATCGACAACCCCAACCTGCAAGGGCTGTCGTACCAAAAGAAACTCAACAAAATGCAAACCCTGCAAGGAGTAAACTAAATGTCGGTTATTGAAGTTTTTGAAAATGACGCCGTGGTCACTGTGGTCGCCACAAGCGACGGGCAAACCGATTTCGATTTCGATTTCCTCGCCTACTCTGGCGAGCAGATCAAAGCCAAGTTTAAGGACGTATCTGCGGGCACAACTCAAGACCTGACGTTCAACGCAGACTTTACCGTCACAGGCCTCGGCGTTGCTACGGGCGGCACAATTTCCTTGGTCACGCTCGGCGCAAATGTCGTGATCGGCGATGAGGTGCAAATCTATCGGGACACTGCAATTCAGCGCCTGACGGACTTTCAGCAATCCGGCGACTATTTTGCGGACACGGTGAACCGTGAGGAAGACACCGAATTCATGATCATGCAGGAATTGCGCCGCGACGTTAACCGCTCCCTAAAGGTGGCTCTGGGCGAAACCGCGGTCGAATTTCCCGAGGCTGTGGCCGGTTCCCTGATCGCATACGACGCGGCGGGCAACCTTGTGACCACCCCGTCACCTGTCTCGGGGTCCACGCTGATCGGCAACCCTGCTGGCGATGGGTGGATTTTGGGCACGGTTCCGACGGACGCTGTGATCCTCTCCACGAATACAACGTTTCGCGTGCCTTCGGACTTCGCAACGCTGGAAGCGGCCTTTCAGGGCGTTCAAAAGTACCTCATGGAAAACGGCGCCAAGATTACGATCTTGCTTGAAAGCGGTTATGAGTGGCCCGCCAACATCGCCTTGACCGGCTGCGACCTGTCACACGTCACGCTTTCATCGGATGACGCGACCGTAAACACGGCGGCAACCTTCCCCGCGAATGACGCGCTGATCACCTTTACTTATTGCCGCCCGCCCATCTGGAATATTCTTGTGGATATGCAGGGGCGCGGTGACAACGGCGTCGAGTATTTCAACACGCGGCTGCATGTCATCCACCGCAAAGGCTGCATTAATGCTGGCGCGAATGGGTCTCCTCACCGCGAGGCGTGGGGGTCGAACTTCGTCGGCCTCGGCGCGTCGCATTTGTTCTGTGATCCTGAGCGTCAAACTGTTGTCACCACCACAGGCCACACGGCGGCGGGCGGGACAACAACCACCTTCCCGCTTGCGGCGGCTGACCAACAGCCTGACGGATATTACATCGGTCACGTGATCAACGTTTCGAACGGGACCGACACCACCGACGCAGACATCATTGATTACGACAACGCCACGAACACCGTTACCCTTCGATATGCGGACCGCTGGACCGCTGCAAACGATGGCGCGGGGCTGTCCTATACCATTGACCTTCTGCGCGGCCTCATGGCCTCCGGTGGCGCTCGTCGCGGCCTGACGAATACGTGGGGTTCCGGCTTCTCCTGCGTCGCGGCTGACTTCACCAATTGCGGCACAGACGCGCGCGACGCTGGCCATTGCAGCATTTTCCACCGTCGCGGCTCTTATGGCCAAGCTGATCGGTCGATCTTTACCGGCTCCGTTTGCGGTGTGCGCGCCAGCCGCGCAAACACTCTCAGCACACGCGAGGCCTATTATTCGCGCATTGCTGGTAGCTGCATCACGGCGGCGGAAAACGCCATGGTGTCTGCGGCAACATCCGCTTTCGTCGGATCGGGCCTTGCCACCGGCGGCACGCCTCTCCCCTTGCTCCTGCTGTCCTCCAATGAGGGGCGCGGCGGCTCTGCATCCATCGACGGGGCTGGCGGGGAATATGACCGCGCGGTGTCTCCGGTCGCACGGATTGACGCTGAGGCGGGCAAGATCGATCTAGGCGACGCGCGGGCGTTTGAGATCGAGGATTATTTTTGCACGGCTGACGGGGGCGAGATTGATTGCACGCGCGCCAATGGCACCACGTCGGCAACGGCTGGTGCAACGCATGTGATCCTTGCGTCTTCGCTGTCTGCATCGGTTCCGGCTCTGTCGTTCACATGGGACGCACAGAACGGGGCCGCATACGTTTTCCGCGCGGTCAACATGGGCAAGGGGTCGCTGGCAAATGCCAACATCTCAAACGCGACCACGCAGCTTTTGGACATCGATGAGGGCGCGACCGTCTACTTTGAAAGCACCACCCTCGGCGGCGTGACGGTTGGCGCGGCTGACGGTTTCACTGTTGGGCCGAACGCTTCAATTCGCTCCCTGAGCGATGCACAACAGGTCATTCAGGCGGGGTGGTTTGTCGGTGATAATGTCACCTTTGATGCTGCTGGCGCTCGCTTCATCGGGCGGTCCGGCGCGACAGGTCTGGCCAACATGCCAGACGTGGACCCCGTAGACCCGACGCCAAACCATTGGGCCGAAAACAGCAACCCCGGCACAACCGACATGGGCACGGCGCTGGTGGCGTGGGGCGCATATGGTGGAAGCCTGACCACTCGGGCCGAAGAGTATGCAACAAGCGTGGCCGTGCCTGTGCCTGCCAATACCTGCATCGCGGGACCGGGCAAGAACGCTGCGACAATCCGTCAAACTACATGGGGGCTTCCCGCTCTCGATGTGCAGGACGCAAACAACGTGGAAATCTCCGGCCTTTCCCTGACATCCACGGAAACAAAGTCTGTTCTAGCTACGGGCATTTCCACTTATATCAACGGGGGGCCTGTTCGCTCATACTCGGCGGGCGTTTACACCATCGGTTCAGACTTTGTGCGGGTTCACGATTGCCATTTTGACGGGTTCGTCTCTGGCGTCCAATCGCGCGGCGGTCAAACCATCTGGCGCGAAAATGTGACCATCGCCGGCGGGACAACAACCACCTTTGTTCTCGATGCGGCGGACGTCCAAGCAGATGACTACTACAACGGATGGGTCATTCGCGTTCACAATGCGGCGGGCGGTGATAGCTCTGTGCGTATGGTCACGGACTACGACAACGCCACAAACACCGTAACAATCGATAAGGCATGGTCTGCGGCCAACACTGGCGCGGGCGTTTACTATCGCTTGCAGAATGGCCGGTCTCGCGGGTGTGAGTTCTACAACAACACCGGCGGCACCGATCTGGATTTTGGCACCGTGTCCTTGCTGAATGATATGGGGCGCCAAACGGGTTGGCACGTTGAACGGATCTCTGAAACTCAAGGCATCCCGCCACATGCGTTTTATTTCGCGGGTGATGAAGATTACGAATACTCCACCAATATGGAGATCGGGGATTGGCGCGTTGAAAGCGTGATCAAAACGTCTGAAACGGAACATGCCGTGGCCTACAAGTTTGACAGTGTTCGAAACACAACGCTAGGCAGCTTCATTGCCAAAGACGCTAAGGCGATTGCACAATTCAACAATTGCCGGAACGTCACCGGCGGCGACTTTCTCGGCCTCGATCTGACAACGGAAGAGAACGACGCGCCCACAGGGGTTGAAGTGAACGGCGGGCAGAATATCCACATCGTCAACGTTGTGGCTGAAATCCTTTCGACTTATTCGAATGGTTCGTCGGCGAGCGCAAAACGGCCCCGCGCGCTGCATGTCCTTGGAGAAACGAACGGGCTTGAATTCGACCAGCCCTTAAACATCACCGCCAACCACGTCTCCCTAATCTACAACGGGAACGGGCAGGGGGCGCAGGCTGTGCTTGTGGCTTCCGACACAACGGCGGAGCGGCCAAAATTTGTGCGGGTTGATCGGGCGTATCTGGAAGACAACGACAACAACCAAAACAGCTTTATTGTGCGCGTGTCGTCCGGTGAAAATGTCAACATCGGTGAGGCAAGCGGTGAGGGCGTCGGCGTTACCGACGTTGTACGCTTCGATGCTGACGCGCTGAATTGCGCGCTGCACTATAACAGCAACCAGATCGCAGGAACGCTAACCATCAACGGCACGGGCAATCTCGCGGTTGACGTGACGAACCACCCATAAAGGAAAGACCATGAAAAAATTGATTGCTCTTATCTTGAAATTGTTGACCGGCTCCAAGGGGCCGGTTGAACCCGTCATGCTTGACGAGGGCATGCTCTCCGGCAACTTCTCGGCGGATGAGTTTCGCTGCAAGTGTTGTGGCCAGCTTCACCCGTCTGGCGTCATGCCTCCCCGCGAATTGCTCGACATCTTGGAAGATACTCGCGCGCACTTCGGGGCGCCGGTGTCGATCTCGTCGGGTTATCGCTGCTCCCGCCATAACGCGCGCGTGGGTGGCGCCAAGGCATCCCGTCACATGGAAGGGGACGCGGCTGACATTCAGGTCAAAGGCGTCTCTGCAAGCAAGGTCTACGCCTACATAGCCAAGCGGGTAGGTGATCGGGGCGGCGTGGGCCGCTATAACTCATTCACGCATGTTGACGTGCGTGGCTACAAAGCGAGGTGGTGACATGGAATTTGCACCAATTGCGCGCATTCTTCTGCGCTATGGGGTCGGCTATCTGCTCGGCTCTGAGATCGGCGAAACGCTGGCCCTAGATCAAGACGTCGTAATGTATGCCGCTCTGGGCATAGGGACGGCGACTGAGGCCGCTTATACCCTCGCGGTTCGTAAGGGGTGGGCCAAATGATTGGCGCGCTCTTAGGCCGCTTCAAGGCTTGGCTGGTGGTGGCGGGGCTGTTTGCCCTACTGCTGCTCTCTGCTGGGCGCAACGGGCGTGTGCGCGAAAAACTCCGCACCGCTCGCAACACCAACCACAAACAAAAGGGGATGCAAGATGCTGCGGGCAATACTTCTCAGCGCAAATCTGATCTTGTTGATCGGCTGCGAAAAAATGGCTTCTGACGCCTGCCCGACGTTGTACGGGTACAACGACGAGATCCAGCAAGAGGCCGCAGACCAGCTTGAAGCGCTGCCGGATGGATCGGCGCTTGTCGTGATGATGGGTCACTACGGCGTGAACCGAAACCAGATCAGAGTTTGCCGGGGTGGTGGGTGATGTTGCGCAAGATTTTCAAAGTCCTGACAACGCCAAGCGATTACGAAAACGATTGGTACGGGTACGCCTCAAACCAAACCTCACACGCGGCGCTCGGCCTGTTCTTTACGTGGCTTGTGTGCTTCCTCTCTTGGTGGGTCTCCGACGATCTGCCTGACCGTGAAAAGGTGTTTATCGGCATCGCCTTTGTTTATGCCGCGAAAGAGATATTTTTCGACAAGTGGCAAGGTTTGGACACTGTGGAAGACTTCACGTTCTTCGTGGTCTACGGCGCAGGCGGTACGCTCTACAGCTTCAAGCAGATTGAACCCTTTTCCTCGGATGTGGTTTTTAGCATTTTGAACGTCGCGCCATTCCTCGCTATGTTCTCTTTGCACTTGTTCGCCGGTGTTTTTGTTCGCGTAAAGGGGTCGCTCAAATGACGATTGAAAACCATATCGACACAACGGTTAAGGCCGTGGCCGTTGGGGGGTCTGGGGTTCTCGGTCTCGGCTGGGCGGCGCAGGTGGACTGGATCGCGGCGACGGGTGCGGCGGTGCTGGTGCTGACCTTCATAACGAACCTGATTTTTCGCACCAAAAAAGAACGGCGGGAACAGGAGAAGCACAATCTTGAGATGCAGCTTTTAAAAGAAAAAGGGGGCGCTTAACCGCGCCCCTTTCTCGTAAATTCATCTCGCCAGTTTTTCGTTTTCCAGCCTTGCCGCCAATCCTTCCCGTCCTTGTGATCTTCGGAGAACGGGTTGTCTCTCATCTCGCACCCACGATCAAAGGCCTCTTGGCCCATAATGAAGGGCGGGACCGGGTCGCCGTGGTCATCAGTCCCGAACCCCTGCCGCCATTTGCCAAAAAGCTTAAGAACCCGAAACCACTTTTCAAACCCGTCCGGCATGTTGAAGTCCGACCGGCTGTCCACCTTCGCCAGATTGCGCAAAGCCTGATCTGCGCTGTCTGGTGTGCGTCCGGCGTGGTGTTCACACTGGTATAGGAATTGCGTGAACAACGGTTCCTTGCACTTCATCGCGGCTTGGGCGGCGTAGTTAGGCATTTCCTCTTTCCTTCTGCTGTGTGACTTATGAAGCGGGGGCGGTTTGACCTTGCCATTTGGCGCGGCTCGGTCTGTGTCTGGGGAAGCCCAACCTTGAGCGACATCCAGAGGGCTCCTTTCGTTTGCGCTCATTCCCCCGCTACATAAGCCCCCCGCCCTCAAGCGGGGGAAGCTGTTCAAAGGCCGTAGCACTCGCGCATGATGAGGCGATATTGCTTGACCAGATCGGCACTTTTCCCGCCTGCAATAAGCATGATCGAAAGTTCATCAATCACAATGCCAGCGTCGGCCAGCCCCGTCGCCTCCATGACAAGGCCTGTCTGCTCGCTCACCATCTCCATGGATGATGACGACAAGGTTGACGGGTCAGTGATCGCCCCGTCAGACATCAAAAAGGTAGTTGCCACGTTGACGCACGCCGCAAGCTGTTGCGCCTCCCGCGCTGCCTGCTCTGCATCTGCAATGCGGTCGTCAAATGACACGGACGCAAAGCCGCCGGTTGCGGTTGCTGTGATAAGTGCGATTGCTGTCAGGAACGTTTTCATTTTGTCTTCGCCTTTCTTCTGTATCTGGGCATGGGCAATTCCTCGCCCGGTTGGATGCACAACACAATGTTGCGCGGTTTGCGTTTGCGCGGGCGCTTCAACACGCCGCAACGCTCAAGTGAATTAATCACTGATCTTGTGTGTTCGTGGGCCGGAACCGTTGACAGTTCGTTGATTTCAACCACGGTGGGGGAAGTCCCATGCTCTGCCTGATATTCTGCAATAACCCTGTGAACGCTCTGCTGGTGCCGTGTCAGGCCCATTGTGTTCTCCGGCGGGGGTGACATCGCCCACATGGTCAACCACACGTCTCGCGCTGCTCTGCGGGCGCGTGATGGGGTGCTAAGGTCGCGCCCCATCAGTTCCGTGTAAGCGGCCTCGATCATGGCGGGGGTTGGTTCCTCGCGTGTGATCTTTGGGCTTGTCACTGGTCAAAGCCCTCCGCGTCTGCTGCTGCGGCGATCTCTTTCAGGCCCGCAAGCTCGTCCTTCAATGCGTTCTGACCGGCTGGGCCGATCTCTTTCCAGTGCGCTTGCAGTGCTGCAATGCCCTGCGTTGCGACGTTCTGCGCCGCGTGCAGCATGACCAAAGCATCAAGCGCCTGTTCCTGCTTCTCCTGCACCTGCAACGGCTCAACCACATAGTTCGCCTTGCGGGCACGGGTCGCGGTCAAAAGCATCTCCTGCCGACCATCAATCCCGCTCATGTGGCTGATACGAATGCCGCCTACCTTCATTCCCCCAAAGGTCACATTCGGGTCGCAATAGAGCGTCATGGATTTGCCCGCGTATTGGGTCGCGTCCTTGCCCCAAAACTTCACCATCACGCGGCGCATGGATTTGCACGGCTTGAATGGCTTGCCGCCGTCGCCTTCGTAAAAGACGCTGACCGGCTGGTCATTGCTGTCGCTGCCGCGAACGCCTGTGATCGTGATTGTCTTCGGCCCGCCGATCAGGTCGTCGGCGTTCATCTGGTCGGATTTCGGGGCGATTGTTTTGCTCATGTCCATTGTTAAAACTCCATCTTGTCGGGTGCGTAGTCGTTGCGCTCGGTTGGGCGCAGTTGGTGCGGCATGGCTTCAAGCGCGATATTGTAACCGTTCATTGCCTTGGTGAGGGCGGTTTCAAACTTGGTAGCCTCGGCCCTGATCTTCGCGATCAGATCCTCGTCACGCTCAACGCGCATGATCGCCATTGGCATGCCGTTGGAATAGTCAATGTAATCGCACCACTCACGGCCCGAAACGAAAAGCCCGGTTTGAACTTGCAGCTTGTGCTCGTCTGGCATGTCCTCGGCATCGATCATGTTCTCGAAGATCCGGCGCAAGTGGATTTCGTGCTTTGCGCTTTTCACTTCGATGATCCCGTCGTCGCCGACAAGGGCGTCAGGTGAGAAGCCAAGGGGAAAACCCAGATCGTCGTTCACGATGAAGCCGCAAAGCTCAACGTCGGCAACCTCTTTGTTGTATTTGTCCAGAGCCAATTCTTCCTCAGAGTGGCCGCGCTCCATGTCCCACGACATGAAACCGTCCTCGCTCCAACCGTTGATGCGCTCGGCCAATTTCCGATACATCAGGGTTTCCGGGGTCTTGCCCTTGGACGGGGCAAAGCTGGCGGTGAATAGGTTCTTGACCTCGCTTGCGGTCAAGATCCCCATGCGCGCCTGAAACCATTCCTCGGTATTTTGGCGGATCTCGCGGTGATAGGTGATTGTCATGGTCTTCCCCCTCAGTAGGTGATTTTGGTGTGAGGCACTTGGCTCTTGGCGATGGCTTGCACGATCATTTTGGCCTGATCTTCGGAGACCTCGCTGGCCTTGATGATGGCTTTCAGCGCCGCGTTGTTGATCTTCTTGCGGTGTTTGAGATCCGCCTCGCGCGCCTCTGCTGCTGCTCGCTCCTGCTCGACGCGCCGGCGTTCTTCTTCCTCGATCCGCTTGCGCTCTGCCTCGATGGCTGCGGCCTTGTCTGCCTCGGCCTGTTTCTCGGCTGCAATGCGGTCTGCCTCGGCCTGCTTGGCGCGCTGCTCGGCCTCTTCCTTGGCCTTGCGCTCGGCCTCGATCTTATCGGCGGCGTCCTTCTCAGCCTGAACGCGGGCAGCTTCCTTGCGTTCTTCTTCCTCGCGCTTGGCTTTCTCTTCTGCCTCTTTGCGCTCCTGCTCGGCTTTCAAAGCGCGCAGTTCCTCAAGTTCTTTCTCCTGAGCAATACGGGCTTTCGCGGCCTCAAGGTCGTTGTTGAATTTCTCAACTGCTGCGGTGTGCGCGGCTTCGGCTTGCGGCTCGTATTCTGTCCATTCGATGCGCTCAAAGACGCGCAGAACATTGACTGCCGCCGCCTCGATCTGCTCCGGCGTTGATTGCGCGTCCACTCGGCCAAGGTCGCGCAATTCAGCAAGCCCTTCCTCGATCTCTGCCTTGCGCTTTTCCTCGGCCTCTTCCCATTGGTTCAGCGGCCCGCGTGCTTTGTCGCGCAGGCTGTCCAACGTCTCGCGCATTTCTTTACGCTCTGCATTCACGGCACTGATCAGCGCGGCTTGCTCGTCAGTCAAACCTTTCGCGGTTTTATCAAGCCCGGTCTTGGTGCGGCTGATCTTGTACGCCAGAGACGCCAAGGCATCGCGGCCTTTCTTCGTCTCAAGGTCAACCGGCGTTGCTTCGATCTCGGCCTCAAGTTTGGTGTAGATCGTGACAAATGCATCGTGCATCTGCTCTTGGACCTCGGAGGGCTTTGGGAGGTTGCTTTTGAAAATAGCGGGCAATTGGATTTCGTCGCTCGTGTCTGTCATGGTCTTCGCTTTCGTTGCTGTTGTCTTCGGTCTGGCGAGGGCCACATTGCCCCCGCCACGCTCCGCGAGTGTTCTTTAGGATCGGCTGCTACCGACACCGAACCCGCCGTTGCGGTGTTTCTTCGTCGGCGTCCGCAGTTTCCCGCCGCGCTTCACCTTCTCCAAGGCGTCGGCCAGCCTGTCGCGGGTGGCGACGTCCCATCGCTGACGGTGCATAATCACCTCAAGGATGTGCTCGGCGTCGTGCTCGGCCTGCTGTCGGTCTTTGCTCAAGTGCATCTCCATTCCCATTGTTTACCCTCCAAATATTAGTGTCGTGTGCAGCGCCAAATAGAGCGTCGCAAATACTGCAATCGCGCCGATCAGGTCGCCAATGAATGCGCGGGTGGTGTACCCGCGCAAAATCCGCTTGATGTCCTCGATCACAGCGTCGCCCCCCGATTGAAAAGGCGGCTTGCAATGATGTTCTCAACCTCTTCCGTCACCTCGGTCACGGTTTCCGGTGTGTTGTGCTCAACGCAAAATTCGATCTTGAAAACGCGCGCCATGATCTTGTCGTGATCGATGTGACCCGCCGCCTGATCGGCTGCATCGCTAATGTCAGTAACAAAGTCGCCGGCGTTTCCAAGTCCGAGCGCCTCAAAGTCTGCGGCAACCATGTAGACGGTCGCGGGCATTGTAAATGTGTGGGCCATGGTGTGTTTTCCTCGTTGCTGTTGTGATCAGTTATACAGGGCAGAAATATCGCGTCAATTACATTTACGATATTGCTCTGATTTTTTAGGTGTGCGAGAAGGGAGCGTCAAAACGGAGAAACAACATGTCTAAAGATAAGATAGAACGCCTTGTTCCCTTCACGCCTGATATGGTGGATGAGATCAAGGAAACGGCAGAGGAGGACGGGCGCGCGTTCAAGCATCAAGCCGCCGCTCTGATCAGGGAAGCGCTCGCAACACGCCGGAAAAAGTCCAATGCCTAAGTGGGCTGCGCGCGTAGACGCAAATCAAGCTGACGTCGTGTCCAGCCTCAAGGCAATAGGCGCAACGGTGCAGCATCTCCACAACGTCGGGCAAGGTTGCCCTGACCTGCTGGTGGGGCATCGCGGGGTGAATGTCCTGCTGGAAGTCAAAGACGGGTCCAAGCCTCCAAGCGCTCGACGCCTAA
>Ga0181372_1000362_pt1 | contig 11094 bp, 5 predicted proteins | sample LowvirmetaG_5_FD_130161 | JGI IMG/M metagenome (GOLD analysis project Ga0181372, IMG submission 130161) | Marine viral communities from the Subarctic Pacific Ocean - Lowphox_08 viral metaG | ecosystem: Environmental > Aquatic > Marine > Oceanic | place: Subarctic Pacific Ocean | collected 2015-12-05
AAGACTGCCCCATAAACCACGCTGCCGTACGTGCCAGTCCCTCGCCAACGTCAAAGGCAGGCGTATACCCGAGAAGCTGCCCAGCTTTACTGATGTCGGCCTGCGAATGGCGCACATCGCCGTCCCGGAACGCCCCATACACCGGCTCCAGCGTCGCCAGTTCCGGCTGACGCGCGCTGAGCAGGTCGCGTATGCCGTAGTACAACTCGTTGAGCGTGGTGCGTCCGCCAAAGGCCACGTTGTACACCTGGTTCAACGCCTCCGGGGAATCCGCTGTGGCGGCCAGCACGTTGGCCTGCACGACATTGTCGATGAAGCAGAAATCGCGTGAGGTTTCGCCATCGCCATTGATCTGGCAGCGCTGCCCGGCTGTCAACTCGCCAAACCAGCGTGGAATGACTGCGGCATAGGCACCCTCGGGATCCTGCCGCGGGCCGAACACATTGAAATAGCGCAGGCCAATGGTCTGCATGCCGTAGGCACGTCCGAACACATCAGCGTAGAGTTCGTTGACGTACTTGGTAACGGCGTAGGGTGACAACGGTTTGCCAATCTCGTCCTCGACCTTGGGCAGGCCCGGATGATCACCGTAGGTGGAAGACGATGCCGCATACACAAACCGCCTCACGCCGGCGTCACGCGCCGCTACCAGCATATTAATGAAGCCGTCGATATTGGCGGCATTGGTCAGGAGGGGGTCCTCCAGTGACCTCGGCACGCTACCCAGCGCAGCCTCGTGCAGCACGTAATGCGCACCTTCTACCGCGCGCCTGCAGTCTGCCAGTGAACGGATATCTCCCTCGATGAATTCAAACGTTCCCGCGCCGGCCGCTTCCTCTAAAAAGGCATCAATATTGTGTTGGTGGCCCGTGGCGAAGTTATCCAGCGCGCGCACCCGCTGCCCCAACTGCAGCAGCCGCTGGCAAAGGTGAGAACCAATAAAGCCCGCCGCCCCCGTCACCAGCCAGGTGGCCGGGCTTGCACGCAGGCTGCCCTCCGTTGCTTCCAGTGTTGTCATTCCCCACGTTTCCCCATCCCGAACACGCGAATCCACACACGGTTGTTAGTCTTGAAGTGTGCGGCGTTTGGCATCTATACAGCGTCGACATTTACACACCGTTACACTGAGTATAAGGTCTGGACGACATTACGGCCATGCCCTTGGTCGCCAACGGCGACTCGGGGGCAGTTTGCGCGGGGAGTACGACAAGCACATGACAGGCAACATCGGCCTGATTACCTACCTGGTTGCCGCCGTCAGTTTCGCACTGCTGGCACTGCTGCTGGTGTTCCAATGGCGCGTGCGACCACTGGGCACCAGCCTGTTTCTGGCCTGCACGGCCTCCGCGCTGTGGTCGGCTATCGTCGGCCTTGGCACACTGGCCGACTATCCCCCGGTGCAGCTGATACAGGTGGCTGAGCTGGTGCGAAACATCGCGTGGGTGTATTTCCTGTTGCAGCTGCTGGGCCTGCAAACCGACGGCGCACTGCTGACCCTGCGCGGTCGCGACTGGCGGCCACTGTTCTGCTGCGGCGCGGCGCTGGCGTTGGTTGTGGTGATGGCGCCCATGCTGGCGCCACTTCTGGGTTCGGTAATCGGCTATGAGGCCACTCTCGCCCTGTGGCTGGCGTTCGCCCTCGGCACACTACTTATCGTCGAGCAGCTCTACCGCAACGCCTCAACAGCCGAGCGCTGGTCGCTGAAATTCCTCTGTTTCAGCCTCGGTGCCATCGCGGCCTGGGACTTCTTCATGTATTCGGAAGCGCTGCTGTTCCGCCGCCTGGACCCCGACCTTTGGCAGGCGCGCGGGCTGGTTAACGCCGTGGTTACACCGGCGCTGGGCATTGCCTTTGCACGCTACAGCTCATGGCGCGGAAAGTTGCAGGTGTCGCGTCAAGTGGTGTTCCACACAGTCACGTTGGTGGGGGCAGGCATTTACCTGCTGGGCATGGCGGCCATCGGCTACTTCCTCAAATTCATGGGCGGCAGCTGGGGCACGGTGCTGCAGCTGACGTTTCTGGTCGCGGCGGCAACGCTACTGTTCAGTCTGCTGTTCTCCGGACGCCTGCGGGCGCTGCTGCGTGTGCAACTCAGCAAGCACTTCTTCAGCTACCGCTACGACTACCGGGAGGAATGGCTCAAGTTTACCGGGGCGCTCGCGAGCCTGAACGAAGACGTGGCCGAAGGCATTATTCGCACCATGGCACCGCTGGTGGAAAGCCGTGCGGGTTTGCTCTGGGGCGGCAGCGAGGGTCAGCCCCTGCGCTTGCTGGCACACTGGGAAATGAGTATTCCAGAGGATGCGAATGAGGGCCTGGGAAATTTGCCCGCCTGGCTACAGCGCACGGATTGGGTGGTCAACCTGCAGGAATGGCGCAGCTCTCCCGACCTGTACGTGGATCTGCAGCTGCCCGCCTGGCTGCAACAGGATGAAACCCTTTGGCTCATTATCCCCCTCGTGTTTCGCGACCGTCTGGAGGGCGTGTTGATGCTGCGCAAATCCGCACTCAAGGACACCATCAACTGGGAGGACCGCGACCTGCTGAAAACGGCGGGCCGGCAGGCGGCAAGCCACCTCGCCCAGCACCTTGCCAGCCAGGCGCTGGTGGAGGCACGACAGTTCGACGCCTTCAACCGTTTATCTGCCTATGTTGTACACGACCTGAAGAACATTCTGGCGCAGCAGTCGCTTATTGTGTCCAATGCGGCCAAGCACCGCCACAATCCCGCTTTTATCGACGATATGATCTCCACCGTCGACAACTCGGTAGCACGGATGCAGCGCCTGATGGAGCAGATGCGCAGCGGGTTGCGCAGCGCCAGCGCAGGGAATGTCGAACTGGGGCCGCTGCTGCAACAGGTCGTCAGTGGCAGAAGCAGCGTGCGCCCTGCACCCAGCCTGCAACCCCCGACCCATGCGGTGCACGTGGAAGCGGACAGTGAGCGCCTGGCCACGGTGTTCAACCACCTGATCCAGAATGCGCAGGAGGCCACGCCGGCCGATGGCGCGGTCAACGTGGACGTCATCACGAGCGCGGGGCAGGTCGTTGTTGCGATACGCGACAGCGGGCGCGGCATGGATGCCGATTTTCTGCGGCTGCGCCTGTTTCGACCGTTTGAGTCCACCAAGGGGCTCACTGGCATGGGGATTGGCGCTTTTGAGAGCCGGGAGTACATCCGGCAACTGGGGGGCGATATCAGCGTGGAGAGTGAACCGGGGGTTGGCAGCTGCTTCCGCGTGACCCTGCCGCAATCCGGTGCAGCCGATTCACAAGTGCACCCAATCGACGGCGCGCAACCCGCGACCAACACTGAATAACCGGACTCGACATGGCAAAGACACAAAGCAAACACCTGCTGGTGGTGGAAGACGACAAAGGCCTGCAGAGTCAACTGCGCTGGGCCTTCGACGGCTACGAGGTGGCTATTGCCGGCGACCGCAGTGAAGCCATCGCCGCCCTGCGCCGCTTTGAACCCGGTGTCGTGCTGCTCGACCTGGGCCTGCCGCCCGACCCCGGTGGCGTCACCGAGGGCCTGGCGACACTGCGCGAGGTACTGAGCCTGGCACCGGAAACCAAGGTCATTGTGGTGACCGGTGACAACGACCGCGCCAACGCGGTGAAAGCGATTGCCGGCGGCGCCTGGGACTTCCACCAGAAACCCGCTGACCCGGAACTATTGGCCATGCTGGTAGACCGTGCCTACCACGTCTACGCGCTGGAGCGGGAAAACCTGCGCCTGCAGAAGGCCAGTGAAAACATGCCGCTGCGGGATATCATCGCGGTGAGCCCGGAGATGCTGAAGGTGTGTCGCACGGTGGAGAAAATCGCGCCGACCGACATTACCACGTTGCTCTTGGGGGCGAGCGGCACCGGCAAGGAGCGCTTTGCCCGCGCCCTGCACGAGCTCAGCCCGAGAGCCGGCAAGCGCATGGTGGCCATCAACTGTGCCGCCATTCCCGAGAACCTGCTGGAAAGCGAACTGTTCGGCTATGAAAAAGGTGCCTTCACAGGTGCCAACCAGCAAACCATCGGCAAGATCGAGTACGCCAACGAGGGCACGCTGTTTCTCGACGAAATCGGCGACCTGCCGCTGGAGCTGCAGGCCAAGCTGCTGCGCTTCCTGCAGGAGCGCGTGGTGGAACGCATTGGCGGGCGCAAGGAAATCCCCGTCGACGTGCGCATCGTCTGCGCAACGCACCAGAATCTGGAAGAACAGATGAAGGAGGGGCGCTTTCGAGAGGACCTCTATTACCGCGTCAGCGAAATGACAATAAAGATTCCCGCCCTGAAAGATCGCACCGGCGACACCGCCGTACTGGCCAAGGCGTTTCTGGCGCGTTTTTCCGGCGAACTGGGCAACGGAGGTCGCAGCTTTGATGCCACCGCGCTGGAGGCGATAGAACGCTACAGCTGGCCGGGTAACGTGCGTGAGCTGGAAAGCCGGGTGAAGCGTGCGGCCATCATGGCGGACGGCTCCCAGGTGACAGCGGAGGATCTGGAGCTGGATGTAGACGCCAGTGAAGACGCGCTACCCCTCAACCTGCGGCAAGTACGCGATACTGCCGAGCGCGGCGCCATTATCCGTGCCCTGGGCCACGCCGGCGACAATGTCTCCGAGGCGGCCGCGCTGCTCGGTGTCACCCGGCCCACCCTCTATACCATGCTGGAAAAATACGGCCTCAAGTAACCGGAGCACGCCACGGTGATAGCGCCGATCCGCTCGCACTTCCCCTGGCTGTGGCTCGGCTACAGCCTGCTGCTGGTTTATGGCACCTGGTTTCCGCTGGACCGCTGGGACTGGGCCCTGGGCGGCTGGCAAGCGTTCATGGCCATGGATTGGCCTCGGCGCGTGGCCCGCTCGGATTTCATCCTCAACCTTATCGTGTACCTGCCCTATGGGCTACTGGCAATGCTGTGCCTGCGCGGAGCGTTTCTACGCCGCCTGCTGCTGGCAACAGTTTCCGCGGCTGTGCTCTCCGCCAGTCTGGAGTTCGGGCAAACCTACCTGCCGGGGCGCGTCAGCTCGCTGGCAGACCTACTGCTGAACAGTGCCGGTGGTTTTCTCGGCGCGCTAGGTGCGGGCCTGGCGGTACGCTTGCCGCTCTCACGGAGCCTGTGGCAGCGTGTACTGACCATGCTGCGAGACCCCGCCGCGGGCAGGCTCGGCCTGCTGGCCCTGGGTTGCTGGTTGCTGGCGCAATGGGCACCACTGGTACCCAGTCTGGACATCGGCAACCTGCGCGCCGGTCTCGCCCCCCTCAAGGCAACGGTGCTGGGCGAGACGTCCCTGGTCCGCGCCCAGGTCGTCGGCTATGCCCTGATGCTGTTTGCGGTGGGCACACTGCTACTGAGCATTCTCTCGCCCGGTCCGCGCCGGCTCATCTCGGTGTGCGGCCTGCTGCTTGCGGTGCTGCTGGGAAAAGTGCTGGTGTTGGGGCGGGTGTTGTCGGCCGAGGCGCTGGTGGCTCTTGCCTGCCTGGTGCCCGTTTTCTGGTTGTTGCGCACTGTCTCTCCACGCTACCTGCGCTGGACGCTGTTGCTGTCGCTACTTACCTACCAGATTCACGATGCCCTGCTTCCGGGCGCCACTGATACCGCCTTGCGCACGGTGAACTGGATACCCTTCCGCGGGCACATAAACAGTGTGCACGGGGTGGTCAACCTGCTGGAAACTGTGTGGGTATTCATTGCCCTCGCCTGGGTCACCTACCCGTGGAGCCGCAACCGCGGGGACCGCGCCATTCTGGCTATTCTTGTGGCAGCGTGCACCCTGGGCCTGGAATGGTGGCAGCAGTTCGTACCCGGTCGCTACCCCGACCTCACCGATGCGCTGGTGGCGGCAGGCGGCTGGTGGCTGGCCTCGGCATGGCCCTGGGGCCACCACTGGGGGAATGCCGACAAACACGTCACGCACGCCGCCCAGCCCGGCCTGCGGCCTGGACGCGGTGCCCGCACGCAGCGGCAGCTCCCGGGCCGGCGAACACGCTTGCTGCTCAGTGCCGCCGCTTTGGGCAGTGTGCTTGTTCTGGCCTGCCTCTACATGCTCCTGGCCCGGGATGAACGCCCGCCCTATGCACTGCCCAGCATTGATACCCTGCCAGCACCCACCTTTCCGGACTGGCGACAGCAGCACCCCCGGCTGCCGGCGCCAGACGCTGAAGACATCGCCTTGCTGCGCGCACACAACCCGGGTTTCTGGGAGCAACACCGCAAGCGAGCCGCAACCGGAGCGCTGTATTCACGTATTCTGCTGGCGCGGGTTGAACCCGGCTCACAGAATCTGCAGGCCCTGCACGGCGACCTGATGGCACTGGATCCGGACTGGCGCGGGCACGAACAAACCCGGCCACTGGCCCTCGCCTACGACTGGCTACACGCGTTGTGGACACCCGCACAACGGCAGCGCCTGTTAACCAAAGTGGAAGCCGCCTGCGCGTATCAGGTGCACGTCATCACCGACAAGTACGCCCTGTCACCCTACAACGTGTACCTTTACAACAGCCCCCTGCAGGCATTGATGATGGCCGCGATCGCCAGCCACGGCGACAGCGCCAACGGTAGCTGCATGCGCTTCACGGCAGACTACTGGCGACACCGGGTACTCCCGGTATGGCGGCAGGTCATGGGGACCACCGGCGGCTGGCATGAAGGCGGGGAGTATGTCGGCATAGGCATCGGCCAGGCCATCTATCAACTGCCGGCCCTGTGGCGCGCGGCGACCGGGGAAGACCTGTTTGCCAGCGAACCCGGTATCCGCGGCTTTGCCGACTTCGCGCTGCACCGCACGCGCCCGGATGGCACCTATATACGCAGCGGTGATGCCGCGTATTTCCGCCGCGGGATACCCGACCTGGCTCCCCTGGCACTGGAGACCGGACACCGCCCCGCCTATTCGCTGGCTTCCCCCCCGGAGCAACCGGTGCCACTGGGCTGGCCCTGGGGCCCGCTGTCGCAGGCGAGTTTTGCCGATAACACAGCCCTGCAGCGGGAACCCACCAGCCGCTGGTTCGACGGCATCGGCTTGCTGCTGGCGCGCTCCAGCTGGGAAGCGGATGCCACCTTCGTCACGTTCCGCGCCGGCGACAACTTCTGGTCGCACTCCCACCTCGATCAGGGCGCCTTCACCATTTACCGCAGCGGCCCCCTGGCGCTCGACAGTGGACTCTACAACCGCTATGGCTCCGAGCACCACCTGAACTACAGCTATCAAAGCATTGCGCACAATGTGGTCACGGTAACGGACCCGGCGGACGACGCACCCATGCCGTCAAAAACCGAAGGTGAGCCGAGCCGTGTCATCGCCAACGATGGCGGCCAGCGGCGCGTGGGTTCGGGCTGGGGGCGCGCGGCGCCTCTGGATTACGTGCACTGGCAACAGCAAGGAGAGCACTACCGCACTGTCGGTGAAGTGCGCCACGGCGATACCGATGGCGTGTCCTGGGTGGTGGCGGACCTCACCCCGGCTTACACCAATGCCGCATCCGGCACGGGTGATTTCTCGGCGCGCAGCAAGCGGGTTCGGCACTACCAGCGCAGCTTCGTGTTTGACCGCCGCGCGCACGTGATCGTCGTCCACGATCGGGTCACTACGGAAGATGCCACGTTCCGACAGAAGTGGTTACTGCATAGCGAACTGGAGCCCGAGCTGCGGGGCCCGTACTTTCGTATCGCAGCGCCACACACCTCGTCGGGCCCGCGAGGCGCGCTAAACGGCCGGGTGCTGCTGCCGGAGGACGCCAGCCTGACCGCGATCGGCGGCCCCGGGCTTGAGTACTTCGTCGATGAGAAGAACTACGACGAGGACGGCACAGTGCAGGCGGTCGCGCAGCGCAAACGCGAAGAGCGTGGCGCCGAACCCGGCGCCTGGCGCCTGGAGCTGCAACCCGGGCGCCAGGCAGAAACCCAGGAATTCCTCGTGGTGATGCGCACGGGGCAATGGAGCGCCACCAAGTCGATTACACCAGCACCTGCGGCCAAGCTGGAAACAACCGGCGCCACCCTGACGCTGACACTGGACGGCGACCCGCCCCTGACCCTGTATTTACCCCGGAACATGGGCGATATCCAACTGCAGCGCGGCCACTGACCTCGCCGGGCATCACCGCGCCTGCGCCAGATCCGCCAGCAGCCGCTCCAGCACACCATCCAGCGCCCGATCGATCTGCGCATACACCGCCTGAAATCCAGGCCAGTCACCATAATACGGATCCGCCACCGGCACACCGCCCGGGGGCGCACCCTTCTGATACTCACCCAGCAACCGCACGCGTAACAAGGCATCGCTACCGGCTGCGAGCACCGCCAGCTCATCGCTATGCACCTGCTCCATGACCAGCACATGGGTACTGCGTTCCAGCAGGGCAGGAGTAACCTGTTGCGCGCGGATTCTACCCAGCGGGAAACCGTATTCCCGCGCCAACCGAGCCACCCGCGGATCGGGTGGCCGACCGAGCTGCCCCGGGCGTGTGCCCGCCGAGGCCACCGCAATGCGGCGCGCCAAGCCCATGCTGCGCAAACGATGACGCAACAACGCTTCCGCCAACGGTGAGCGGCACACATTGGCGGTGCAGATGAACAATACACGCAGCTGCGGACGCCGCCAGAACATCAATCACTCCTCCCCGGGCAACTCAATCGGCCACACGGTCCAGCAGCTGACGCACCCAGGTCACCGGAATCACGTAGCTGATACCGGAGGGGCGTTCCAGCACGGACTCACGGGACTCCTTGACGAACACACTGTTCACCACACCAATGACGGCGCCTGTTGCCGGGTCGTAAACGGGGCTGCCGCTATTGCCGGGATAGGCCGTTGCATCCAGTTGAAACACATCAAAGGGGTTGCGCATGCGCTGCAGTTGCACGGCATTGAGATCGCGCGCCGCATCCGCAGTACGCGCGACCGGGGTAATGGCCGACACCATCCCGCGGTGGGTGACCGGGTACAAGCCCAGCACACCGCCAATGGGGAAACCGGTGAAGGCCACCGCATCACCCTCACGCACTCTGGCAGAGTCACCCAGCCGCAAGGTGGGCAGGGGCGCGCCGGTAATCCGCAGAATGGCCAGATCGTGCACCGGGTCTTGCGCCGCGATTTCCGCCGGATGCACCACCGCCTGCCGTCCGCGCCCGGAAAATACCGCAAGCATCTGCTGGTTGTCGTGGTCCAGCAGTTCCGGCAACACGTGGAAGTTGGTCACGATCAACTGCCCATTGCCGACCACAAAGCCCGTGCCACGCAAGCTGTCAGGGCGGCGTTCGCCGATGGGCTGGCGCGGCGGATAGCTGGTACCTACACCCACAATGGCGGGACGCACGTCCTCTATCACATCGGCCAGCGATGCGGCCGCCAGCGGCTGCGCAAATAGAGCGCCGCACAGCAGCCAGACCAGCGCCGGCAACCCGGGGGAACGAAAACGTGTCATGCACTCACTCCTGTGGCAGCCAGCTGCACTGTGCACCGCTTCATGCTTGCCGAGGCGGCGCGCACAGGCGACACTGCAAACCTGAGACCATAGTCCAGAACCATGAGCCCGTGCAACGGCGGCGACTCAGGCAACCCCAGGCAAGGAGAACCGCGGGTGGCAGACCTTATTCATCAGTTCCTCACCAGGGCCGCACCGGTTCAGGGCTCACGACCTGCGCTGTTGTTTCGCGAACAAGTGCTGAGCTACGCACAGCTTGCAGAGCAGGTGGAAAACGCGGCCCACGGTTTGCTGGCACAGGCGCTGGGTGCCGCGGAGCGTGTCGCCATCTATCTACCCAAGCAGCCGGAGACCGTGATCGGTATTTTTGCCACGGCGGCCGCGGGCGGCTGCTTCGTTCCGGTCAACCCGGTGCTGAAGCCCCGGCAGGTGAGCTATATCCTGCGCCACAGTCAGGCGCGCGTGCTGATCACCTCCGCACAACGGCTGCAACAATTGGTTGCCGAACTGCCGGCCTGTAGCGACCTGCACACCCTCGTGCTGGTGGACACTCTCACCGAGGAGCGACGTGAGGCCCTCGCCAGCGAGCTCCGTGGGCTCAACGTGATTGAATGGCAAGCGCTGCTCGCAGCCCCAGCCCGAGCACCCCACCGGCGCATCGACACCGACATGACTGCCCTGCTGTACACCTCCGGAAGTACGGGTAACCCGAAGGGTGTCGTGCTTTCGCATCGCAACATGGTAGCGGGCGCGCGCAGTGTGGCTGAGTACCTGGAGAACACGCCGGACGACCGATTGCTCGCGGTATTGCCGCTCAGCTTTGATGCCGGACTGAGCCAAATCACCACCGCATTCTCTGTCGGCGCCTCGGTCGTGTTGATGGACTATCTGCTGCCGCGGGACGTACTGAAAGCGGTGGCGCGCTACGCGGTCACCGGGCTTGCGGCCGTGCCTCCCCTGTGGAACCAACTGCTGCAACTGGCGTGGCCCGACGAAGTCGCCGGCACCCTGCGCTATGTCACGAACACCGGCGGCGCCATGCCGGTCGCCAGCACGCGTGCCCTGCAGGACAAACTCCCCCATACCCGCGTGTTCCTCATGTACGGACTCACCGAGGCCTTCCGCTCAACCTACCTGCCGCCGGAGCAAGTTCATCAGCGGCCGCACTCCATCGGCAAGGCGATCCCCAATGCCGAAATTCTGGTAGTGAATGAGGCCGGTGAGCTGTGTGCTGACAATGAGCCCGGCGAGCTGGTGCACCGCGGCGCGTTGGTCGCTCTGGGCTACTGGGATGATCCGGAGAAGACCGCCAAACGGTTCCGGCCGGCCCCTGGGCAGGACCCGGCACTACCTCTGCCGGAGCTTGCCGTCTGGTCGGGCGACCAGGTGGTGCGCGATGAGGAGGGTTACCTCTACTTCGTCAGCCGCAAGGACGACATGATCAAAACCTCCGGTTACCGGGTCAGCCCCACCGAGGTGGAGGAAGTCGCCTACTTGTCAGGGCTGATTGCCGGCGCCGCGGCACTGGGCCTGCCCCATGCGCAACTGGGGCAGGCGATCGCTCTGGTGGTAACACCGTCGGCTCAGGCGAACGGCGAAACGCTGGAGCGCGAGCTATTGGCCTTGTGCCAACGCGAACTGCCCAACTTCATGGTCCCCACACGGC
>Ga0181372_1000363_pt1 | contig 11071 bp, 15 predicted proteins | sample LowvirmetaG_5_FD_130161 | JGI IMG/M metagenome (GOLD analysis project Ga0181372, IMG submission 130161) | Marine viral communities from the Subarctic Pacific Ocean - Lowphox_08 viral metaG | ecosystem: Environmental > Aquatic > Marine > Oceanic | place: Subarctic Pacific Ocean | collected...
GAGTAGCAGGACGCCATATGCGTCAGGCGCAAATCGGGGCGGTCCCGCCAGTTTTCGACGTAGGCTAGCGGTGTCATCTCGAACGCCTCGAACACTTCCACGAGCGCAGCAATGACGGCAGCAGGCACGGCAGCAGAAGACCCTACAACCATCAATCGGTAGCGGTCACCCTCGCGGAAGCGGAACGTACGCAGCATGCCGCGCATGGACTTGTGGACCTTCGCAAGCGGCGTGGTTTGAAGCACAACCGGAAGCGTCGAACCGTACCCCGCCGGAAAAGCCCTGCGAATGGTCGCGATAGGCTCTGTAACGCTTTGAATGTTGAACTGAGCATAACAACGCCTCTCGTGCTTGTGCACGCAGGAATCATCGCAGACAGAATCGATAGCGCCAGCGTCCAGGCTTGCCACGTAAGTGGTTCCCATCTGAATCGGGGGTTTGCTGGCGTTGTCAGGATGCAGGACCGCCGCGACGGTATCCAGCGAAACGACCGACAAGGCGACAACCTGCCGACCGATGCCACCACCAACCTTGAGATTGCCACCTACGCACGCCAGTAGTGCGACAGGCTTACCATCCAACTCGCTTGGCCCGGTCCATGCGACCGAGACGTGGTTGATTTTGCTTGCCATGGTATGAACTCCTGAAAAGGCAGGAAAAGCCCTGCACCCCGAAAGCCCCCGCGAATCTAATCGCCGGGGGCCGTGGGGTTGTGGGGAGGTCAGGCGCCCATGTAGTGGGGTTGATGGGTGGACAACAGGCGCCAACCCGTCTCGCTGGCGTCGGAACGCTCGACAGTGACAACACGGAACGCCCGGTAGGGTCCGTGGCAGTACGTCACGCGGCAGACGCCCGGACAGTAGGACAAAGATCGCAAGACTTCCTGATACTCGAAGCCCCACGCGGTCTGCGCGCGTTTGAAAGGCGAAAGGCCGTGAGTTGTTTTGGGGTTGGTACGGTAGGCTTGGATGAGGGTAGGCATTTGTCTTCCTCGCTTGCGGCTGGTTGCCGCTTAGGTGTTTCTCAACTCAGCAACCGCAACGCGGGCAGACTGTCTCGGCAGTGCAAGCGGGAACGCCCAAGCAAATAGGGCAGGGTCCGTCTGCCATACAGTGACCATCATAATGCCAAACAGCGCCAACACGGTGAAGGCGCGGATTGTCCAGCGGGTTTGTGGCGAATATGCGCGACTCAAAAGTACCGTCTGGCAATTCCCGCCCGGTATCTAGACGGATGCCTGTCCTGGTCAATTCCGTTGTGTGGAAGGTCTTGCCGTCTTCTGCGATGAAATATGCCATGTCACCCTCGCATGCGACTCAAGGTCGCGTAGGTCGGCTCAATTGCCTGCACCCCTAGTATACACGCAGAGTATACGGATGCAAGGGAAAAGATGGGAGGCGATAGACGGCAGACACACCTCTATCCGCACGCACGGGCGCCCGCGCGTGGACTGTCGTAAGAACCCTTCCCAGGACTGGATGTGTGGTGTGGAGGGAAACTAGACCGAACCGGCCCTACTTGCAACCGTGGCCTTGCAAATCTTCACACACATTCACTAGCAATCCACAGCGAAATGATATAAACGGAGCGCATCGCGAAACGAGTGCCGCCGGAGAGAGGGAGAGCGGAGTACAATCGAACAAGCACCCGTGCGCCTTGCCGCCGGCAGCTCTAACGAACCCACGCAGCCTTAAAACGACAACGACCCCGCCGAGACGGGGCCGGAGCCTTGCAGATGTTGGCGGTTGCTAGTCGTCGCCCCCACAATCGCTCAACAGCCACGCACGCTGAACTGGCGTGCACATGCGGTAGGACATGCCCAGGACCGCCACCTTGCGAACCTTGCGCTTGATGATCTTCGCCTTGACCTTGCGATGGCACACCTTGCACGGGCGAGCGCCCGCAGCCTTCGCAGCCCGGACGGTGACGGGCTTACGCCTGGCGTGAGAGTAGCGGCAACTTGTTTTGTGGTAGATGGTGGCCTTGCCGTTGAGGACAACGCGCGAGGGCGCGGCGTGAGCGATGCCCGCGAAAAGCAGGACCGCGAGAAGGGTAAGGGCTGTCATGTAGCGTTTGACTGTCATGTTGTAGGCTCCAGGGTTGTTGGGGGCTCAGGCGCCCCGTGCTACCCCTCAACCGTAGCTGAGGGGTAGACCGGGGGGTCGGAGGCTAGTTGTTGCCTGTCAGGATGTTGTAAGCCTTCTCGATGCGCTCGCACGTCATCACATAGCCGTGATGGTCGGCAAGGTCCGCGCCACTGTCGAGAAGCATTGAAGGGCTGCCCCAGCGCTCCTCCATACGGTTGAAGTCGCCGCCGCAAAGGATGACTGTGGCAAGGCGGTCGGCACGGTTGATGATGGTCGCGTCTTCGTTGCAAAGGATGGTCATGGGAAACTCCGTGAAACGGGCGGGATTGCCCTACCCCGCTAGTATAGGCGAACGTATACGCAGAGTCAACACCAAACCAAAATAGTGCAGCACCCAAACCAGACGCCCGCACCCATACAAACAGCAAATACACACCCCCTCCCCACCGGCCAGGCGAGACGCCCAAAAAAATCTGCCTTGCATACACGCGCGCGATAGGTCTAGGGTGCGTGAGAACCTCCGAGTTGAACCCTACAGCAACTCCGGCGCACTAGGGGCGGTCACAACACCACCGCACCCCGAACCTAGAAGGACGGACAACATGAGCGGACACAAGTATTGGAACAATGGCACAGCCGCAGCAACCACGGGCACCCTCGTGGACATCCTCGGTGACGCCAACTTTACAGCGAAGCAAGTGCTTATCACCAACACGCACGCCAGCTTGACCATCACGGTCGGCGGTCTGGACATGGTCAACAACCCCTCGATTCCAGCAGGGCGCAGCATACTGGTGGTTGGCAGCACCAAGAGCCTCAACATTATCGAAGCCACTTCCGCAGCCACCTACAGCGTCAACGCAAGCGATTCCAGCTCGCCGGCCCTGTCCTACTCACAGGACCTGGCCGCCACCGCTGTTATCGCCAACGGCGCAGTGTCCGAAGCGAAACTCCAGCCGGCCAACACCGACGACATCCTCTACCCCTCGCGGTCCTTCCGCGCAGTGTACGACTTCGCCGCAGACGGCGGAGCCATCTCCGTCATCGGTCTCGGTGTTACGTTGCCCGACAACGCCACCGTGACCCGCAGCCTGTATCGCGTCATCACGACCTGCACCTCTGCCACGGACGCGGGAACCATGTCGGTCGGTTTCCCGACTGACGGCCCCGCCGACATCGTGACGGCCACGGCCATCAGCACCGGCACCACATGGGATGCGACCGGGGACTACGTGGACGGCAATCAGGATGGCACTCTGGCGAACTTCACCGCCGAGTTGACCGATGCCCGAGAGCTATCGGTCACCATCGCGGGCGAATCCTTCACCGCCGGCAAGGTTCTCTTCTACGGTGACTACGTCATCGCCGAGTAGCAGACGCCTAGACGGGGGCGGTGCGAAGCCTCCTTCCAAGACCGAGCACCGCCCCTGTCTAGCCCCTCAGGGAGTTGGATATGGCTATTCAGATGCTGCGATGGGTCGCCCTTGCGAAGCACGTCTCAGACGCCGTTGCTGCGGTCCCCGCTACCAACCAACCCGTAGGTGCGTTGAACAACGCCTTGGTTGTGCCCGACAATGGCCCAATCGACCTTCGGGGCGCTCGGTACGTGTCGCTTGCTGCCTCGGTAGCAGTAGGCGTCATCTCGTATCAGGTGTACTGGGGCAGGGACGACGTGGACGGCGACACCACGTGGACACTGGACACGGGTTTGGGCGTTGCGGGCACTATCAGCCCTGCTGTCGGCGCTGCACCTACGGAGTTGGTCGTAGAGGCACCTGGCACGAAGGTCTTCATCCGTCCTTCGGTCAACGCGGGCGCGGGTGCGAACACCCTGACCGTCGACATCTCTGCGGGCAACTTCGGAGCGTAGGGGGTTAGGATGCCCGGCAAGCACGACAAGAACGTGAAGAAGGCTCGCAAGACCGCCCGGAAGCGGATGGTCAAGGTGTTGCGTCCGAAGAGTCCTCGTCCTCTGCCGAAGGGGTACTAGATGCTCCGCAAGGTATGCGGTCCAGCCACAGGACAACCGCACTGGCGCAGCCGTCCGTACACGTACAGGGACCGGAGCAATCACCGCATCGCGGATGGTATGCTTCGGGACGCTACGCACACAGCGGGCGTGACGGACATCGACCTTTGGGCGGTAGCAACGGACCTGACGACTGCCCAGGGCGGGGACATCGCTGCCTGGCCTGTGCGGGAGGGTGCTGCGGTTACTCAACCTACTGCGGGCAAGAGGCCGGAGTGCTTGCACTTGGGGTTCGACGGCAGATTGCCCTGCGCGGACATTCAGATCGGAGAGTGCTTGCTTGCTACGATCGACCTATCGACAACGGACGTGGCTACCTACTTTGCCACCTTCCGACAAACCTCTTCTGATACGGATGTCTTCACATTTACGACATCGTGGTTTACCCAAAAGGGTTTCATCATCGGCACCATCGCAGACGACTTGGTTGTGGGCGATGGGAATGCGGGCAACTACAAGTTGTTTCTGCCCTCGATAAACGACGATAACGTCACGGTTTCTGGCATGTCTGACCGCTCCCTTGCCGGTATTGACCAGAACACTTGCTTGGTGAACGACGAGGCTTCCTTGCGGGCACAGTCTGGTGGTGCAACAGCAGCTGTTGCAGGTAACTTTGCTGGCCCAGCGCCCGTGAACATTGGTAGTCGTAACGACGGAGCCAGCAGAGCAATAGAGGGTCCTATGTTTGAGTTTTCGGTGGTGTCCAGGGAGATGACCCTACCTGAACGTCATCAGGTCAACATGTCGATGCTGTTCCGAGCGAGGCTTTAGGATGGCTAGCATTCACCCTTGGATGACGCTGTACATCCGCAAGAGCAGCAAGTCCTACGACGACGAGAAGTCAGACGTAGCGGGTGTGCCATTGCAGAAGAGGACGAAGACGAAGTCTGGTTGGTCTAAGAAGCCTCACGCGTGCTTCGGCGAGGTGTCTGGCATCCACTACCCTTCGGAGTGCCTTACAACCCAAATCGTGCCTTCCGTCACGGATGTGGACAAGTGGCTCAAGCGGAAGGGTTACCGCAGGGTCCCTACGGACGTTGCTTGACGATACTCAGGGTGTGTGCGAGTTTGAGGGTGCCTTAGGAAGGAGGACCCCTTGCCCAAAGACTGCCGCTGCACCTTCCCAGACATCTGCAAGAAGTGCCTGCGGATGCTTGACCGGCATGGCTTTTCGGCACACAAGCGTCAACCTGTGATGAAGAAACTGCGGAAGACCCGGCAGATTCTGTTCCGGCCTGCTCCTAGCAGCGAGCGGTCTATTTGGGATTCGTTTGTCCCGTCGACTCTTCGGGGCGGGGGGAAGGAGAAGAAGTAGAGATGGCACACCCAGTCAAAACAGAGACAGGCATTGTCGCCTGCGGCACCGACCAAGAGGTCTTCGAGGGGTTGCACCTGAACTGCTGGCAGCAGATCGGCCTGTCTGTCGGGATGCTCGCTTCGGGAGAGGCTCGTGTAGGTCAGGGCGCTTTGACGATGTCCGAGGATGTCGCGTCCACCTACGTCATCTGCCGGTCCCAGCTGTCCGACCTCAAGGACGGGTTGGAGGCGTGCCCAGAGGAAGTGCTCCAGAGAGGCCCTAACGGCCCCATGTCGGACGTACACGCGCTGTTTGAGGCTTCGCTGGTGCTGGACGACCTGTACCAGAACAAGACGCAGCACGCGGACGACCCGAGGCATTTGCGGTTCTTCTCCATCATCTCGGGGTACATGGAGGTCTGCCAGAAGGTGTGGAAGTCGTCGACGACTATCGGAGCGATGGACGCGTACCTATGGTTTGAGACATGCGTCGAGAAGGCCGAGGACAAGTACCGCGAGAGTCTGCACTAGGAGGTTGAGATGAAGTGGGACGGGGGTGATTTTGAGGTGCATTTGAGGTGTGCTCAGGGTTCGCCGCAGCGTTTCATTGACGCCATGGTAGACGTGAACGACACCTTCGACATCGCGAAGGCTATCCTTTACGACATCGAGGCGCCCATTGAAGTGCTGCTTCCTGCGACGATTCAACTTACCTTGGCGATGCTTGAGAGGAACCGCGCCGCCTCTGTGGTCGTTCCACGCGGTGATGAGGAGGCTTGACGTGCGAGAGTTCACCTGCAAGCAGTGCGGAGGCGCGTTCACCCTGCCGGAACCGCTGCTTCCGTTTATCGCTCCTGTCGTGTTCTGCACGGATGCTTGCCACGAGAAGTACGTCGAGGGGCTCAAGAGTCCTTGGCGGCGGGTTGAGGACGAGTTGCCGGAGGTGTACGACTCCTATCTGGTGTGGGTCGGTTGCAATCAGATTGCGACCTACAGACCGACAACGGGCCAGTGGGAAGGTCGCGGCGTTGGCCTGCTCGTCACCCACTGGATGCCGCTGCCGGAGCTTCCGAATGGCTAACAAGCCAATGACCAAGCGCCAGGTTCGCAAACTGATGCGCCAGAAGCACGGCTTCGCCGCTGCGCCCAAGGGCAACGTCCCCGCAGCGATTCGGCGCCCGATGGTCAACAGACTGCGCCTCCAAGGCTTCTCCCCGCAGCAAATCAGCGTCCAAATCGGGTGCCACGAGCGGGATGTCCACGCAGACCTGAAGATTCTGTTCGCAGAGGTCGAGAAGCCACAGAAGCAGCAGGAACGGGCGGTCCAAGCGGCGCAAATCGACGAGATGTACACCGAATTGAGCGACATTTCGGACCCCGTCGAAGAGGAAGACGACGATCCTGCCTCGATTCAGGACCGACTCGCCGCGTATCGCCTCAAGATCCAACTGCTGGAGCGCAAAGCCAAGTTGCACGGCTTGGACGAGGACAAGAAGGTCAGCATCGGCGGCTTCAACACCTCCCGGCAGATTTACGACGCCGTCACGGTTGAGGTCGAAGAGGGCAAGGCGTTAGGATTCGAGGACGATGCCGAGGATTAGCCCCGAATCCAGTCAGGACGACGTACACAAAGAGATACGTAGGCTTCAGCGTAGTTTCAGCGCCTTTTGCGCCCTCCTTGTCATCTACGACGAGGAGAGTAACGCGATCCAGTACAAGCCGAATCGCTACCAGAAGTCCCTGCTGGGCAAACTGAAGGACGGGTTACGCAAGTTCCTGTTGCACAAGTCCCGCCAGCTCGGCAACTCCACCGGCATCGCTGCCTACCTGTTCTTCTGCGCCCTGTTCACGCCTCGGTTCCGGGTTGCTGTTGTCGCCCAGACGCACCCCGCAGTCATGGGCATCGCTGAAATCTACAAGCGGTTTGTCGAACATCTTCCTGACTGGCTGGTCGAGTTCTACGGCGTTGAAGCCATGGAGCGGGAGATTCGCTTCAAGCACGGCGGGTACATCCGCTTCTTCACTGCCGGCACCGACTCCGTCCGAGGCCAGAACTACCAGGCCCTGCACCTCTCCGAGGTTGCCTTCTGGGTCAAGCCCGAGAGAACCTTCGCCGGCATCATGTCCGCTGCGAAGAGCCCGAAGGTGCTCCTGTTCTTGGAGTCCACCGCCAACGGCCAGAACCACTGGTATCACGCGTGGAACGACCTCCCTGGTTTCGTCCGCATGTTCTTCACCTGGGTGGACGACAAGACGCTGGACGTAGCCAAGAACGAGAGGAAGGAATACGACACCATCGAGACGCCCAAGCACATTTTGGCGTTGATGCAGAACCTCAAACTTACCGTGGGCCAGGTCAGATGGGCGAAGAAGCAGTATTACATCGACGCGATGGGATCGGTCAGCACCTTCCGTCAGGAGCAACCTACGACCGCTGAGGAGGCGTTCATCCTCTCAGGCGACCGGGTGTTCCAAATGGCGTACCTCGACGGCAACAACACCGCAGGGGTCATCGAGTTCGCCCCTCCCGAGGAGTTCGTGCCCTACACGTTGGGGGCCGACATCGCAGGGGGCAGCACGTCGCCCACCGCTGACTTCAGCGCCATCAAGGTGTTGGACACCCGCGTCTCAAGCGCCCCTGTCGAAGCGTGGAGTTTCTACGGCAAGCTACCTCCCCTAGCCTTCGCCCGCATGATCCACCTCGTCTCCAAGAGGTACAAGACCATCTCGGTCGTCGAGCGCAACTCCTTCGGTATCCCGGTGCTAGAAGCCCTCGAACACATGAACAAGAAGGGCGACTACGAGTTGTACACCGAAGAGACGCGGAACACCGTGGGCAAGAAAATCACCAACCGTCTCGGCTTCTGGACCGGAGAGAACAGTCGCAAGACACTCTTCGCAGCTCTGATGGACTTCATCGACAACCAGCGCCTCCGCGTCATCGACCCCCGGCTCAAGCACGAGGTCAACACCTGTGTCTGGAACGGCGGACGCCCGGAGGCAGACGAAGGTGCCCACGACGACATGCTCATCGCCACAGCCATGGCCCTGATGGGAATCCCGCAGGTACGACACGGGTACAAGACCAAGAAGATCTTCGCCAAGGAACCCCGCACCCTCCACGAAATCCTGGTCTGGGAGGGTCAGACCGGCCTGCGCGTCATCGAACACGTTGACAAGTTCGCGCCGTCAGAGTGGGAGAAGACCTTTGGGGAGCGCGTCGATAGCGCAAGTGATGACCTCCTCGGCATCTGAACTGACCTCTGGACTTATAAAAACAGTTCCCCTACGGTCGCAAAACGGGTGCCCTCCCGAGATAAGGGCGAACTACGGTCATCTCCTGACCGATAACAACGGGGGTTGAGAATGAGCGCAAACGAGGAACCGGGCTGGGAAGATGCCTTCGACGAGATGTTCAAAGCGGAGGGTGGAACACCCGAAGTGAAGGACCCCGCGCCAGAGGAAAAAGTTGAGGCAGACTCGCAAGACGACGCCGAAGCCGCCCACGAAGAAGCCGAAGAGGACGAGCCCAAAGCACCGCCCTACCACCGCTTCGCCGAGGTTTCGAGAGAGCGCACCGCCTTCAAGCGGGAGGCCGAGGAACTCAAGAAGCAGATCGAAGATCTTCAGAATCAGACGCCGCAGGTCTACAGGCCCGAGGCGCAAGAGGACGAAGACGAGATCGACAAGATCTTGAGGGAACTCGACGAGGACGACACGTCCGCACCCACGAAGGCGTTGGAGTCCAGACTCGCTACGCTTGAGCAGAACCGCGCTGCGGACCTGTTCGAGAAAGAGTTGGATGCCGCACTCGGAGAGTTCAAAGGCGTTGACCGCCAGCGACTCATCGACAAGTGCGTGGTCACCGAGGGGAAGACTCCTCTCAAGGACCTGGCGAAGGAGTTGTCGCTCCAGAAGGCAACGGTGTCTTCAGAGGCAGTGGCGACTTTCCTCGATGAGCATCCCGACATCAAACAGGCGTATCTGGATAAGAAGGAAGGCAAAGCACCCGAAACCGCCCCCAAACTGAAGGGCAAAGGCAGAAAGAAGACCAAGGTTGACCAGACTGACCCCCACAAGGATGAGTCCGACGCCGCCTACCTGGCGCGTCAAATGGCTGCCGCAGGCTTCTAGCCAGGAGAGAATCACATGGTCGCAACAGTCGGTACACTCGACGCAGTCCTGAAGGTCTACTACGACAAGAAGGTCAAGCCGTCGCTCAACAACAAGTTCATGGTCATCGGCAAGATGCGTAAAATGACGGGCTCATGGTCCGGCAAGAACGTCACCGTGCCGGTGCATGTCACTCGTAACTCTGGTCGTGGCAACACGGTCGCCGGTAGCACCATGCCTACCGCCGGCAACCAGGGATACGTCGATCTGCTGCTCACCGCCAAGGAGAGCGTGCAGACCATCCAGATCACACGCGAGGCCAAGGCCGCTGCCAAGCGCGGCGACAAGCACTCCTTCGGCAGCTACGTTGCCCTGGAGTTCAACAAGGCACGCGACGACTGCACGAGCATGGCGAATCAGAACGCCCTGTACGGCGGTCTGACCAAGGGTCTGCTGAACGAGCACAAGGCCAACGCGGCGACGACCGGCAACGGCACCGTTGCTGCGCCGGCAGGCGGCACCAGCGTGTGGGAGTGGAGCGGCGTCAAGTTGTCTCTCGCTGCCATCGACGGCAACCCCTTCGCCGCTGCCACCAACGGCACGGCGACGGTTCCGACCACCTCGGCCAACTGGGTTCGGGTGCGTCTGCGCCGGATGGACACCTACGCGGAGATTACGCCCAGTGCGGGCACCTCGGCGCAGTCGGCCATCTTCCTGTCGTTCATCGACTCGGCCAACTCTCAGGTCAGCCTCACTGTCGTCACCAACAACCAGGGCGCTGGCGTGGTCTTCACCACGGTCGGCGTTGCTGACGGTGTCGCCATCGCGGTCGAGTCGTATCCCAATACGACTCAGTTCCTCGATGCCGCTGCTGCCGACTTCGGCGATTCGGACGAGGGTGCCTCGGGCTCCCGCGCGACGTTCCTGACGGGCACGGCGACCGTTCTCCAGCAGACCGGTATCCTGACCAACCTGTGCAGCGCGACTCACTTCGGTGAGGACCGCACCACGGCCACCGGCCAGGCGCGACTCCAGTCGCATCTGCTCACCGTCGCTCAGACGGGCAATCACCAGCGCACCCCGCTGTCCAAGGAGGCCATCCAGCGTGCCTTGGACATCGTGTGCGAGGACCAGGGCTTCGAGCCCGACACGGTCGTCTGGTCGCCCCGTGACCGGCAGATTGCTCACGCGTTGCTGTACGATCAGCAGCGCAACCAGAACACCAAGAAGGGTTCGGCGGGCTACAACTCGTTCGACTTCGGCCCCTTGGTCAACTGGATTGCCGACCAGCACTGCGGTCGTTCGCAGTTCATCATGATGGACTTCCAGGACGAGAACGACTCGTGCTGGGATGTCTGGGAACTAGATCCGCTGGATCTGGTCGCTGACGGCAAGGGCAACACCATCTTCCCGAGCATGGCGATCACCGCTGATCAAGCTGCTCTGGAGTGGCGCTACGACATGATCTGCACGATCCCGAAGCGCCAGTGCGTCCTCATCGGCTACAGCCTGTAGTCCAAGGTTCTTGCGGGGGCGCTCGGTTAGC
>Ga0181372_1000364_pt1 | contig 11066 bp, 8 predicted proteins | sample LowvirmetaG_5_FD_130161 | JGI IMG/M metagenome (GOLD analysis project Ga0181372, IMG submission 130161) | Marine viral communities from the Subarctic Pacific Ocean - Lowphox_08 viral metaG | ecosystem: Environmental > Aquatic > Marine > Oceanic | place: Subarctic Pacific Ocean | collected 2015-12-05
AATAACATTTTCTGTTCGTCTTGTTTTGCTTTAATTGATTGTGACCATATAGACATAAAACCACCTAATAAAGATGAGCCTAACATTGTAATCATTTCTACTGGTAATCCACCTAACATACTAAACTAACTATTCCTCCACGTTTATAACCTTGATTAAATCCTTTTGATGCATTTGTATTAATCATTGCTTGTTGTAATGGTGACATTGCTCCCCATGATTCATTAGGGTTTCCTCGTGGCATTCCTGCTGGGGAGTCATAATAGCCTCCTCCACCGTCACCGCCACCGCCGCCACTGCCGGAACCGTAACCGTAACCTCCATAGCCTCCTCCGCCACCGTAGCCTCCACCCCCGCCACCATATCCAGCTGTTGGATTTTGACGAAAAATGTCTTCTATGTATTGATGACCTGAAGCCACTAAATCAGCAGCTGCTTGATCACCCATGTAATTTGCTCCTCCAAAAGCTGCGTATGGTTCCGATCCAGGAGGACCATCCTGCATCATGACAGTTGGATAAAAATTAGCCATTGCAGCATCAATTGCATCTTGTGGTACAAACTCGCCTTCTTCATTATAATAACCTTTATTGTAATCATACTTATTGTAATACTGCCCCATCATTTTAAGAAGAGCATCTTTAACTGTTTCACTAGAACCTGTAGTTCCAGTAGAAGCACCAAACACACTACCAAAACCTTTATACATCTTTTGATTTACATCATACTTGCCAAATTTCATGGCATCCATATCTAGTTTGGCTGAGGGTAGCCCATATTTATTATATGTTGGATTTATTCCCGAATAATAATCTTGCATGTAGCCTGGTATTTGACCGCTGTCAGCTAAACCTAGTTTTTCATAATAAGACATCGGACGACCGTCTGCATGAAATTGTTTTGCTTTTGCATCTGATTCCGCTAAACGATATTTTAACTCTTGAGCTTGAGTGGTGTCTGCTTTTCCTTGATTTTGTAATCTTGCTAATTGATCTGCTGCTTTTTCGTTACCACTTCTATTATCTTTAGGTTGTGATTGATTATTTTTTTGATTATTTTGTTGATCTCTTTGACGTTCTTGTTGGCCAGCTTGAAAAGATGCATTAGAAGATCCTCCAGAACCAGCATAGCTTCTAGCCCCACTTCTTCCTGCTATATAAGCATCTCTGCCCATTATCTATCTTCTAAATCAGGAGCACTAGGTATATAATCTAAAGGTATACCATCAACTCTTGGATCGTATGTAAATCCTTTATAATAATCATCAATAAATTCTCCTATTCCTCTTTTCTTTCTTAAATACTTATAATACTCATCATAATTATCAAATCGGAATTGGTCAGGATCATAATCATCAAACGGTGCCACAAAAGTAGAACGCCTTATTGGGTTGTATTCATTCTGTTTTCTTATGTAAGCTTCTCTTCCTTCATCAAATGGTAGTGGTTCGTTTATAACTTCAGGAGGAGCCATTCCTTTTATATCATCTTCTTCTTTTATTGGAGGAGGATAAGCTGTTATTTTATTTCCTTGTTTGTAATCATCTTCTGCTATTGCATCTAGTGCATTCATTTCATAACCGTACGGAACTGTTCCTCTGTCTCCGAATGATCGCATGCTAGATACTTCACCTATTGGATTTTCACCTGTTAAATTACGGGGTTTTACAGGTTCAGGGTCACCATTAAATTCAATGCTTATTTCTGGTAAAGGTGGCAAGTCGTGACCAAAATCTTGTTGTGGGTTTGGTACACCGTCCATACCAAAAGTTTTTGCTGCATAGTCTTGCATCTCTGCTTCGTCTGTATCAGCAGCTCCTGTTATACCTACTTTGTTAGCCATGTCTTTTCCAAAATCAGAAACTTTGCCAAACATTTCTTTTGCCATTAATCCCCATAGTCCTCCAGACTCGCCATACCTCATGGCCATATCTTGAAGAGGATACATTTTTCTGTAAACGTTTGGTGCAACGTTTCTAAAATCATTACTTCTATTAGAAAAATCTTTTTGTACATCCAAAGGTGCTACATTAAATTTGTCACCTATTTTGTATTTATCGTTTCTATTGTATGTTCTTCTTCTATCTTTAAGTTCGGAAAAACGTGGGTCATTTTTTGTAAAGTTAGGGGCTTGCGATTGCAGCTCCATCATACGGCTATAGTTTTTCATCTCCGGCCCCTGACTAAACGGGGTCGGAGTATGCATTTTTCTTAAATATTTTGATCTAGCGTCTTCCATTAATTAGATTGCTCCAATTATAACAATGACAACAATCGCAACAATAGCGGCCTTCACCCAGTCCTTCATTGACCAGTCTGACCATTCTTTTAAGTGTGACCATAAATCTGTTAGTAACTTCATATTACCTCCTATTTTTTCACTTTACCACCTCTGCGCATAGTCAACGATTGACCAGTTGCTTTAGCAGTTTTCTGAGCTTGTTGAAATCCTACTGATGTACCAGGAAATTTCTTACCACCTACTTGAGGTGTCATACTTCCGCCCATATTTTTACGTTGGGGTTTACCAGTTTTTGAGCCTTTAAGAAAGGATTTTTTTGTAGTGCTATTTTTCTTTGTTTTTTTAACCATATTTTATCCTTTTAATGTATTGTTGGTTTATGCGCCGAATAATACAATTCATTTAAAACTTCTTCTTGTACTATAAAGGTTTCTGCGACAGCTGCAAACATATTTGCTGCTCCCTCTACACCAAGACCGCTTACGTACATATTACGACAAACAGCCATTAAAGCCCCACATACCTGCAAATAATCGTCAGGATGTTTAATTTCACTATTAGCTGCATCTTCTATTTTTTTCATAGCTACAGCTATTTTATTTACTTTATCTTTAATCTCCTTTAGCTTTTGCTCGTCCATTTGCCCTCGCTATCTTTTCATCTGCTTTTGATTTTAAAGCTTCTCTAGAATTAACCATGTTTTCTTTAAACATAAGCATAGCTTCTTCTGAGTCTTCTTTGTTAACATCAGTAGCCATTTTCATTATATTGATAGTAGCATCAGATTCTACTTTATCTCTTTCAATGTCTAACTTTTCTCCTTCTACCATGAGATCCTTTTGAACTTTCATTTGTGTTTCCATAGCTTTAAGATCAAGTTCTTGCTGTTTAAGTTTAACAAGAGGGTCTTGTGCTTCTTTACTAATCCTTGCTTCTTCATCCGCAGCTAATTTTTTCGTCATTTGAGCTTCTATCTGAGCTTGTTTAGCAGCTTGCTCATTGATTAACTGCTGTGTTTGCTGTTCTAGTTGCTGTGCCATTTGTGGATTATTTTGTGCTTGTTGTTGTGCTTGTTTTAATTGATCATTTCTTTCCTTAAATTCTTCATGAACTATTGCACCAGCCATTAACGAAATATGTTCGCAAATATGTGCTTGCAATAAAGAATAAATTTGAGGATTAATTTGTACCATACGTGTAAACATAAACTCGGCGTGTGCCTGTATATGTGCTTGATGATCCTGCATAGGGAATGCTTTAGGTGCTTTACCATTCATAGCACCCGCATTTTCAGTAGAAGGTCCCATTGGTTGTGGCAATTCAGGATCTGGTTTAAGGATAGTATCTACATTATCTACTCCCATTGCGTCATACATTCTTCTATAAGCTTCACGCATATTATGTAATCCAGGGTTAGCTGTAGCTAATTGTAATTGTTGCTGTGCTAATGTAACACGTTGTGCCATAGAAAAAATATTAGGATCAGAAACTGGTATAACATCAACACGATCATCAAAATCTTGCTGCTTAATCATTTGATTTCCACCAACCACTTGATATGGATATTCTGGAGGTAAATATAATTGAAATACTTTAGCCAATAGTTTGAATTCAATTTTCTGTGCGTAGTGTAATCTTTTATGAATAGCTGACATAACTTTAGTTCCTCTTTCAAGAAGAGCCATTGTTGTGCCTACAGGATTTTGTTCATTTCCCTCACCCATTTTCATATCTGCAATAGCAGCAAAAGATTTACCTGCGTCAACAGCAAAACCTAATAATTGAAATAAAGTTCCACTTGGTTCTTTATAAGGTAAAGGCAATAAAGATTCTTTAATAGAAGTACCTGTTACATCTACATCTCTAAATTCGCCTGGTTGTAATGGTGTGTCGTCATCACGTATTCGCATACCACGTGCCTTAAATCCTGCAGGTAGGTTAGCGAGTGTACCAGCATCAATTAACTGCCGCAAAACACTTGTTGCTGTTCGCGATAACCCACCTAGCATGTGTATTAGACCAAAGCCATAAAAGCCTAAGCCTGGGAGGAATTTATAGTGTACAAAATAAGAAATCTTTTTAAAATCAGGATCTCCTTCTTTGTAGTTTCTATAAATGGATAAAATTTCTCCAGAATATTGATCTATTGTTACAATAAAAGGTAATTTAACCCCTGATGTATCTTCAAAACCTGGCACGTCTGTTGTGATGTGCATTTCTAAAAGAGTATGTTCATCTTCATCTTGACCATATTCTTTTTCAACACCTTCTAACTGATTTATTTTTTCTTGTACCTCAGATGTTTCTACTTCACCTGTTGTAATAGGTATGTCTCTGTAAAAACCTTGTAGTTGTTGTTTTCTAATATCATTACCACTTGTTTTAATTACATGTGTAACTCTTGCTGCATTTTCTAAATCTGTGGCAAGATAGTTTATTACTAAATCTTCGCCGGTTACAAATTTAGCACACGCACGTTTCATTAATGCGTCATAATAAATTTTTTTAAAAGCAGAACCTGCAAGTGGTAAATAAAATAATAGTTGATCCATGTCTGGATCATACTCTTGCATGATTTCTGTTATTTGGTAATTCATAAATTGTTGAACTCTTTTAGCCTGATCTTGTACTTCAGGGGTGGAGAGTCCTACAACTTGAGTTCGTACGGGGCCGCTTGGGGGGAGAAGTTCCTTATACGCTTGAGCTTGAAATTGCGTTACAGACTCAGCGAGTAAGGGGTGTACGACCCCGGACGCTCCTTCGAAGGGCTCTGTTCGGTTTTCATATTTGAATCCTAACATATCAAGGCCTTTAACGTAGGAATCTTCCCAGTCTTTCCTTGAGTCTTTATCCGCTTCGAAATCGTTTACTAGATCACTAGAAAATCTCATAAGATCAGTTTCATCTATGTAATCTGCTAAATTGGCATTAAATGGAATATTTGATGTATCTATAGTTTCTGATTCTTCTCCAATAACAGCACTGCCATCATCCATAATTTCAACGTTTTTTTCCATAACGTCATCTTTTAATTGAATTTCTTCTCCAGTTGGCTCTATCTCTAAAGCGTCTGTTAAAGAACTTAAAGCTTTTTCTACATTGTTATTTGGATTTTCAGCCATTATTTCTTACCTCTCACTGATCCACCTTTTTTATAAATTGGTGTACCCTTTTTAATTAGTTCTTGAGCAATTTTATTTTCTTTGAGTAATATCATTGGAATCTCCCATCCCCTTTTTTTCTCATCTACTATAGCAGTTTTCATAAACTTTGCACCTATTTTTTTCGCAGCTTTTTTCATGGCACCGTTTGCTATTGGTCCATATGCCGTTAAGTTACCAATAAAGTCCCTACTGCCTGGGCTTAAATTAAGGTTTTTAATAGCTGGAGTAGAAATAGATAATCCATCATAACCACCTTCTTGGGCTACACGCAACAAGTATTTCATAACAAATTCATTATAATCTTCACTTTTTCTTAACGGACCTTCTGGTATATTAGTAGTATCAGTTGATTCAGCTATTTTGTTCTTTTCATCTTCTAAAATTTTTCTAATCTTAGCTCTTTCTTTATTAAGTCTTACTAATCTAATTTGTGTAGCTTTATTTTGAGGTTTTGTTAATAAATCTTCTATTTTTGATTGTATTAAACGCATTTGCTGTTCATTAGCATTTAACGCTTTTTTAAGTCTTACATCCTGACGTGGTGAATATTTACTATCTTTTACCATGTTAAGGTAATCTTTTTTTGCATAACCATCAAGTCTGTTTATTCCTTGTTGAATAGTTAAACCTTGTTTTTCCCAATTAGTGTGCATTTTTTTAAGGGCACGTTGCGCCATATTGATTTTCTGGTGCATATCAGATTGTATTTCTTCTATATGCATTAATCTTCTACCAAATTGATCTGTTCTATCAGATACACGTGTATGAACTACACCGCCAGATCTTTGCCCACTACCTAGGCCAAATTCATGGTCGTAAGTGTAAGTTGGTTCTCCTCTTCGTAGTTTACCTGGTCTATGGGTAAATAAAAATTCACGGTAATTATCACCACCACTTAATGTTTGTGTACCTTCGTGTATAGCTCTACTGTCGTATTTACTAAATCCTGAAGTTCTTTTTCCAAGGGCCGTGGATACTTGGGATAATACTTCTTTTACTTCAAATGGAAATCTTTGTGGAACACCTTCTTCTAAAGCATTCTTAACACCAAAATTTCTTTCCACCATTTCATTTATTTTATTGCTAAGGATTGCTTTTTCATCTGCATCCCCACCTAATTGTTGTAAAGGATTAATAACAGCTTTCATGTAATCAAAAAATCCTTTTACTTGTGGGTTACGAATAGCTTGGGTATCAATTTTATTTAAACTTTTTTCCACTTTATTAAGTACTTTAGCACCTGTGGCATCGCCTAAAGCGATGACATCAAAAGTAGGAGCCATTTCATCAAACTCTTTTACCAGTTTTTCTTTAGATATAATTTGTTTTCCCATTTGGGATAAAAATGGTGCTAATGATGTATCATTTAATTCCTGATCTTTAATAATTGGTAATCCTTTAGGATTAAGTATTCCGTGTTTTCCACGTTTCATAAAGTCTAACCATTGGTTAGCTTGCATTGCTTCAGATGGTGCGTTAATTATTTTCTCACGTGAATTCCAAAACATTGCTCCAGGTGCATCGTCTACTGCTTGTGATTTTCTTGTGCCAACAGTATACATATCAGCGTATTCATCATTTCTTATAAAATCTGTTGCTTGTTTTCTTGTATCAAAATCTTTTAAAGGTAAACCATCTTCATCAAAAACTGTGAAAGGTCTATCAGGTTTCATTGGCCCTATTGTAGGAGGACCTTCTATCTTAGCTTTGTAATCAGATAAATTTCCCAGTACTTTTGGTATTTTTCTAGCTGCACCACCTTTAGCCATTTTTTTAATAAATTTTTCTCCCATATCTTTAATAGAAATACCTAAAGGATTTGGTCCTTTCTCTGGAGGAACAGCTCCTGGTCTTCTAGCAATTCCACCATTATTATAATTACTGACTATTTTATTCCAGTAACCTACTCCTGAATCACCCCCATATTGACTAATCGCTTTGAACCAATCTCCATCATAATGATCAACTAATGCTTGTAAATAATTACGAGCAAAATCTCTGTTCTTAGTTGAATCGTCCCATTCTTTAGAAAAGTTAGTCCAAGGTTTAACACCATACCCTGGTTGTCTGGCAGTTGAAGGAAGTATTTGATACATGCCATGTGCTCTTTCTACTCTTTGTTTCCTATGATCACCATCATCAGAATATCTTACAATTCTAGGGCCAATTGCATCGGCCCTATTAGTGCTTTCAACAAATGCCATAGAATCAAGAACACCTTCCATATTCCAATTAGAAGGTTTATCCCTTGGTGGTTTAGGTTTAAATTTTGGTCTTACATCACCACCATCTCTATATGAATGTAAATTACCTCCTCTAAATTGTGATTCCCAGTCCAACTCTGATGTTTCCTTTTTTTGTAGTTCTTTTAGTTTTGCTGCTTGAGCCTTTGCTTTTGTGTGGAAGATATTACCAGAAGGAGAAAAAGAATCAATAAAGCTTTCAAATAAATCTGAATAGTCGCCACCTTCAGGTGTTGACATATAATCTTTTACATAATCATCGCCGTCACCACGCATTAATCCCATCTTCTTTTCAAACTGGCTCATTTGTGTAGGGGTTGTTACGTCCCATACTAAAGGATCGTCTTTTGCATAATCTTCTGGTCCAGTCATGTAATAATTTTCATCTACTATTTCCACGGTTCCTGTTTTCTTGTCCATGTAGATATGTTGATTGTTATTAAAATCATCACGAATATCAAACTCTATATGTATATCACCTTTTTTATTTTTATTTACATTAACTGGAACTTTGTAACCATCAGAAGCTGTAATAGTAAATGGTGTTGTTGTTCCTGAATATGTTTCACCTACTCCACCTCGTGTTTCTATTTTTGTTCCATTTTTCATTGTATGACTCATATAGCCACCTTTTGTGCCTAATTGATCTAATACACCTACCATTGATTTAATCCACGGAGGTGCCATACGTGTAGCTGCTTCTTCTGCTACTTTAGGTAAAATTTTAGCAACAGTTCTCATTGGTAAAGCTGTTGAAGCGGCCATGGCCCCAGAGCCTTTTAAAAATTTACGTCTAGACATTTTAGCAGTACCACCAAGAATATCTTTAATTAAACCACCTTTGGCTAATGAATATTTATCCATTAAATCCCAGTTAATAATTTTCTTATCTAACTCTTCTAAATAATCATCTCTTCTTTCAGCAATTTCTTTGTGGGGACGTGCTCTATTTATTTTTTTAGGCTCATAAAATATATTGTCGTGCCTCATTGCTTTTGTCCAATCTTCACCTGCAGGAATTATATGACTTAACTCTGGTCTATCACTTTGTGTAAGTATGCCGGCTTTCTCCGCACGGGCTATGTCAGCCAATCTTTTATTTCTTTGTCCTAACAATTTTCCCCAAGCAGAAGCATCTACTTGTCGTATAACATGTTCTACAACTGCATCTTCTGATAAATATGGTGTATCTTTTATACGATTTAATCCGTTTTTTATAGCTCTATTGACTTGTATCATTAAAGAAGACTTTGCTTTAGGACCACTTTTATTTTCTGGTACTGCATCTATTTCATCAAATAACTTAATTATTTTATCATAGTTTGATTTATTTTTAAGACCAAGGTCTTTTTCTAATTTCATTTTAACACCTGGTATTGGATTATCAAATTTATCATACTCTTTAAAATGTCTTCCAAATGCCGAAAGTCCCATTTCAAATGGGTTGTAATTTTTTCCTGTTGCAGGATTTATTCTCTTATTAAGAACACGTTTTCTTTGGGAACTTACATTACGGCCAAACATTTCATCCATTTCTTTTACTGTAAGTCGAAATAATTGCTTGTCCGGCATACTTTCAAGAGTATCCATAATGTATTTATTTTTATCTTTAGCATCACTAGAAAGACTAGTTTTAAGTTTTTTACCAGCACCTGATGAAGTTCCAAGATCAGCTATTCTTTTTTCTTCTACTACACGTGGTACAAATCCTCTAACTGGTTTATTCTTGTCACCTCTTCTTTGTACTTCTACAAGATCATTAAGTTCAAATCTTTTACCGCCATAGATTGCATGGGATTTTACTTTCTGGCCTTTGCTAAACCCTCCAGGGATTCCTTCTTTTAATTCTTTGTAGACAATTCTTGCAAGCTTTAATTTAGCCATGGCTATTCACCACTGAAATAATCTGTGGCGTACATGGTAGTTGCAAACTGACCACCTTTTCTTCTAAATTGATTAACTACTGACTTACCAAAATTTCTAATTGGTTGCCCAGCTTTTTTTGCAAAACCAAAATCATCAGGACCAAATTGAAGAGTACCTGGAAACATTTCTCTTGCTGTTCTACTGTAAGGAAGATTTTTAGAATATTTATTTATTTTTGTTCCTAAAGATTGAAGACCTTTACTTCCAAGAAGGAGTTCTGGTGCAACGTTAATGGGATTATTTGCTAATGTTTCTGCTTCAGGTGTATTATAGTTATAAGGTTTCATAAATCCTAAAACAGCTCTGTCATTTTCTGCAGTTGTAAGACCCGGTTGTCCATCTTCCACGGGCGAACGGTCCATATATCCATAATCAAATTCAGTAGGATAGCCAATATCATATGGGTCTGGATCTTTATCAAAACCGCCAGCTGCATTGTATGCTTCTATATAATCATCATTAGCTAAACTTAATTTTACATCTACATCTTCCCAGCCTTGTGGAGAAATATTAGGATTCAAATCAAAACCGCTTAATTCATACTTTCCGTATTTACCTAGCATATCATTTTGATATTGTTTAGAAGCCCATTCAGCATATTGTGGACCTGCAATTCTCCATTCATTTTTTTGATCGAATATAGATCTTTTTCTGTTTCTTGCTTCATCATACCATGCATCGAATAATCTTTTTCTATCACTTAGTAATTCTGTTTGCAGTTCTGGAGAATAACTTTTAAATTCTTCAGAGGTTAACCATTGTTGGTATTCTGGAAATGCTACATCTGGCGTAAAAGATTTCATATCTTTTTCTGTTAACAAATTAATACGATCTGCATTTAATGTTGTATTAAATCCTGTAGAATCTTTCCAAGAATTATAAGTTTGATAACCTTTATCAGTTCCAGGGTTATAATTATATTGTGCTGAGAAACCATCTTTGAACATATCTGTTCTAGGTAACCATCCAAAACTTAAGTCAGAAAAAGTATCTGTTAGTGCTGTTTGAGTTGCTTTACCGGGCCCTTCGACCTCGTGAAAAGGGCTAGCAATTTTTAATAAATCGTTAACTCCAGCGTTGGCATTTTGTACAATGTCTGCACCAAAACCTACACCTTCTCTAAGTACGTTATATCCATAACCAGCTAAGTCTTGGCCACCACGTGCAATTGCTTGTGCTTTGTTAGAAAAATTACTTTCTCCAAAAATTTTTTCAAAGTTTGATGTATTATTTTTTGCAAGTTGTGTGTAACTGTTACCAGCATCTTTAAGCTGTTTATCATAATTTCTTCCTGCCTCTTTTGACCAATTTCTTATACCAGTGGTCCATGGATGATTATACACGTCATCGTGCCATCCTTTTAGAGTTGATAAAATTCCTGTCTTCTCTTTGTCGTTATATCCTGGTGGTCCCATTAGTAATACGTTTTCCCTCCAACCTTAATTTTTTCTTCGTCTTCGTAATCATCTTCCAATGTTACAAAGTATCCTTG
>Ga0181372_1000365_pt1 | contig 11056 bp, 16 predicted proteins | sample LowvirmetaG_5_FD_130161 | JGI IMG/M metagenome (GOLD analysis project Ga0181372, IMG submission 130161) | Marine viral communities from the Subarctic Pacific Ocean - Lowphox_08 viral metaG | ecosystem: Environmental > Aquatic > Marine > Oceanic | place: Subarctic Pacific Ocean | collected...
CGTTAATAGAAGCTGGAGAAATAAAGGTAGGGGATAAAGTTATCGTTCCCGCCATTAGCTGGGCAACGGACTTAGCTCCCGTCATACAACTCGGACTTGTTCCAATTTTATGTGATGTAGACCCAGAGAATTTAGGGGTGTGCCCTAAGCAGTTAGAAGAGGTTGTTGCTAAGCATAACCCTAAAGTTTTATTGTTAGTTTCGGTATTGGGACTCGTTCCTAATATGCCTTTACTTAAAGGAATTTGTGATGACAATAATATTATTCTTTTAGAAGATGTGTGTGAGTCGTTAGGCTCTAAATGGAATGGTAAAATCTTAGGAACCTTTGGGTTAATGTCTTCTTTCTCGTTGTATTTTGGTCACCACCTTTCCACGATTGAAGGGGGGATGGTGTGTACCAACGACACTAAAACCTATCACTTACTAAAATCTATCCGTAGCCATGGGTGGGGTAGAGAATATCCTGAAGAGGAACGTAAAGCATTGGAAAGTAAGTTTAATGTTGACGAGTTCAATTCGCTGTTTACGTTTTATAACGTAGGCTTTAACATAAGAGCTACCGATTTACAAGCCTTCATAGGGATTTCCCAATTAAAGAAATGGGATTATGTGTGTGCGACGCGCTCGAACAATTTTAAAACCTATCTTAGTGCATTGCCCGATGAGATATGGAAACCTACCATAGATTCTAGGAGCTATATCTCTAACTTCGCGTACCCTCTAATAACACCTAACCGAGATAGGATTAGAGAACGTTTAACGGCGGAAGGTATCGAGTGCCGCCCTCTTATCAGCGGTAGCATGTCTAAACAGCCACTGTATACCAAAAACTACACCAACACTAACACATACGAAGTCGCTGAAAAGATTCACCGAGAAGGTATGTACCTACCAAACCATCAACACCTGTCAGAAGAAGACATTACCCGCATTTGCGATATTATTAAAGATGAAATATAAGAAAGTCTTAGTTACGGGGGGAACAGGGTTCGTAGGAAAGCGTTTACAAAACGTTGAACCTGGATGGGATTACATTAGTTCCCAGGATGCGGACCTAACCAATATGGAGGAGTGCTCTGAGCTACTTTCACGTTACCAGCCTGATGCAGTTATTCACTTAGCGGCAAAAGTAGGAGGTATAAAAGAAAACGCACAAAACCCAGCAGTATTTTTTTTACAGAACATGGCAATGAATACAAACATTGTTGAAGCATGCCGTAAAGCAGGGGTAAAAAGACTCCTTGCCTCTCTAAGCACATGTGCATTTCCTGATGTAGTGGAAAACTACCCTTTTACAGAGAATGATATTTTAAAAGGTGCACCCGCCCCAACTAATCTTCCTTATGGGTTTTCGAAAAGAGCTTTGTGGGTGCAGCTTAATGCTTACAGACAGCAGTACGGTCTTAATTATAGCGCCTTCTGCCCTTCTAATCTCTATGGTCCTGATGATAATTTCGACCTAGAGTCGTCTCACTTTGTCGCAGCTATGGTACGAAAGATACACGAGGTTGAAAACGGTAAAGGGATAGAAGTATGGGGGACAGGAAAGCCCCTACGCCAACAGTTTTATATCGATGACCTAGCTAATGTTATTCCCGAGCTACTTACCCACCATAACTCAGAAGCCCCTATGATTATAGCGCCCGAAGAAAATTTAAGTATCGCAGACTCTGTTAGATTAGTTATAGAAGCCTCTGGAAAAGATGTCCCCATAACGTATACCGGAGCTTTGGACGGGCAGTATAGGAAGGATGGTGATAACTCACTATTCAAAAACACCTTCCCCGAATTTAAATTTACGTCGTTTAACGATGGAGTAAAAAAAACCTACGAATGGTACAATGAAAACAGCATTTATAACAGGAATTAACGGGCAAGACGGTTCTTACCTTGCCGAACTACTACTTAGCAAGGGCTACCGCGTAGTCGGGCTCGTAAGAAGATTATCTGTTCCCGAGAGCCAAACTTCAAGACTAGAAGAGGCGGGGGTTTACCCGCACGATAACCTATACTTAGAGTACGGGGACCTCACCGACCAGTCATCGTTGTTTAGAATCCTTAACAAGTATAAGCCTGAAGAGATTTATAACTTAGGGGCTCAATCACATGTAAGAGTTAGTTTTGATGCGCCACAGTTTACCACTGATGTGGTAGCTATGGGAACTCTTAATTTATTGGAGGCAATCAAAGAAGTGTGCCCCGACTCTCGTATGTACCAAGCGGGGTCTTCGGAGATGTTTGGAAACTCAATCGATAAGGATGGCTTTCAAAGAGAGACGACTCCAATGCGCCCCGTCAGCCCATATGGATGCGCTAAAGTTTATGCCCATAATATTTGTGTAAACTACAGGCATTCTTATGGAATGTTTATTTCTAATGGCATTTTATTTAATCATGAATCTCCTAGACGAGGGGGAAGTTTTGTTACTAATAAAATAGTAAGGGGTGCAGTAAATATCGTTATGGGAAAAAGTAATACGTTAGCTTTGGGGAATTTAAATGCTGCTCGGGACTGGGGGCACTCCAAGGATTATGTAGAAGCCATGTGGATGATGTTGCAGCATGACCACCCTCTTGATGTGGTGTGTGCTACTGGCAAATCCCATACAGTCGGTGAAGTCGTGGACTATATATTTAAGAAGCTAGGTATGTGCCCTGACCAACATATTGTGGTAGACCCAAAATACTTTCGACCTGAAGAACTTGATTGCTTGCGAGGAGATAGCACCTTATTACGTGAGACGTTGGGATGGTCCCCCACATACACTCTCCATACCATGTTGGATGAGATGATTAGAGCTGCTCAAAAAAAGAGTTAAAAAACATTTAACTAAACTATAATAATATACTATGAAATTTAAAAATACGCAACCAATCGATGTGTACGTTGATTTAGGCACCTTAAAAAGGGTAGCCCCAGGGGAGGTTATTGACCTTCCAGGGGCTCTTAAGTGTGAGGGGCTGTCCCCCATTCATGAGCAGGTTACCCCTAAACGTAAGGTTGTTGCCAAAGCGCCTAAGAAGAAGTCTGAAAAAACCATTAAAAAGACAGGCACCAGTGGTACTATATAATTGTATGGCAAATGTACACCAAAGACGTAGAGCAAGACTTGCTCGTATTCGCGCAGAGCAAGCTAAAGCTGCTCAGGAAGAAGTAGTAGTAGTAAAGCCTAAGGCTAAGAAAACTACTAAGAAAACTGCAAAGAAATCGGATAAGTAAGCGCTAGAATATATGAGCCATGTCTATAATAAGGCATGGTTAATATTTTAGATGATATCTGTAAGAGACTAGACGGCGCAAACCTTCTTTCTGATGAAGGGCAAGTATTTGGGTTCGTAGACTCAGGCTCCCACGCCCTGAATAAGATTATTTCAGGTGATTATAATGGGGGATTTCCTATTGGGGGAATCACAGAGATTTATGGTGAGTCTTCTACCGCCAAGACAGTATTCCTTACTCACGCTTTTAAAGGAGCACAGGAACAGGGCTATTATACGGTGATGGTCGATAACGAACACGCTTATTCCCCATCCTTCGCTACACTCCTTGGGGTGGATTCGGAAAAGCTTATATACACAATGCCCGAAACAATGGAAGATTGTTTTGAGACGATTGAAAAATCCATCTTAGCCATCCGAGAGCATGATAAAGATACCCCCATTGTTATTGGGTATGATTCTATTGGCGTTTCCCCTACTCGCAAAGAGATGGGTGGAGAGCTAGGAGCGAATGGAGAAATTTCTGGCGCTCTAAGAGCTAAAGTCGCAGGTCAATGCTTGCGCCGTATTAATCCTTTGTTGCGCAAACACAAAGCCGCTCTGATTATTATCAATCAAGTGCGTAGTAAAGTAGGTCTAGTCTTTGGTGACCCTAGAACCAAAGCCGGTGGTGGTAAAGCGTTGCTATATTACTGTGCCGTATCCCTAGAGACTGCATCAGCCAAAGGAGATATTATGTACGATGATATGAAAAACCCGACGGGGATTAAAGGAACAATCAAATGTGTTAAGAATAAGGTTACGGTTCCATATCAAGACTGTGAGTTTAAACTAATGTACAATGAAGGATTGTCTCGAGATTTCGGTCTTACCGCCTCCGCTTATAAACAAGGGATTGTAACTTCTCCCTCTAAAGGATGGTACTCTATGGACGAAGGTAAGACTAAACAACGTGCTGCCGATTTAACCAAAATTCTAGCTTCTAAAATTGAATCTGGAGAAATTAAATGAGCCGGGTAATAGAATTACCTAAGTTTGCAGATTCCCGAGGTTGGAGCCTTAATGATATTTATAATATTATTCCTACAAAGGAGTATCAAATTAATTACTCAATCTTATATCCCGGAGTCATTAAAGCGTGGCACCGACACAAGCATCAGGACGACTACTTTTGTATTCTCAAAGGAATGGCTCAGGTAGGCATCTACACTGATGAGGATGGTCCTGAGAAGTTTTTTATTGGGGAACATAACCCTGCTGTAGTTCATGTGAAAGCTGGAGAATGGCACGGATTAACTGCGGTAGGAAATGAACCATGCGGACTATTATATCTTGTAACCAAAAAATATGACCCTAAGAATCCGGACGAAGAACGTGCGGGCGCTTTTGAATTCGTCGAAAAAGATTGGTGGTTACCGGAGAATAAGTAATGCATTTTCTAGGGGAAATAATTGGATATTTGTTCATGTTTGTATGGATTCCATACGCAGGTTGGACAGCTGGAAGAGCCCTTGGGACGATAATATCCACCCCTATCAGACGCAAAACAGAGAAAATTAAGCAAACCTTACAGCCACGTAAGCCCGTAGTAAAATATATGTATACCCCACAAGAAGCTATGGAAGTGATGGGTATTGATTTTGAGACTTTCAAAGACCGAGTTGCTAGTGGAAAGCTTAAGACCTATAAAGAAAAGGGTCAGCTAGTGGTAGACCGTGTCGATACTCATAAGAACTCGACGCCAACCAAAAAGCGACCAAAACGGTCCTACCCGGTTGTATCCTCCTTTAAAGAGGAATACAAAATTACTAACCCTGTAGAGTTTACTACCTAGATAATAATGAGGATTCCTCCCATGATAAACGAAGCAAAATCAAAGTCCGGCAATAAAGAAGTCTCTAAGACCAAGCGTGGTAAACTGAATACAGGCAAAAAAGCTCGTGTCCCTGTTCACGCTTCCATTAGCGATGCTATGTCTAAGCATAGTTATGGACATTATTTTACTACGCCGGCGTCTGACCGCATTTATGTGATTACGCACGGTACATGGGGAGAAAAATCTGCTGATAAAGTGGTGAAAGGATTCCCAGGGAAGACCGATATTAATGTTATTAAAGCATACTCTAAAAGAACCAATGTGAAGCACGGACCGGCAAAGATGCCAACCACTTCCAAAGGAAAAGCGAAAGCTGGATATGCTACTAAAAAATACAAAGACCTGGAAAAACGAAAAACACCATTAAAATAATGCCAAAAATTTACACGCCTAAACAAAGTTACTTTTCTGAAACCCGAGTTCAGAAAATGGCTAAGGATGTAGTGCGAGATAGCACCCAAGATAGAAAACTCGCTTTAGAAGCGTTTGAATATTTTAAGAATATGGTCGCAGATAATCCTCTTGACGATAAAGCTAAGGCAGAGATGTCTAAAGCTTTAGACTTAGCGCAAGGCGCAAACGACAAGGTAGTTAAGATTCTGGACCTCATGCTTAAAATGACTCAAGCGGAGATGAAGACCACTAAACCCACCGACCCCATGTCGTTTGAAGACTTAAGCAAGTGATGCGCAAAGAATTTAAAAACAAATTTATTGTTTATTCCCATACTCTTGACCGGTTTATTCCGATTAAGAAGTTGCCTGAGGAGGATTTAGAAGGTTTAGTAAAACAAATTATTGATGTTATTACTACTCCTAAATTCTCTATCACTGAGTATGTCAAATTCATTTTAGAAAACTTGGTTGTAGGTTATGAGCATATTAAAGTAGAGTGCCACGAAGATGGAGCCCCTGAAGCTTTGTTTGAGTGTGTGACTGAAATCTATCAAGGATTTTCATTGGAAATGATTAACAAGACTGTTAATTCATATATCGACGCCGCGGAGTCGCCCCAACGCAAAGCAAGGAAACGAAAGGCACTTACATTCCAAGACTTCTCTGGTATTGAAGGACAAATAAAGAAGACTATTGTAGGGCAGGATGAGCCTATTACAGAGATTATGAAGCAACTGAGGTTGATGAAATCTGGGCTCTGCGATAATAGTAATTTATTTTTTATTGGTCCTACCGGTGTAGGTAAGACCGAGCTAGCCAAGATTCTGGCAGATAAGGTAATGGGGTCCCGCAAGAAACTACTGAAGATTAACTGCGGGGAATACTCCAACTCACATGAATACGCTAAACTGATTGGAAGCCCTCCCGGGTACATTGGACACAACGAAAAAGGTATACTGTCAGACCGAGCAGAAAAATCTAACGAATGGGTTATAGTGTTTGATGAGATTGAAAAGGCACACGATAAACTTTTTGATTTGCTCCTCAACTTAATGGACGAGGGTACTATTACTGATTCTCACGGTACTGACTTAGATTTTAGCAACTCCCTCCTACTGTTTACAAGTAATATTGGGTTGAAAGAATATGTTGGACAGCAAAGCTTAGGCTTTGGGGAGAACACCATGACCTATGATAATAGTAAAAGTAACATAGAAAAAGCCTACCAAGATAAGTTTTCCCCAGAATTTCGGAACCGATTAGATAGTGTTATTTACTTTAACGCACTAAATAAAGATGATGCAGAAAAGATTGTTCGCTTGCAACTAAAGGAACTTCCTATTCGTGTAACTAAAAAACTGGTAGATTTTGTTACGGATAACGCCTTCTCGGAAGAGTACGGTGCTCGTAACATCAAAAGGTTTATTAAAAATAACATTTCTATTAAAATTGCGGATGAAATTCTCAAAGGGGACGATTCCAAAAAATATAAAGCACTATTCAAAAAACATGAGTTCATCGGAGTCCAAGCAATCTAAGCTAAATTATTTCCTACCCCTTATTACATGCATCGTAGCTATAGCTGTGTCGTATGGTACGTTGGACGCGCAGGTAAGCGAGCTGGAGAAGCGCGTAAGTACATTAGAGGAAAGGACTTTGATACAACTGGAAACCCTTAATGATGGTGTGACCAACCTGCGGGTTGAAGTAGCCAAGGTCTCGAATGACCTGGAATGGCTAAAAAAAGAAATGTCAGAAAAGTAGTCAGTTTTGGAGCGTACCGGACTATTATATGTCATGTACGATAAAGAATTCAAATACAAAAATTCCAACAATGACTCTAGCCCAAACGTCATGGTAACGACTGAGAACCAGTCTAGCCTACGTGGGTTCAACCGCAATTATATGACCAAGGGACAAGCGACCCGAATTCAAAACGAATGGCGGAAGATTCAGAATCAACCTTGGTCGCTCTCTACAAAGGAGCGTGTTTTAATTAAACGAGTAGGCAAGCCAGCCCGCGAGTCGTTCCGTATGTACCGCAAGGAATATATGGGCTAAAAAACATTTAAGTTTTACCTTTTAGCGCTGGATTTTTCTGGCGCTATTTTTTTTTAAAGACTATAATAAAGTATGAAAGGAATTGTTTTAGCTGGAGGGCTGGGCACTCGCTTACACCCCCTCACCCACGCCACCAACAAACACTTGTTACCTGTCTACGATAGACCTATGGTTTATTATCCATTACAAACTTTGGCTAACGCGGGGATTAAAGAGATAATGATTGTTACAGGAGGTCCTCATGCAGGGGATTTCATTCGCGTTCTTAAGAACGGAGAAGACTTAGGTTTAACTAAATTAAATTATGGATATCAAGAAGGAGAAGGTGGAATCGCAGATGCTCTTAGCATGGCAGAGTCTTTTGTCGGTGATGATAGTTGCGTTGTTATTCTTGGGGATAACATTATCGCTGACGATATATCTAACCCTATTGCTAATTTTAGCGATATGGGAGGTTGTCATATCTTTACCAAAGAGGTTAATGACCCTGAAAGATTCGGGGTAGTAGAGTATGAGCCAGTCGGAGGAGGGATAGCGGACATAATTGAAAAGCCTACAAACCCTCCTTCCAATGATGCGGTAATTGGTCTGTACATGTACGACAATACCGTTTTCGATAAAATCCGTAGCCTTAATCCCTCCGAAAGGGGGGAGTTGGAGGTGACGGACCTAAACAGAATGTATCTCCAGGAGAACAAATTAACCAGCCATAGGGTTCATGGAACATGGATTGACTGTGGAACGTTTGATTCTTTAGCCAGAGCAACACACAAATTTTATAATGATAAAAATTAAACCACATACGATTGTAGTAACCGGAGGCTTGGGCTTTATCGGCTCTCGATTTATTAAGTTCGTTTACGAAGCTACCCCTCACAATATTATTAACGTTGATAAAGACACGTACGCAGGAGACCACGAACGTATATCCCCAAATATCAGGAACGACAGTGAGAGGTACCGTTACCTGAATGCCGATATTTGCGGCGGCGATATTACCAACTACCCCGAGATTATGGAGGCTGAGTATGTTGTTAACTTCGCGGCGGAGAGTCATGTAGATAATTCTATTAGTAATGGGAGACCTTTTATGGATACTAATGTTATGGGGGTATATAATTTGCTGGAGCAATTCAAGAATGCTTCAAACCTCCGTAGGTTCGTGCAAATCTCTACCGATGAGGTATACGGGGATATGGCAGACCTTCGAGGAACCCAATCCGCAGATGAATCGTACCCGCTTAAACCGTCATCATACTACTCGGCTTCAAAGGCGTCGGCAGACCTGCTGGTTCAATCAGCAGCGCGAACGTTTGGAGTCCCGTACCTCATTACAAGAACCTGTAACAACTTTGGACCAGGACAAGACCCTGAAAAATTCCTCCCAAAAATCGCTAAGTGCATCGAAGAAGGAGGAACTGTTCCTGTCTATGGAGACGGGAATCAAGTTAGGGAATGGATGTTCGTCGACGAAAACGTAGAGATTATTTATGGTTTAATGACGACTGCCCCCGAAAACAATATTTATAATATTGGTACGGGCTACAGATGTACTAATAATGAGGTTGTTGACATGATTTCTAAATCTCTGAATAAGGAAGTTAACTATGAGTATGTTGAAGACCGTTTAGGTCATGATAGACGATATGCCTTGAATTCTGAGAAAGCTAAAAAGAAACTTCTTAGGAATTACTTCCCGGTGCCTTTAAGCAAGTATATTGAGTCTACATATAGGTCCGGTATCACTGAGGCGCATATCTCATGAGATTAGAAGGGAAACATATACTTATTAGTGGTGGAACGGGACGGTTAGCTAGTGAGTTGGCTCCCCTTTTAAAAGAGGAAGGCGCTGTCGTTATGGCTCCGTCCAAACAGGAGTGGGATTGTACCTTGTACCCTTGCGGTCTAGCCATGCCTTCTGACCCCGATATTATCATACACGCGGCAGCCTACACTGACGTAAAGAAAGCCGAGAGGGACAGGAGTGAGTGCCAGTACTTGAATGTAGAAGGCACCAGACGTGTTTCTAAGCTTGCTCACAAGCTTAAAGCTAAAATGGTGTACATCTCATCCGATTATGTGAACGTCCATCCTATGGGCTTCTACGCGTTTACCAAGAAAGCTGGGGAGGCATTCGTAGGTAAGAAGAAAGGATTAATTGTTAGAACTTCCTTCAAACCTCGAGGTATGTGGGGAGAGACTGGTTTGAGAGGGGTATTCCACCCTGTTTATACCAATGCTGATTGGGTGGATGTGATTGCTGGTAAGATTGTACAGGCTATCTGTGAAGAACATACAGGTATTATTAATATTGGGACGGAGCGCAAGACCTTAAAGGATTTAGCTCAACAAGAATACCCCGATGTGGAGACGATTCCGGTCGAGGAAGCCGACAAGCTATTAGGATACATTTATCCAAGAGATACTTGCGCAGAACTTACTATATAATAGTAAGATGGCAAACCAATATGACCCATGGAATAACGCAAGATTTGGATTCCCGCGTAAAGACGCACCAGCATTTCAACGTGAGTGGCAACCTTTAAACTCCTCTGGGGTTAAAATGACTACTGTTAATACGGACAAGCAGACGGTAGTGAAAGCCGTTTCCTCTGTAGGAGTGAGCGGTACTTTGTATGTGTGGGGGATGTCTTTGTGTACGACCTCGACCAACGCCCAAGCTTTATACATCAAGGATGATGCTGATACTGTTATTGGCACCATGATAGCCAGTCGCCAAGGTCCGTACTTCCTTCAGCTGTCCACACCTATGAAAATGCTTGCCAATAGCAAACTCGTGGCTGAACGGCTCACCGGTGCGGGAGCCACTGCGGACACTTATGTAACGTTGTTCACCACTTCATCCCGACTAAAATACGAATAATTATGCCTCCAGTCTCACCCGGTCAACCTAGTTCCTTCGGCGGTACCTTCGCTGATTCCCCTGGTCTTCTTAGAGAGAATGGGTGGGGAACCCCTTTTACTTTGGCAACTTCAGCTGATGAGATGTATGCAATTTGCTCCGCCAATGCTCCCAGTGAGGTCACGCAATTTCAAACACAATTGGACCCTTTAGGTCCAGGGGATTCTCTTAACATCTTTTCGATAGCAGGCGCAAATGCTTCCAACACTGACCCTATGATGGTTGCGCTTAAAACTGGGTCTAAAGCCGATGATGCCACCAACCCCACAGTACTTGTCTTTACTGCTCAGAGGAATGGTCCGTGGTTCCAACATTTTGAATTACCAGTGAAGGTTGCTGGTCCGGCGACAGGTACATTAGATGTGTACCTTAAAGTAATAACTAAAGGCGCCACCACTAGTGATTATCACCAATTCAATAGAGTAACCCTAGGACTTATTCCTTACAGAAAGCCGGAATAAATTAGTACTGTCCGACTATAATACTAAAGGAAGCATAAGTCAAAGCACCTTTAGCTCAATCGGACAGAGCAACAGCCTTCTAAGCTGTCGGTTCCAGGTTCGACTCCTGGAAGGTGCAC
>Ga0181372_1000366_pt1 | contig 11047 bp, 5 predicted proteins | sample LowvirmetaG_5_FD_130161 | JGI IMG/M metagenome (GOLD analysis project Ga0181372, IMG submission 130161) | Marine viral communities from the Subarctic Pacific Ocean - Lowphox_08 viral metaG | ecosystem: Environmental > Aquatic > Marine > Oceanic | place: Subarctic Pacific Ocean | collected 2015-12-05
CTGCTAATGCAATAGGTCCTATAGTAGGAACATCTAAATTAATAGCTGCATCGGTTACATTAGAGGAAGATATTTTAGAAAACCCAGAAAGTGCGGGGACTTCTGAAGTATTAGCTGCATCTATGTCCGAAAAATTAGAGAATTTTATACAAGAAACTTTGCCTACGGGAGATGAACCTTCCAAAGCATTAGAAATAGCAGAGCTTCAGGCAGGGTTAGCCAAGTTTGCTGATGCAGGTAATACCCTTAATGCTAATTTAAGTGCTATTAAGTCGGTACTATCCGACAGAGCTGCAGGAATATTAGAAGAACCTAAATTACGATTAGATCATTTAATTACATTAGAAGATCCTCTATTAGATACAGTCGTAGATAATTTTAATAAATATGTGGAGGATAATATAATCCACCCCTATGAAGAAAATATAAAAAACTTCGGAACCTTAGCTGATATCACACAGATTGAATTTAAAGAAGACCTTCCAATGTTCGATTTTACTTACGGACCTCCTATATCGAAAGATGGTATGTTTATATTATCACAGGACGGTCTATACTATGACTCAGTCAATGGAGGAATTCCAGAAGTTTCAGGGATAGTAATAGCCAGCAAAAGCTGGGATTTAAAGCACGCACCAAATTTAGGAGGTAAAGGTGAGGTTTATTCCAACGTTAATCTTAAAAATGTATCAAACAATGTATTCGAACAGAACCATATAGTTGAATCTGATCTTGAAAACGAGTATTACACTTCGGATGAAGTCCTACGTATAATTAACACGAATAAACAACTCCACGTAGATTTAATACAGTCACAGATAGCTGATTTAGCCGCGTCAGGAGTTGCGGATGATAGTGCTGTAATGGTTAACTACTACAATAACATTGGAGCGATTACCTCAATGTACAATCAGCGAATTTCAAAAAGGAAAAAACAACTGCAGCTAGTTTCTATATTCGCCTCTAATATTTACAGTCATACTGTACAGGGAGATAAGTTTAAAGATTTAGGTTTAGGTGCTGGAATTTTAATACATAATCAAGGTACAGAGTTAGAGCCCAATTGGCATCCTATAGAAAGAATTCCTATAAATGATTTTTCATTCCTTAAAGGTACGGGAGCTGGAACTACGATAGACCAACAGGAAAGTATTCTAATGTTTTCCGAGGATTTAGATGATACAGTCCTTCCTATTACCCCTAATTTCTCCAAACCTTTAACTCAACCATATGCATACTTGGATAATTTTACCATATCTCCTGTAGAGGAAGGAGTATTCCCATACATCGAAGGTGATTCTAGCGTGTCTTCAGCGGCAACTACTATCCTATCACTATCAAATTCAGTAGTACAGGAAGGGCTGATTCTTAACTATAATTTTTTAGATCCTAAAGTATCAGATGCATCATCCCTATCCTTTACTATACCTGACGAAGGACCTAATAGATCTGAGGCTCTTAACGGTCAACTAGTAGCTTCTTCTACAGCCTCAGTATTTCCTTCAGGTCTTTCTGTACCTAAACTTACAGGAACCAACGGGGGTTCATACGTCCGTCTTCCTAATAATGTTACAGTGGATGGTATTGATCAAACAGTTATAACTCAAGATATTAATAATCTGTTCTACCCTGCTAACCGTACGTATAATAAAGGAACTAAAAAGGGAGGAGGAGCCGCTTTTGATTTCTGGGTCCATATGCCAGATCTTACATTCACAGATTCCCATAGGTATAGGATAATAGCTGCTTGTGAAAATTCAGGAGGGAACGCTAACTCTGGTACCCACCATAGTGGTGTAATAGCAACTCGTACACTTCGCAATGGTGCTATAGATACCTCTAAAGTTCACGGGATGGTTATGGGGTTTAGAGATAAAGGAGGTTCTAGTACTCCATCAGGGTTAGAATTTGGAGTTTGGCCTACAGTATCTCAGAACTTTAATTCAGGGGAAATAGGACACAGCATCGCTATAGCTGAAGATTTAGATAATAATGAATTAGGTCTTACAGTGTCAAGTTCAGTTGAACTTGAAGGTATTAGTATTGTGGATACTAGCTCAGCTTTTGTACACATGTCCGTAGTATTTGATTTTAAGGATAATTTACTTAATATTTATGCGGATGGGGTTCTACTAAAATCTGGAAACCTTTCAACCGCGTTTGATATGCAGCAGCATCAAACCTTAAATATACCATCCATTACTTCGAAGGGGAATGATACTGGAGATTCATTAATATCCAGCTGGGAAGCTTCCGGGGACGTAGGACCCAATGTAGGACTACTAGGGTTAGGGTTTACCCCTTGGATTTTAGGAGGGGGATTCTCGGATACTATTCCTAAAACTACTTACTTAGGAGCATCTTTAGGGACTTATGATCCGGGATTTCTAGGGTATAATACGAACTCCCATTACGGTGTACCTCCTGCATCTCAGCACTCCCCGACTTTGGGGAGTAGAACCCCAAGCCCTTCTAGCGGGTTAGATGGGTTAATCGGTAGTTTTAAACTATACTCTAAAGCCCTATCTAATAGGGAAGTGAATACTAATTTTAGAAACCAACAAGGCTTCTTTAAAAATATTAAAATATCTTAAGTATGGAAAATATAAATCTATTAACTACATCAAAAATACCTTCATTCTATGGGCTAGCTTTCCCTGTGGTAAAAGGTTTGGGTGGATTCTTTACTAAAACTGATGGGGTCCAAACGACTATGTCAGGTTTAAAGCAGTTAATTTTAACCAGTAAAGGTGAAAGAGTTATGCGACCAGACTTTGGAACATCTTTTAGAAAGTCTGTATTCGAACCTATGACGTCCGCTAGAGTCAATAGCTTAGAAAATGAGTTAAAATATGCTATAAATAAGTACCACCCTGAGGTAGACATATTAGAACTAAGTGTTAAGTGGGATTCCCGAGGCGTCGCTAGTGATAGAAACACTCTTTTAATAACTCTAAACTTTCAACTAATAGGGGAACACTTTACCCCTCAAATCTTAAACATCGTAATATAATGCAAACTATCCAAGGATCCTATAATTTAAGTGCTTTTGACGGCACTATAGACTCAGACTTTTTAAAGTTTGGAACTTTAACTCCTCAAATTAAAGCTGGTTTAATTGACTACTCCGCTGCTGAGTTTGGGGAATATAGGGAATCCTTAATGAAGTATTTAAAAGCCTTATACCCTACTGATTATAATAGTTTTGCAGAGTCTGATTTAGGTGTAATGTTGTTAGAGATGTTCGCATACTTAGCTAGCGTAATGTCATATAAGACGGATATGATTGCGAATGAGAATTATATCACCTCCGTTCAAACTCCTGAAAATTTAAGAAAACTTTTACAACTTATCGGAGTAAAGATGAGAGGACCTGTTAGTTCTAAAGCAGGAGCCACTTTAGATTTAAAAGAGGGAGTCGCTGCTAGTGCTGATGTGGTAATAGATTTTGACAATAGAACATTCTCAGTTCCTAGTACTAAAGACTCATCTATGTTATCCTTTACTTTGTACAAGGTAGACAGTACTGGAAATATAAAAGATATTGACCAGGGACCTATTACCTTACTTAAAGCCGAGTCTTTAAACGCAGCAGGTGCAAAATTTTCTAATTTGATTTTGCTAGAAGGTGTAGCCTATTCGCAGACAGGAGTATTCTCCAACACTAATAGTATACATTCTATTGACCTAAAAACTCCTTCTATCGTAGAGGGAAGTATAGTAGTAGTTGCAGAGAATGGGGACGTATATGGAGAGATTGAAAATCTATTCCTGGCTAATAAAGATTCTAAAGTGTTTAGTAAAACCTACCTAGATGATTACTCTGTTGTTCTAAATTTCGGAGATAATATTAGAGGTCAATCCCCAGAGTCTGGATCTTCTTATACTGTATACTATAGAGCTGGAGGAGGAGATAGGGGAAATATTGTATCCGATTCTATTGGTGTAAATTTACCTGTAACTATTGACGGATCTCCTACTACTGTAACTATAAGTAATCCTACAATGGCAACTGGAGGTTCTAAATCAGAAACTGTAGAGCATGCTAAAAAATGGGGTCCTTATTTCTTTAAGACTCAATACCGAGCTGTAACCGGGGAAGACTATACCACCTTCGCAAATCATTTTATTAGTACCGCAGGGCAGACTGGAAAAGCAATGGCTGTTCTTCGTAGTTCAGGAGCTGGAAGTAATATGATAGATATTTACACTGTAGGATTTGGTAGAACAGTAGCAGGAGCCCAAACTCAACTACAGAGATCATCTCTTGTATACAAGCAGGAACTATTAACCTACCTAAACGAGTATAAAATGATAACCGACCAGATTACTATTGTAGATGGTCTAGTTAGAACTTTAAACTTAGACGTAACTATTTTCTTAGATAAACCTCATAAGATATATGAGGAAGATATTAAGAGAAAAGCTATCGGACGTATGTTAAACTTTTTCGATGTAGATAAACGCGAGTTTGGGGAAGACCTTAGACTTGATGAATTAAATAGAGCTCTGTTTGAAATACCTGAAATTAGATTTTCCTCGATAGATAATTTGAAAGAAACTGTTAAATTGGATTTCAATGAAATCCTACAGCTGAATAACGTTCAAGTAAAAGTAACTTACGTATAAGGAATGGTTAAAAAATCAGGATCAGATGGTGTAGGTAAATTACAAAAAACCTTATATCAGCACAATTATATTGATGTAATTACTAATATTACACCTGATGTATATGCGGATACTGACTTCGCATTATATGGAAGTGAGGAGGACGTACTATACTCGGTACTTGGAAAAGTTTTAAATGTTGTAGACACTATAGATGGAATCTTTGATGTATCTGCCACTGCCGCATCTTCACTACACCAAAGGTTTATACCTAGGAATAATCTGACGAATATACGTCCATACATATTTGATCAAAAGATATTAAAACCTTTAGGTAGATCTTTAGCAGACTTTACCTCTAAGGACCAATTTACATCTTTTTTATCGGGTGTTTTACTCCCTGAAATTGTTCTAAATAAACCCTCTAGTAAGTTTACTGAAGCTGTAGGGGACTTTATAGATGAGACTATTACTGACGCATCAGCCACCCACCAATACTTGTTAGATACCCTATCGTGGTTCTACGTATTAAATTCATCTAGTACCGTCGTAGGGGGAGTAGCCCCTTCTTCACTTCTAGTATCATCTCTTTCTAATTTATGGGAAGGAACAACTCTTACCGAAAAGGAGGGAGTCTCTTTAATATTTGAATACCTTTGGACTAACAGAGAGTTAAGTACCCCGTTTTATAATTACCTACCTAGGCACTTCTCCCAATCAAATTCCCAAGTTTCCAGTAATTTACATACCTCAGGAACTCAGCAATGGGACAACCTTGAAACATTACTGCATGTATGGTACAATCCCCACGATGAGAGCTCTACAGTACTAGATGACTATCTAGATTTGTTTATAAATAATAATACATTTACCCCTAAACAAATACAAGCAGGAGCTCTTACTAAATTTTTACAAGCAATTAGTTTTGGGTTTTATGATGTTAATTCTACTATTGAGGATTTGGGAAACTTAGTAGACATAGAAAGATGCCCCGCTGAATTCCTCCCACAGTTAGCCGCCTTAATTGGGTGGAAACTTATGACGGGAGATGTAGATAGATGGAGAGCTCAACTAAGAAAAGCTGTATATCTGTATAAAGGTAAAGGTACTAGAAAATCCCTAGAGGAAGCTTTGGAGTTAGTATTTTCAGCATCGGCTATAATTCCTACAGAGGAAATTCATGAGACGTGGGAAATGTATCTCCCTAGAATGATTTACTATTTAATCGCTACTGCGTCCGAGACCCTAAACAGTGACAGGCTAAGCCCTGACAGTTTTAAAGGAATTCCGTCCAATAGGTTCTCAGATACTAACTTAGATTTAAATTACAGGGCTGCTACTGATTACGTTTTAGAGGTTCTGCACGCTAACACTCCCCCAGACCATGTCCGTACTGAGGGTGGGTGTATTTATATAAACCGTAAAAAGTTTAACCTATCATCGTGGGATCCTGGGGACACAGGCTTTACAGGATTTACACATAGAGGCTTCCCAGACTGCCCCGTACCTCCATGGGAAGACGATAGATTCTATGACAATGCGTATATTACAAAAGCTCAAGTTGAAATTCTGAATGATATACTCACGTCTCCTGCGTCATCTACAAGCACCAACTCCCCTAGAGGAGGTTTAGAAATTCCTGTAAGTTATGTTAGCACTTTATCAGGGATACTAGTTCACGATGATATAGATATTTGGTCATCCTTATCCCCTTCAGCTTTATACCATCAAAGTTGGAACCATAAATGGAAGTTCTACAGTGAGAAGTATTCAAAACCGCCTAACCTATCAGAGGTAATAGCCGAAGGAAATCCTAAGAAGATTGGACTTTTCGACCATTGGCAGTCAAAGAGTTCAATGCTTACCTCACGAGTATACATTCAAAAATTTAACACTTTAAGCGAGAGGCTTATAGAGGATGGTATACCCGCTGACCCTGAAAAGATACTTGAAAATATTCAACAAGTATTTAAACAATTTACACCTTTCCACGTACTTACTAAGATATTTGAACTTATACTTTATACTGATGAATATAGTCCAATAGATGTACCTATATGCCCGTATATTAAACATGATGTATTTGATTTATCGCCTTCCGGAGATTTTGATCATTACATACTTAATAATTTAACCCCCTCAAGTATATCTATTGAGCAGCTTTACAGCATCGCCACGTTAAGCAGTACAGATACCTCTGCTAATTATTCTATAACTACACACCCGGATACTCCAAGAGCTTCAGGAAGGAGAAGGAATTTAAAATATTTGAATACCTTTAAGTATTTCACTAGGAACGGAAAAGCTATGCCTTTACATAGAAACGCTGTACTAGGAAAGGACGCCTCAGCGTATGACGGATTAGGCGTACACACGTCAGAATTCATCCCTCTAGGTTATAATTTCTCATCAGGTAAATACTTTTCCACCTCAGGATCCTTTAAAGGGGTATACGACGCATCTAATGATTTATCAATGTCGGCACTCCCCTTGCACTTTAGAGGAGGTCCTGGAGTTCCTGGAACAGAAGTTTACTTGCCCGATGGCCGAGGTAGTCTAGTACATAGCACCTCTACGCATGAAGGAGTGACAGTTTCCTCAACCTTCCCATGTCGAGCACCTTTCACTCACCTTTGTGTATCCGTCCCCCTTAGGGGATCTTTGAAAGGGATTAAACAGGTTATAATTTCTTCTCTTATTAGGCAAGGTAAAACCGATGATTTTAGTGATAAGACTTTAAATAACTTTAAATTTGGGGATGCTTTAATGTCCGATTATTATAGTACTAGTGGGGTTTTAGAAAACTCAACGCTTATAAATAATGAAGATAATAAATACTCCGAAAACGATATAAAAATAATTTATTCACACTTTAACGAGATGGTTGCTAATAACGCTACCAGAGCACCTGTTACTGGCTCATCACAAGAACAAATGTTCCAGATCACTGGGGGATCTAGAGGTTACTATTTAGATCATTACGGTACTGATGATCCTGGAACTTATGGTCTTACTACTTCTGGAAGTATATCCACTCTCGCAAATACCGCTGAATCTGGTATACTATTTAACTTAAACGACGATTAATGAAAGGCTACGTTGAAATTTATCAAGGAAATCCCACTGAGAATAATTTAATTTTCAGTGAGGGTAATCTTATAGTAGACTCTGCTGGAGAGCATGTAGTTGATGTATTTACAACCTTGTACACTCCCTCAGCGCTAGGAAGCACAGTCCCTTTAAGTACCTCATCTATTGGCATTAAAGCTATTACTTTAGGATGTGCGCAATCGTCATTAGGGTATGCTCCTAGTGGGATATCACCCGCCGAAGCTTCAGTACCTCTAATTCCTATAATCCCTACACCTTTGGATACAACCTTACAGCCTCCTGTAATGGATTCCACAACATCTGGACCAGGGCATAGGGGACATTTTCTCAACTATATTAATTTCTCAGGAACTTACAATTTAACAGGTACTGAGTCCTTAAACTATGGATGCTACCACCCATCTGGAGTTTTAAACGATACCAGTTCTATTAACAGTGATGGCTTTATAATAGAGTCCAGAGTGGCTAGAGCGTCACAAATCTTCTACGACGCCAGCGCTGGGTTTGTAGTATCTGGGGTTGGGGATGTAAGTGCTACAAGAGAAGTTAAATATATTTTAACATTAAGCCACGATGAGTGGCAACTTTTAGATGATGTTTATGGAGGTTTAGGGGTTATAGGGCTTTGGACCTTAGATTCGGAGAAAACCTTAAACAATTATGCAGAAGGAGCTACAGTGTCCGATATATCACTATATAATGTAACGGATATTTACAAGAACCCAGTATTTAAACTATTCGCGAAAAAGGTATTCCTCCCAGGAGGTTTAAAACTACTAGATCCTGCTTCAAATGATAGTATATCTATAGTATGGAGTATTAAATTTTAATGACAACATTCACAGAACAATTAGAGCCTAAAGGGCACCTGGAGATTATTAAAGTCTTCCCTGATAACACTACAGAAGTAGTGTTAGACGATCATAATATTATCACACACGGTATGGGGATAACCTTAGCGGGTATGTTTAGCCACGACGATACGTCTGATTCATTTGATAATTTTGCTATACCTTATTTTCAGGTAGGGGACGGGTCTTCAGTAATGGCTTCGAGTTTACAGTTATTAGATTCCCCTTTAAGTAGTGGAGAGTACGGTAGTACTGAAATGTCGATAAGCTCGATTAACATCCAAGGGACAGCCAATCCCCAGTCTGTTATAGTAATGAACCCCGCTTATATTTTTAAAGCCTCGGTGGATAAGGTTACTTATTCCATAACTCTAGATGAGATTACTGCAAACGGTATTGAGATTTCAGAAGTAGGGTTATTTAGTAAAAATCCTTACTTATCATCCCCCCCTGTAGCCTTTATGTGCGCTTATAGAAGTTTTACAGCAATACCCAAAAGAGATTCCTATACTCTTATATTTAACTGGACATTAGAATTTTAAATCATGATTAACGACGTAACAGGTGGAACCTACTTAATTGAGTACCCTTCAGAGTACTTAGTGGATATACGAAAATACCACGCATCTCAATTTTATAACTGGGAGCAAGATAATATTCCAATTACAGACTTGGAGACCAGAACTAATACTCTAGGTGCTGCTTTAGGGTTATTCGCTGACGATATACCTGGAGTTTCTATGATTGTAGATGGTACTGATGTATCCTCCTCCTCAAGGTATGTAAACGTCGCAACTGCATTAGCACTACTACCTAAAACTATAACCTTCCCGGTTCTAATCGAAGTATGCTCTTATGGTGATTTAGGGGACCTAGCCCTTGAAAATTTCAACCTTAAAGGACGCGGAAGTCTTGAAATTATTAATAGGAATTACTCCGCTGACACCCCCGGCACAACAGCTGCTGTAGCCGCTAAAATTAGTGGAGTAACATCTAAGAGCGGATACCCTTGGGGTGCAGAGATAAGCCCTTCATCCATATATTCCCAGTCCTTATGGTACGACCTTAGCTCTGCTAAGGATCATCGCAATGATATTAACTGTTACTCTATGTCATCATGGAATAATAATGCTAAATTTATATCTTTCCCTCATTTAGATTCATCTAAAAGCATGAGCGAACCTTTGTTTCATGTTTCAGGAGTAGGTACTGGAGATTTTTTAACGGCTACTACAAACGCAGACTTTATATTCAGTGGTCTTAACTATTCGGATACTACATTATCCGCAGACTCTAACCCTAATGAGTACGCCACATCAGGGCAAACCTCATTCAGAAGTACTTCATATCATACAGCTCCAGGAGTTAATGATACAGGTATAGTAACTTATGCATACGGCAATCATTTCAGTAAAGTTAAAGTTGAAAATTGTAAAGGATCCCAAATTCAGATTAAAGGTTTTTGTGTAGATGGTGGAGGTTTAAATTCTGATCTTAATGTAGCTCATACTAATCCTGTAGGTTTTGATATCCAAAATTCAGATGTAGTTTTAACATCGTGCGCATCTTTTAGAAATTCCGATGTAGGTTTTAGGGTAGCCAATTCAAGCGTATTAATCGAGGGAGGAATAGTAGGTCACCGAAATTACCCTTTTGACGGGAGTAGTAGACAAGGTATTGATGGGGTTGATGAGTACGATATTTGGAATTTAGATTATAAAGGTCATGGCTTTGAAGCTTACCGATCACATATTACGTTTGATCCGGATTCTGATCCACAAAACTCTGCCTCTACATCACACCTAGGAAAGCATGGGTTTGTAATGAGTGATAATAACGGAGATGGCTGGCATTTCGATAGTTGTAAAATATCAGGAGGTGTTGGAGGTCACAATACCGGAGCCGAACAAGGCGCAGGACCTTTAGACTACCAAACAACTCAAATTACAGCAATGTTTAATAAAGGTAATGGCATTACGTTCGACGATTCACAGTCTACTTACACCGGGATGCTAAGAACTCAAGGCAACGAAGATAATGGAGTGTCTATGGTTAAGTCCAAAATTGGAGTTATGGGAGTCATATCAGAACTTAATAACCATGTAGGTTTGAAGATTGAGTCTTCTGAATTTGTTTATAATTTAGGCTCTACTGAATTTACCACTGCTTACGATAGTAACTTAACTACGTGGGAAACTCGCGCCGGACATTCTTTTCTAACCCCTGCGATTTGCGTTCAAGATAATGGTACTAGTAATCTTAAAATAGCAAACAACTCTAAGTTTACTAATTATCCTCTACAGTACCAAGGTAGAAGATCCGGATTAATCGGAGGTAGATCTAGATCTACCTCTACATGGGCTATGCAAGCTGCGAATGGAAATATTGAGAATTATTTAAGTGTTTCTAGTTACGAGAAAGGTAACTTACCTTTAGTACATGTAACCGATAATTCTTATGCTAGACTTTTAGGACTA
>Ga0181372_1000367_pt1 | contig 11038 bp, 8 predicted proteins | sample LowvirmetaG_5_FD_130161 | JGI IMG/M metagenome (GOLD analysis project Ga0181372, IMG submission 130161) | Marine viral communities from the Subarctic Pacific Ocean - Lowphox_08 viral metaG | ecosystem: Environmental > Aquatic > Marine > Oceanic | place: Subarctic Pacific Ocean | collected 2015-12-05
AAAATCAACCCAATTGCTACATTCCCACAAACTGGAGTTTGTATTTGGGGTCAGAAAACACTTCAATTAAGATCAACAGCATTAGACAGAATTAATGTTCGTAGATTGTTAATTTCACTTAAGAAATTTATTGCAAGTTCTTCAAGATACTTAGTATTTGAACAAAACACAAATGCAACACGTAATAGATTCTTAAATATAGTTAACCCATACTTAGAAGGTGTACAACAAAAACAAGGATTATATTCATTTAGAGTACAAATGGATGAAAATAATAACACAGCAGATGTTGTAGATAGAAATCAATTAGTAGGTGCTATTTATTTACAACCAACTAAAACAGCTGAATTTATAGTTCTTGACTTTAATGTGTTACCTACTGGAGCAACTTTCGAATAAGAACTTAAAGACTATATATTTATAATAGAATAAAAACAACAAACGATGGCAATATTAGATACAAACGAAATCATGTTCACAGCATTTGAACCTAAATTACAAAATAGGTTTATAATGTACATTGACGGAATCCCAGCTTACTTAATTAAAAAAGTAGCTCGCCCAACTATAACATTTGGTGCAGTAGTTCTTGATCATATTAATGTGAAAAGAAAAATTAAGGGTAAAGCAAATTGGAATGATATTCAATGTGACCTTTATGACCCAGTAACACCTTCAGGTGCACAAGCAGTAATGGAATGGGTTCGTTTATCACATGAGTCAGTTACAGGTAGAGATGGTTATTCTGATTTCTATAAAAAAGATATTAGAATTAACGCATTAGGGCCAGTAGGTGATATAGTTGAAGAATGGATTTTAAAAGGTGCTTATGTTCAAGAAGCCAACTTTGGTGACATGGATTGGTCATCAGATACACCCGCAAACATTAGTTTAACAATAGTAATGGATTATGCCATCCTAAATTACTAAAAATATACTTCTCTCCCGAAGTTGCGAGGTTGGACGTCATTTTATGACGTCCTTTCTTTTTCCTATATATGTATATCTGAACTAGTTTTAATTTAATAACGTTATGGAACAACAACAATTCCCAACCGAAATGGTTACCCTCCCTTCTAAAGGTTTATTATACCCCGAAGGAAGTCCTCTAAAAAAAGGCGAAATCGAAATGAAATATATGACTGCCCGTGAAGAAGACATCTTAACGAACCAAAATCTAATCAAAAATGGAACAGTAATAGATAAATTACTTCAAGCACTCATTGTTACACCTATAAATTTTAATGATTTACTTACAGGTGATAAAAACGCAATATTAATTGCAGCCCGTATTTTAGGATATGGTAGTGATTACGAGTTTGAATATAATAAGGAATCTCTAAAAATAGACCTTACAGAAATTAAGGATAAACCATTAAACGAATCATTAATTGTTGAAGGAAAGAATGAATTTTCATTTACATTACCTGCTTCTAAAGTAGCAATTACATTTAAACTTTTAACACACGGTGATGAAATAAACATCGAGAACGAAATTAAGGGCTTAAAGAAAATCAACAAACAATCATCTGCCGACTTATCTACAAGGATAAAACATCTAATTACTTCAGTAAATGGTGATTATGAAAAATCATCGGTTCGTGAATTTGTAGACACCAAATTACTTGCGAGAGATTCTAGAGCTTTAAGAAAATATATAGGTGAAATCCAACCAGACGTAGATTTATCCTACGACTATGAAGATGACGATGGAAATGTAAAAAACATTCCTATTCCCATCGGCATTAACTTTTTTTGGCCTGACGTCTGAGTATAGAAGCTTATTATTTACTCAGATCCACGATTTAGTGTACCATGGTGGCGGTGGATTCATACACTCTGAAGTATATAATATGCCTATTTGGATGAGAAGATACCACATCCAAAAAATTAATGAACATAATAAACAACAACAAGAATTAATAGATAAACAAAAAGGTAAATCAAATGTAGGTGATGGTAAACCCTCACGACCAAACATTGACCCCTCCTCAACATATAATTTTTAATAAAGGTGCGTAAGCACCTTTTATTTTTCTATATTTATATATGATACAATAAACTCCAATAATGGCAGATCTTAAAAGTACACAAAAAGAAATAGAAGCTTTAAATGATGAAATAGCTAGTTTATCATCAAAATTTAAAAACCAACTTAATTTAGATGGTCTAGATGAATCCACACGAAAAGTTGCAGATAGATTTGCAAATGACATTTCTAAATCTACTAGTAAAATTGTAGATGATTTTACAAAGCAGGATGGTATCTTAGCCAAGATTAATCAAAAGACAAATGCAAGTAACAATATTGGTAAAGAAATTGTTAAAAATGAAGCTAGAAAAAACACCATTTTAAGAAATGCGGAATTACTAAGAAAGCAGGGCGTTTCATTAGATGAAGACTCTTTAGCTTTACTTGTGGATGCTGTAGATAAAAATATAGAAAATCTTGGTATTATAGAAGCAAAAAATATTGAAGCCCAGAAACAAAGAGATTATTTAAAAGAAGGAGTCAAGAAGTTAAGAGAACAATACACCCTTACAAGACTAACCCAAGCAACTATGTTACTTGTAGGTAAGTCAATATTAGATGCTAGTGGGATGGTTGCCAACATTGCCCAAAATACAGGGTTATCTGCTGAGAACTCCCAAAAAATGCAATTAAATTTTGCAAACATAGCAAACCACTCGGGGGAAGTTTTTATTAATAGTAAAAGACTAAATGCATCTTTCGCAGCACTATCAAAACAAACAGGCTTAATTGCGGGGTTTAGTGGAGATACTTTAGTCGCGTTTACACAACTAACAGAACAACTTGGGATGGGGGTTGAACAGGCAACCCAATTAACACTTATGTCCAAGTTACAAGGAGGGAATGTAGAAGGTATATTCAATAATGTTACCTCAACCGTAAACGCTATAAACAGACAAAATGGGGTAAGTATAAGCGCCAAAACTATATTTGATGACATAAGTAACGCAAGTAAAGCTATTGTAGTATCCTTAGGGATGAACCCCGTTTTATTAGCAGATGCAGCAACTAAAGCAAGACTATTAGGTTCTGAATTATCTAAAATAGATGCCATAGCAGGAAATGTATTAGATTTTGAATCTTCCATTAACGCCGAACTACAAGCAGAATTATTTACTGGAAAACAACTTAATTTTGAAAAAATAAGATTACTTGCTTTAAACAACGATTTGGCGGGGGTGAGTAATGAACTTCTTAATAATGAAGAAATGTTTTCTTCATTTTCTGAGGGAAATAGGCTAACCCAACAGGCCATAGCAGATTCAATTGGTATAGGTAGAGACGAAATGGCAGATATGGTTATGAAACAAAAATTCTTACAATTGGGGGCTGAAGGATTCACAGCTGAATTTGGTGAACAATCATATCAACAAATGCTCCAACTAAGTGCATCTCAAAAACTCGAAGAATCGTTTACTAAACTAAAAACAGGAGTAATGGATATGGTAATGCCGATGATACCTTTTGTAGATGCTCTGGCAAGTTCATTATCAATGTTAGCCTCAATGCCTGCATTACTCCTCCCTATATCGGCTATATTAACAGGTATGGCATTAAGAGCATTTTTAATATCTATAGCACTTAACCCTGTAGCAGCAACCACAATGGCAGTTTTAGGTGGTGGTATTTTAGGGGTTCAGGCATATAACAACCACCAAAAAACGGATTCTAGTTCTTCAAGTAATGGGGGAGGAATTGATTATGATAAAATGGCATCCGCAATGTCTAGAGTTCAAGTTGTAAATAAGGTAGACTCATACGCTACAAGTAAATCCACAGCATATAACGGTACTCAACAATCAAATAATAAATTAAATACAAGTTTCCCTTAATCATATATTTATAACAAAAACACATTTATTATGGCATTATTAGATAAAAAAAGCTTATATGATTTAGTACCTGGAAATACATCAGGTCCTTTAACTCCCACAGATGAAACCTTAAATCAAATGAGTTCATTACAAGGCCCCCCTTTTGATAATGGCCCCGAACCTAAAATTCCAGGTGAAAGGGATACCCTTCATGAAAAGAGTTTAGAAGATATATACCAAAGCCAAGTAAGTCCTTTATCATCATATGGTGCGGGGCAACCTGGGGGTACCTGGCCTTCCGTAAACCCTTCCTCATTTGATCTGAACGGAATCATTCCATCCAATTATATAGATAAACTACCCAAATAATGGCATTAAGGGACCTACAGTCAGACTTAACAAACTTAGAATTTAGTAAGGGGAAAGCATACGATCAACCTAATATGGGTTTTAGTAGTGAACCTTTTATAACAACCCCTATCCAAGATGGTTTCTCCAACGTGGACATTACATTAAATTCTCTTACAGGAGGTTTAATAAGAGGAGGAGCTATTACACACGCTGAAAGACAATTAACCGACACCGAAAGAATAACTAAATTTATGTTAACTCCTAAAGGTTTATCTTTTATAGCTAAACAAGAAGGCCTTCAATTGTCTAACCCTAAAATAAGTGCCCCAAGTGTAAGTATATCTAGAGCTAATCAAAGAACATACAATTTAGGTATTAACACACTAACCCAAGTAGCAGCTTCGGGGACAGGTATTCATATTAAGAGGGAAGGTATAACACCTTTAGCATTTGAGGGTTATGCTGACTCTAAAAAATTAAGAAGTGACAATGAAAATAATAGATTAATATATCTATTTGAAGATAAAATTAGTTATTCCACCACTCAAGAATATATCCCCTCCGACCAATCACCACTAGGTAGTTTCTTTTCAGGGGTGGGGTCAGTTATAAACTTGGTCTCAGATCTAGCGGGGGATGTAGGCGAATTTCTTGGATTTAAAGAACAATTATATTCATATTCAGGTGGTCCTAATTCATTATATGGTATAGGTCAAACTACCATTTTTAGATATGATGATACTAATCAAGGTAAAATCAAAAGAGACGATCTAGGAAATGGTAATTTAGGCAAGGGAGGTTTTACCACAAATAACCTCATCTATACCACAGCAGACAAACCCTTATTCATACTAACAGAAGAAAAAGGCCTTAATACTCAACCTGAAGACGTATACGGTCAAATTAATACAGTTTTAGACACAGGTATATATAAGAAAATATTAGCAGCGCAGGAATCATTAGGGGTGGGTAAAACCAACAGCCCTTTTAGGGTAGATTATTATGGTTTAGGAGAACCAGGTGCCCAATATGTAAAAGGAGGTAGGGATAATTATATCACAGGTGATAGAAAATCATACAGAGCAGGTAAAACTGATAATCTTAACATGGTTGATGTATTTAAATCAAAAGGAGCATCAGAATTTGCAGGTATTAATGATTTTATTCCTTTTCGTTTTGAAGCTGTAAATACAAATAATCCAGTTAATACTGATGTGATTGTATTTAGAGCATTTTTAGATAATTTTACTGATAATTTTAATGCCTCTCATAATGAATTTAATTATAATGGTAGAGGAGAAACCTTTTACACTTACAATGGTTTTAAACGTAGTATAAACTTTAGTTTCAAAATAGCAGCTCAATCACGTCATGAATTATTACCCCTATATAGAAAATTAAATTATTTGGTTTCCAACACAGCTCCTGAATATAGTACATATGGTAGAATGGTAACCCCTTTTATGCGTTTAACTGTGGGTCATTGGTGTGATAGAATACCTGGAGTTTTAAATTCAATAGGACTAACATGGCAAAAAGATTATCCATGGGAAGTTTCAGAAGATGATGATGTATTAATATTACCCCATGTATTAGATGTAAGTGTTCAATTTACCCCTGTACATAATTTCTTACCAGAAAAAGGTATATCTTCACCATTTATTTTGCCTCATTCTACTTCAAATTTAAAAGAACACCAAGAATGGTACAAATTAGGAATTGAAGAAGACAGCTATATAGCAGGAGGAGGAGAACCAATTAAAACTAGGTTAGATAGATTGAAACCCCCAGAAGAACCAACTGAAGATTTAAATGAATACACAGGTCCCGAATCTAGTTTTTTACCTAATCCAGACGATAGTAGTTTTGAAGGCTCATTTACTTTACCAGCCCAACCTATTGGTACTCCAGCAGGTGATGTTGGTGAAGTAGAGTTTTTAAATGGGGGAAGTGGAGGCACCTTAATCCCTAATATTGATTAATAAAAAGAAAATATGCCTGGAAGATTAAATAATATAAAAGTAAGAATATTAAACAGAAAGAGATATTATAAAGCAGTTAAATATCCCTTTATACCTCTCTCAATAGATGATTTTTACGTTATTACTACTATTGGTGATAGATTAGATAATCTAGCAAATCAGTTTTACAATGATGTTAATTTATGGTGGGTAATTACTAATGCTAATCCTGATATTATTAAAAGAGATAGTTTTATGTTAGAACCCGGGGTAGAAATTAGAATCCCTTCTAATATACAAACAATATTAGAAGATTTTGAAGAATTAAATAAACAATAAGTTATGTCCATATTTATCGAAACTTTTAAAGATTATGTTACCCAACAATTAAAGATAAGGGAAAGCATAATAGAGGGTAGCCATAAATCTAGATTTGGTAACCCTAAAATAGAGTTCGAATATCCGACTATAAATGGTCCTGTATTAAAAAAATTAAGCATACCACCTGGAGCTTTTTTCACCAATACAACCTCCAAACAATGTGTTATTAGAATGTCTTCGGGTGTTGATTTAAAAAACCCAAAACTTTTAGAGAATTATGGTTTTGAAAACCCCAACGATCTATTGGGTTCAGGATTGGCCATAAGATACATGCTTGAAGGAGGTGTCCCCTCTAAAAATATAGATTTCAACCCCACACAAACTAAATTTACAGGAGGCGACCAACTACAAATAAAATCAATTCCTAGGGGGAAGTCAACCAGAGGTTTTGCAAGAGGGTATGGCTCCACTTATGGTGATCCTTACATTAGATCTGATGCCCAAGATGGTTTTGGTATAGTACCAATGCCTGGAATTATAAGCGCTAATGTTAGAACAAAAACTGCTTATGGTTCCTTAAGGGAATCCCAGATTAAATTCACATGTCATAACAGGCGTCAACTTGAAATTCTAGAATTACTTTACATGAGACCTGGATTCCCCCTCCTCCTAGAATGGGGATGGAGCCCATTTATTAATAACGAGGGAGAAATCATAGAGAACTTCCCTTACCAACGAAAGTGGTTTTCTAAGGATTCTAATATTAACCAAATTAACAAAGATATATTATCACAAAAAATTAAACACAGTGGTAATTATGATGGTTTTGTTGGTTTTGTAAAAAACTTTGAAATAGCAGCTAGAGCAGATGGTGGGTATGACTGTACTACTGAATTAACTGCTATGGGTGAAATTTTAGAGGGCATAAAAGGTAAAAGAACAGGAAAAACAATAAAAACAGAATCTCCTGACCAGCCAAAAGATGTTGATGATTTTGAATTTTACATGGCGGCTATTAATGAATTTAGTGAAGCTTACACAGCTAAGTACTCCAGTGATGTCGTAAGGAAGGCATTAAATAAACCCATAAATCCTTTTGATCATGAAGTCGATGTTTTATTTCCTAAAAAACTTGAGCTATTAGAATCTTATCAAGAACTAGCTTATTTAATTGATAAGAAAAAATCAGAATTCCAACCTACTCAAGATGAATTGGATAAAATTCAAGCTGGTGAAATATCAGAAAGAACGACCAATGTGTCCGATATACCTTTCGAAACCACTTTTGGTGAAGAGTCAGAAAATGGACATATATTACCCCAACGAACAGGATCAGCTCTAACTGATGAAGGAGGTGAATATCAGGATGAAATAGAAAGAATCGAAAAAACATTAGATCAATATATTATACGAAAAGGTGAAGCCTTAATAATAAATGGAACCGACGAAAAAGATGTATTTGAAAAAACAACATCTGGGTGGTTATCTAGTGAAAGACCTACAGGTGAATTCGCTAGATCCCAATATACTTACATAAGATTTGATTTTCTAGTAAATATATTAAATAATTTTATAATCCCTCTATACCAGGAATCAACAATAAATCACCCTATAGTAGAAATAATCCAAGACCCCAAATATAAATATTCTATATATAAATTAAATGAAAGGTACAATAATGAAAGGGTAGACATAGGGAGTAATTCTTTCCAAACTACTTTAGGAGAATCCATGAAAAAACATTCACCTTATGATAACAACCTAGGTGATTATATGGATATAAGTTCAAATCCTGAAATCTGTCTTTTACCTCACCAAATGAGAAAACAAGACCATGGCACGAACTCTGGTAGAGTTTCAGAAAAAGAAAGAAGTATTAGTAAAGTATTCTTCAATATGGATCATATATTAAAAATATACCAAGGACTATTATACAACGAAGATGGAGGAATTAACGAAGGTTTCGGTATATATAGTTTTTTAGAAAGAATATGGAAGGATGCAAGTAAGGCATGTTCGGGAACCCATGAATTCATATTACAGACTGACGAACCTAACCGCCCTAACACAGTCAGAGTTATTGATATGATTTATCAAAATGAAAAGTTAGATAATGTTAATAAACTACACGAAATAAAAATCCAAGGTAACAAGTCAATAGTTAGAGATTTTTCATATAATACAACAATTGACAGTAAATTTGCATCAACTATTGCTATAGCAGCACAATCACCCAACTCAGTAGACAGTTTAGATTCTCTTACATTTAAAGCTTTTAATAAAGACATTGAATATAGATTCCACAAACCAAAAGATGCAGATACTTCCGACAAACAATATAAAAGAATAAGCGAAAAATATGATAGGGATTTAGATGAAATTCTAAAAAGTGTAGAGAAAATCAGAGACCATAGACAAAATATTATCAGTGGTCGTTATACCCAAGACCAAGTAACCTTAAATATATCCAGAGTAAAAAATTTGGAGAAAAAACTCATATCGTTAACTTCCCGATATGGCTACACCAACCCCGCAGATGAATTTATTAAAAAAGGTGCCATTAAAAACCACAAAGACACCCATCTATCAGACTTGTCTAAATCAGCAGTAGTACCTCTAAATTTTGGGTGTACTATGGATGGTATTAGCGGTGTAGTAATAGGTAATATATTTAAAGTAGAAAAAACTAAACTACCTAAGGGGTATCAAGGGGATGATGTAGCTTTTGTTGTATTTACTGAAAACCAAACAATCACAGCAGGCCAAGATTGGATAACCGAATTGTCAGGACAAATGATATTATTAGACATACCCCCTAATGAAACTCCCCCAGCTGACACAGTTCAATCATCCACTGATGAAACTGAAAACCCAACTGATGATGCAATAAAAGAAGAAGAGAACAAATTCCCTCGTAAACAAATAATAGTAACTAATCCTGATAGTCAAATTGTTGCTCAATTTAATGTCATAAAATATTATGATGGTGAAACTCCAGACGAAACCTTAATTAATGATATACAAGATCAAATGTTGGTCAACCAAGCACAAGCTGAATATGATGAAACAGACCTAACAATACAACTTGAGGAGGAAACTTATGGTGATTATACAAGTAATGAAGAACCAGTATTAATTGATAATAATGGAAATAAATATTATATAATAAACACACTTGAACTATTCCATCCTGAAGCATATGCGGAAGATTTAGAAACTGGTTGGGGTTATTATTTAGAAAGAAAAGGAGATAGAAATAAAATAATAGTAAAAGACTATCCATCTTTTAATGTAATATATAACTCAGGAGATTATGATCCAGAATGGAAATCTTCAAAACCAGAATCACTAATTAGCAACGCAAGAAAGGCATTAAACTCTAGTTTAGGAATCAATAATAATTAAATTATGGCATACTTACCTAAATCAAAATATAGTGTATTAAATACCCCTGGAAATAAGCTTGTTGTAAAGTCAACAAAACAACCTTATATAGGAGATTACATTGAATTTAGTAATGGAAAATATTATGCTGGAAATAACCCTTTAAATGCTAATATTGAATTAGTTGAATTAGAAACAGATTTTAATAATTTTGGTAGTAGTAAAAATACAAGAATTTACCATATACTAAATAAAAACATTCATAATTCTCTTAAACCTAAAGAAGACATACCTCCTTCAAGACAAACACCTACTGAACAAGATTATCAACGTGGTTATTTTAATAGATATTTTTTAAGAAGGGTAAATCAACAAATGAGTTTTATAGAAATCAACTCAGAAACATATAATGAATTAGCGTCTCAAAAAGAAAAATATGACTATAATTTATATCAACCAGGTGCTATAATATGGGCTTTAACAGGTAATGTAATAGCTATAAATAATAAAACTTTAAGAACTTTAGAATCAATATTCCCTTTAATTTCCCAATTTTTTGCGGTAAAAAATTTATGGGAAAGACAACAAGGATTAGTTACTCAAGGTGGAGAATTATATTACGCAAATGGTGTTGAGTATACTGGTTTCTACCATATACATGAAGATATTCCTATGGTAGGTATTAAACACACAGAAGAACCCCATCCACGACTATATTATGGTGGGGGCATACGTCGAGATATATCTGAAACTTCTTTTTTCGAGGACACCCAAAGTGGAAAAGAATTTTTAGATGATATCAATATAGGGGAAAAAGAAGAAACAACCCAAAACCCTGGTGGCTACTCAAAATAATTTTTGTACATTGATAAGGTATGTTCTATCTTATCGAAACACCCGACCAATTCGCAGAAATCCGCGATATTCTTACAGACAAGTGCTATATTGACTATGTCCTAGGAAATGACAATACTCACCCCGCCCTTGCAGAGGTAATTGCAATATACGTTTCTTCTTTAGATCGTAAAGGCTTTATACTTCCATTAAATCACCCAGAATGTATAAATTTAGATAAAGATGAAGTTTGGCAGTGGATAAATGAGAAGTCGTTTTTTACAAAAGATTCAAAAGCAGCTCGTCATATCAACCCCACGAACCCTCATACGGATATACAA
>Ga0181372_1000371_pt1 | contig 10995 bp, 9 predicted proteins | sample LowvirmetaG_5_FD_130161 | JGI IMG/M metagenome (GOLD analysis project Ga0181372, IMG submission 130161) | Marine viral communities from the Subarctic Pacific Ocean - Lowphox_08 viral metaG | ecosystem: Environmental > Aquatic > Marine > Oceanic | place: Subarctic Pacific Ocean | collected 2015-12-05
CATGCCCAAAGGTCGCATGTCGGGCACCGAGTTCCCCTTCACCCACCGCGTCTACCGCAAGGACGTGAAGCTCCACCTCTGCGGCAGCATGAAGGCGAAGGACGGCAACATCAGGCAAGCCCTGATAGACCGCTTCTCTGCGGGGCAGGGCAAGCGGGTGGCTATCGGACTGAAGAAGACGCCCGGTCCCCTCTATGGATTCAAGTCACACATGTGGGCGGCACTAGCGGTGGCAGTCACCTGGGCGGACCAAAATGTGTGACCCCGGAACAGCTCTGATAGTCGGAGGCATCGTTTTGTTCGCCCTCGGGTGGGGGTTTGGCAATTGGTGGAGGTGGGGAGAATGACCCGAAGGAGACAAGATGACCGCACTGGAACGAGCGAGGAAGAAGTTGGTCTTCAGGCGCAAGGAAGCCGGGTTGTCTAGGGGCGACCTGGCTAAGAGGATCGGCGTCTCTATGTACACGGTTGCGAGTTGGGAACGCGGAGAGCGGGAACCGCCCGTGTCTTCTCTGGAGGACTGGTGCGATTCTCTTGGCGTCAGCATCTCTTGGGCTGTTGGTGAGGGGTTGTTATGACCGCGACTGATAAACGACAACAAACTGCGCTGGTGGAGTGCATCACGCTGGTGGGCGGTGCCTATGCTGCTGCTGAGATCGCTGGCATCAGTCCTGCGTGGATGTACAAATGCCTAGCCAGAGGCTATCTGCCCACCAAGGCTGCATACAACCTGCTCAGAGCTGTTGGCTGGCCCATCAGCAGGCTGGCTGAGTTGACGCTGCCCGGTGGGGTGGGTGATGACTGCTGACCTGACCGTTCCTACCTGCGCGGAAAGAAGTAACCCTAGCGGTCAGGGCATTGCTTCAAGATCGCACGCTCGTACCGGCGACGACGCTCCATCCAGCCCGCGCTCACCTCGTAATTCCCGCTCTCCAGTTTCCGTATCTCCGTCTTCCCCAGCACTGTCGGGCGGGCGGGTGCCGGGCAGCAACTCGTCATGCCGGTCCCAAGCAGCAGCAACGTCGTCAGCGCTGCCAACACCAAGAGCGGCTGACAGGCTGTCACGATGTCGTCGCTTCTCAGCGGCTTCATGGGCCAACTCCTTAATGAGTGGCAACAGAGACTCTAGCACCTTCGTCAAGGCCCGCAGGAAGGCCAGGAAGGTGGACACTACTTCCGTCGCCTTGTCAGGCCGCCGAGTATCGCCCTGACGAACCCCCAGACCTTGTTGTCCAGCTTGGTGTCGGTGATGTCCACAGCCTTGTCGATGATGGGAGCCAGGACTATCGCCCATGCGAGGATTCCTGCGGCGACTGTCCACCAGGGGAAAGCCTCTAGGGCTGGAACAATCGCTTCAGCTACGTTGGCCGCCGTTTCGGTTGCTGCTGTAGGCAAACTCATATCAAACTCCCTCTCTCATAGACGTTGTTGAGTGGCTCATGGAGTCACTTCGATGGGAACCGTTACAGGCGACACCTCGGCGCCCACATCTACAGGTGACACCTCGGCGGGCATCTCCACATCTGAAGGGCAGTCGTCGGTGGCGGGCGGGTCATCTTCGCAACCCACGATCAGTAGGCAGGCGAGCAGCGAAACAAACACGATCAGGCATCTCATGGCAAAACCTCCGAATGGTGGACTAGGGTGCCCTGCGCTCAACGTGCATCCAGTCGCCGCCGCCAGTCTTCCAGTCAGCGCCGCATCGCCAACCGGCATCGCGGAAGACCTGCAAGAACTCAGGGTGTACCCGCAATGGGCAAGGCTGTCCATCCTTCTGCTTGCCACCCCAGCGGTTGAGTGTTGGGTCGAAGTCGATTGCTATGCCCCAGGAATGCAGGGATAATTTGCTATCTGGCTCGTCCTTGATCTTCCGGGGAACGTAGGTCTGCACCGACCTGGGGGTGTATCCTGAACGGTCGCACGCTCTTCGGAATAGTGTTACAAACTCATCGCCCACAAGCCGGTGCAGCCTACGTCGCTGCCCAGTATGCAACTTAAACCTGCGAATGTTCAAGTCTTCCCATTCGTCATCGATGTCGATGTAGCGACCTCGACTTGAGGTCCAGTGAAAGGTTCCATACACCCGCTTGACCTCTGCCCTAGTCTTTGGGATGGGCGCCGCCAGTTCCGGCAAGCCTCGTGCTGCGCGGATGGCGTCCCGCGTCTTCTCGCCCGGCCACCCGTCCACCTTCAGACCGTGGGCAAGTTGGAACTCCCGCACCAGAGTCTCCAGAGCAGCGCGATCCATCGACAACAGGGTGAGATCTCTTTCCTTGCTCATTTGTTCGTCTGCTGTATGAGGTACAGAGTCTCGTCTACGGATTCTCTAATCTTCCGGTGGTCGGCAATGCCCTTCTCGGATGCAGCCAGGATCTTCTCGTCAAAGTCCATCAGGTTCTTCATGTAGATGGACATTTCCTGCGTCTCTTTCAACATCTGACGACCCGTCTCGTTGCTGGTTCGCATGAGGTCTGGGAGTTCCTTGATGGCGCGCTCCGACGCGGGGTCAGCCCAGGTCAAGGGTGTGCCATTCTCTCTGGTCGGGACCTTGTTGTCTTTTGTTATCTTCTCCTTGCCAAGGTGAGCAAGGAGCTTCTCGATTACCTTCACGAGCACATAGGCCATGGCGACGATGGCAGCAGCTAGGGTTGTGTCGTCCATTACTCGAACTCCTCGTGCTTGATGGGGGCGGGCACCCGCATACCAAGTTTCTTGTAGAGTTTGCGGGCCATACGCTCTTTCCTGTTCGCCCAGTTCGTGATCATCCGGTATCGAGCCCGAGCGGTTTCCAGTTTGTCGTGCGCCACAGCTCGACCCTTCTCGTCCCCTCTCTTCTCGGCCAGTCTACGAGCGTCGAACTGCTCCTCAAGGTCGGGCCATACGCCCCATGCCCTCATCATCTCTTTACGCTGCTTGGACAAGTGGGAGAAGTGGTTCTGCGTTGACCCCTTCTTCGCGACGTTGACAATCCTGGTGCCCTTGCCGGCCATCGTGTCGAGCATCCAATTGGCGTATGGTTGCGTCGTCTTCACCGAGTCTGTGAGGGACCTGTGCCTGCTGCTGATGGCTCCTGCCGCCTCTCCCGCCATAGTCCCAGGGAACGCGTCTGAAATGCCGCCTGCGGCAACGTTGATGGCCTTGGAGTACGTTCCGCCCATGAGCATGTAGGTGGAAGTTCGTGCGGCCATCTCAGGTGTGAGGATGGATCCCGCATCTGCCGTCTTCCATAGGTCGTTGATGGCGTCCATGAAGGGGCCGCCGCCCAGGGCGATGAAGTCCAAGACGTCCTTGCCAGAGCCCAGTTCTTGCGAGTCTGCCATGATGAGGAGTTTGCGGAACCTCTCCAATCTCCTCGTCTGCTTTGGTGTGAGGTCCGGTGGGTTCTTCTGCCTTGGGTCGTGACCACCGAGTGCCCAAGAAGCCGTCTGGAACGCCTTGACGCCGCCGTACATGAGGATCTTCATCATCTTCTGCGACGGGTCGGCGTAGTTCATCGTGGACAGGTCGGACACCTGTGCGTGCTTTCCGTCCGAGAGCATCCTGACGATGAGGATCTTCTCGTCATTGGTCGCCCAGTTGAATTGCTTCCGCAGTTCCTTGTCGGGCGTATCGAGGAACTGTGACCGGAGGCCGTTGAGGATGAGTCCTCGACGTGCGGCAAGACCCATCGACCTGGCAACAGTCTTCGCCAGCAACTTCGGGTCGTCCGTGACCCTTGCGTAGGGGTTGTCGACAACGTGGCCAACCAGCCCCTTCTTCACAAACGGGATGTCCACGGCTTTGCTGTTCCAAGTGTAGAAGTCTGAACCGATACCGTGGAGTTGGCTTGCTCGCATCATCTTGGAGATGAGGGACGTGTCGTCGTAGGCAAACATCAGATCGAGGCCTGGCTTGGCTGACACACGACCGAGGATGTCGTGCATCACCTTGCCGTCGATGTGGACGCGCACCTTGCCGCCACGAGCCTTGTGCCCTTCGATGTCTACGAAGTCCTTACTAACCCTTGTGAGTTTGACGGTCTTGCGGGTGCTGATAGGCACGTCAACGCTTCGGCCCGCGCCGAGTCCCTTGATGTCTTTCTCCCAGTTGTCCCACTGCCAGAGGAACTCCTCCAACTTGAATATCTGGTCGCCCCACTTGAAGAGGCGTTCGAGGAAGGCGTTGCCCGGCAGGAACGAGCCGAAGTCCAGTTTCTTCAACTTGCTCAAGTCACCGATGTCTGCGTCCAACTTGTTGCTGCTGAAGACACCGCGCCTGATTGCCTGCTCGAACTGAAGCCTCAGTTTGGGCGACGTCTTCTTGCCTCCGCGCCACTGGACGTACTGATACGCAGCCCTGCCCAGTTTGTAGACGTAACCGGGTCCGAAGTAACCGCGCCTGGTCGTGTTCATGCCGTAGTTGGCACCAGCATTTGTGGTGATGCTGCTTGTTGAGCGTGCGGTGTAACTCGCCTTGGCTCCTGCGACGAACCGTCCGACGTGGGCGTTGTTGCGAAGCGCCTCCCTGGACTTGACGTGCCAGTCGATGAGTCTGCCTACCTCGGGTTGAACCCAACCGTCGAATCCACCTATCTCCAATTTGACGAACCGCTCGTAGTGGTCTGCAACATCGTTGATGGCCTGACTACCGAACTGTTCCCCACGACGGCGGATAGCAGCAGCAACCTGCTTGGGGTCTGCCCACTTAGGAAGGGCGAGCCCGCGCTCCGAGACTTCAGCATTGTACAGTTTGTCTGCGATGTTGATGCCCAATTCGACCGATGCCGCCCGACTGTCCCCTTTGCGTGCTGCGGTCTTGAGTATCTTCGCGTCGGTGAACCTGTTGGCTTCCTTCTCCAGCCCGGTCTTGAGTCCCTTCTCCTCGATCTTGCCAGCGATCTGGTTGGTGGTGATGCGAACTGCTTCACCCTTGATCTTGTCGAATATCTTGGTGCGGGGGCCTCTCTGTCGTCCCCGGATCGACACTGACGCACCCTTCATGTCGAGTCGGGTGACTGCCCGTTCTACGAGGTCACCGATGGTGATGGGCTTGTTGTCTCCGATGAGTACCGACCGCGTCTCTCCGTCCAACAGCATGTCGATGATGCCGTCTACCATGGATGCAGCGCGGTCTTTGTCCGCCACCTTCCGAAGTACCAGCTCAGCCTGTAGTTCCTTCTGCACCGCCTTCCTCAGGGTGGGCGAGCGCAGGAGAACGTAGGACTGTTCGTTCCAAGCCTGGGCGATAGCGTCCCTTACCTGCACGGGGTCTGCGGAAGCGCCATGCTCGTGCATGATGTTGCCAACCTCTTGTGCCATCTTGGCGCCCTTGGGCGACAACTTGACGGTGGGCGCCTCTTCCAGATCCCTGCCCGTGGCTACCTTCTCGTAGCCCCCCGATTCGTCCACCTTCACGGTGTACTCGGCGCCCGGTTCCTCGACCTTCTTGGTCGGCTTCTTCCGGGGACCTTCCTCCCACGGAGTGCCCTCGAACGGTTTGTCTGGCGGCGGCGGACGGGGAGGTTGGTCGCCCGCGTGTTCGCCTTTCAACTCGAAGTCCTTCGGCGGCAGTGGCTTGGGAGCGCCACCCTCTGGGGCATCCTTCAACTTGCCCTGCTGAGGCTCTCTGGTCGTGTCCTTCGCCCCTTTCCTCTTCGGAGGCGGCGGGATGGGCTTTCCGCTTGGCTTCTCGGGGAAGTGCTTGGCTACGCCTGCGTCTTCGGCTTCCAACTTGCGGCGAGCTTTGGAAACCTCTGCTTCGGTCGGGAAAGGCACGTTGCCGAAATCATCGAGGTTTGCGCGCACCTGTTCGCCTGCGGGACTTCCACTAGGAGGCAAGGAATGCCAGTCGGGCTCCGCTTCCCACGGGGTCTTGGAGACAACGATCTCGCCTTTCCTGCCAATGCCAGCGGGTTGACTCTTGGGCTTCTTGTGGACGCGGATCTGCTGGACCTCAGGAAGATCGCCCTGTTTCAGTTCAGCCTCGATGAGTCCGACCTTTCGGTGCGCTTGTCGCACCCGCACGTCTTGGACCTTCTTCTCTTTCACAGCCATCTTGCGCTGCTGTTGCCGGCGCTTCTGGAGCTCCTTCGCCTTCGCCTCCAACTCAGGACTCTTGCCTTTGGTATTGACCTCGTCTGCGATGGCCTTGGCGTCCTGGTCGAGTTTCCAGGCGTAGTCCTTCTGGTGTTCCTCCAGGTTTGTCCAGTAGTCCAGGTCGTCGTTCGCCCGCTGAAGCGCCGCCTTGAGAGACTCCTGCCTGGCGTCCGGTTCCTTCGGGAGGGGGGCGTCTTCCAGTTCCTTGGCCTTCTTCTTGGTGGGGCGCTTTTTCTTGGGCTGTGCGGCGGGGGGTGCCTCAACCTCTCGTCTTTTCTTCGGAAGGTGACTTGGACCCTTGGGCAACGGCGGCGGGGCATCAGCATCAGCGACTTTTATCGCGCTCTTTGCCTCAATGTCAGCAGCCTTCTGTATTGTTTCGTCGAACAGGGCATTCCACCTGCTATTGATAGATATGGACGTTGGGTTGTCCGTTAGGCCACCGAGGTCCCTAAGTTCGTCTGCCAGTCTATTTAATTCTGCGATGTCCGCACTAAGCAAGTGCGCTTCATTTGGGTTTCTTTTCTGGGCACGACCAATCCGCTCCCAACCCTGTTCGGAAGTCAATACACTAGAGCCCCCTACCGGCTCTCCAATGTCAGCGACCACCTCGCCGCCCATGTCCTTACCGCGTGGACCCTCGGTCTGGCGCATCTTGGGGGCCATGCTGACACCGCGAACCGCCATCGGATCGGGACCACCAATCGGCTTGGTGCTCACCTCTTTGACGGCGAATGGGTCTGGACCTCCAGTGGGGGCGGTGCTCACGGGCTTTGTGGGGGGCGCCTTGTCGATCGGCGTGTCCAAGGTATCCAAGGTGGCCCAGGTAGCCTCGCTGACCGGAGTGACCTTCCCCTCAATCAACCCGAGCTCGGTCTGCTTCTGCATCGCCTCTGCGAGGAGTCCTGTAGCTGCGTGCCCGCGTTGCGGATCGATAAGCCACTCTTCCAACAGGGCGGTGTAGAGCGGATTTCCTGTGGCGAGGCCGTCAACAAAGCCCTGCTCCAACTTGAGCATCACCTTAAACTCGATCTTGTCCTTGAAGGGCTCCATTGCCTCTCGGAAGACCTTCCTTGCTTTGGCAGCTCCGGGGAGCGCATGTGCGGCACCCACAACCGCCCGCAACGGAGGAAGGACAACAAGACCGCTACTCATCGGTCGAGCGTAGAAAGACCCAACCGGGTCATCCCACATGGCCTGCAACTCTCCGATGAAGCCGCCAACGGCACCGCCGGCCACCATCTTGCCGAAGGCTTGGCCCGACTTGATAGAGTCGAACTCGCCAGACTCAGCCAGCAGGAAGGTTCCCATTAGCATGGGGATGGCACCGACCACTTCGCCCACGTCGGTCACGGCGTTGTACATGCCGGTGAGGATGGCCAGTCCAGCGCCCTGCACGTCGTCCGCTTCTGTGAGCGCAGAACGGCGCTCCTTGATGTCCTTGACCGTCGCCTTGCGAGCGCCCTCGATGGCAGGGAACGAAGCCAAGGACAAACCGTCTGACCCCTCCTGCGGGTTGAACGCTTCCAACACACCCTTGGCGGCGCCGTAGACCTTCTTGGCCATGTCCACCGGATTGAGGAGTCCACCGTGCAGTGGAGGCGCTTCCTCCTTGGGCTTGAGGTCGAAAGCTGCCGATGGGCCGAGGGTGCTGACGGCCTTCGCTTTGGCCTGCCGCTTCGCCTCTTCTTCCTGCGCCTTCTTGTTCCTCTTCGCGTACTCCTCTCTCAGGACCGCATCTGACCCAGACATCTGGAGAGCCTGCTCCCAGTCGCTCCCCTTCCGCTCCTTGATGCGCTGGGCGCCCTTGTGCTTGGCTATAGGTTGGATGCCCTTGGTGTTGGTGGGCAGAGATGGGGTGGGTTCCGGCGCGGGCGGTCCCGTTCTCGTTGTCTCGTACACCTCGGAATCAAACAGGTTGTGCTTTTGCAGATAGTTGAGGTCCATCCCCGTCGCACGCTTCAACGCTTTGTTCAACTGCAAGGCGGACATGCCCTGCTGGTTGGCTCGTTTGATGACCTGGCGAAAGGTTGGCATTCAGAGCACCTACTTCCTGTTCTTCAAGTTGGCGCGAAGTTTCTCTGCTGCGCGGATCTCATCGATCGTGTCCAGGCTTCGGACCCTTCGCTGGTAATCTGTGTAGTCCGTACCCGCATCCATGAAGACCTTCTTCTTCTCCTTCAGGTCGTCAATCTTGGAACGCAACACCTTCTTCTCTGCGTCTGACGGCGGGTCCTGCAACCGGTTGCCCTTGAACTCCAACTTAGCGCGAGTGCGAGCGAGTTGTCCGTTGACGTCAGACAAATTCCTACTCACCTCTTTCTGTTCTGCTGCTGCTGTCGATAGGGCGGCCTTCCGGGCCTTCTCGACGTCAGCGTTGGAATCCTTACCGCCTTTCCCGCCCTTGCCGCCCTTGCCGCCACCTTTTCCAAGTGCAGCCTGGAGTCTGGCTTCCTTCTTCGCAAGTTTCCGCGCAGCCCTGCGCTCCTGCTTGGCGAGTCGGCGCTGATTCGCAACTCCGGCCCTGAGGCGGCGGTACTTCTCCGCGAGGCGGCGCTCTTCAGCCTTGTTGCCGGCCTTCCTCGCCGCGTCCCTCTCCCGAAGAGCCTTGGCGGCCTCCTTCTGGAGTTTGTTCAACTTGGCAAGCGACTCCTTCTCTGCCTTCGCCTTTGCCTTGCTGTCCGCCTTGTCCTGCATCTCCCTGGGCTTCCTCTTCGCCGCCTCGTCTGCCCGGCGGTTCTGGCCTCGATACAACTCAGACCGGCTGCGGTGCGCCTCTGCAGCGGCAACGTCCCGGTCGCTCGTCTTCTTTTCGCCCTTGACCAACTTCATCAACTGCTGCTCCGCTCTCACTAGGTGGGAACCTGAGAAGAGTTCGGTCAGACTGCCAGCTCGGACGCCGACATGGCCGCCACTGCGGAGTTGTTCCAAAGCCGCCTTCGCGTTCTGCGGTGTTGGGTCCGCCTTGACCTGTGCGATTGCTGTTGGGTAGTCGAGGACGTGGGGCGCTTCCGCCGCAGCCTCTGCCCCAGCGTCTCTCATCTTCCGCCGGATTTCCTGAAGGTTCTTCCTTGCGGACGGGACGACCTCTTCGGGTGGGGCAGGAGGTGCGGGTTGAGGCGCAACACGCGGGGTAGCAATGTCTGGTTCTGGACCCCTGCGCCCTGCACGAGGCGACATTGGCGCCCTCGACCTCAGTTCGGCAGGAGCGGACTGTTCCGGTGGGGCAACAGCCTGTTCAGACGCAGGAGTGTGCTGACCAATCAACCCTTTCACATGGGCGGCGAGTGCCGTCAGGCCTGGAATGGCGTGGTGCTCTGGTCCGAATCGCTTGATCTTAGCCTCAACTTCATCCAGATACTTCTGCAGTTCAGTTTCTCCCCACCCTGCATCTGTGATGTGTTGCTTGATCTCGGCAAGTAACTGTTTGTCCTTTGAGTTGAGAACGTCTTCCAGTGGGCTAGGCGCTGCCGTTGCAGCGGGTCCAGCAGGCTTCTGCTTGGCAGCGGCGAGATCCAGGGCGCGCTTATGCTCGACCCTTTTCTGTTGATTTTGGGTGACGAGTTGTTGGTCTTGGAGCGCATCCTCTGCGTCTGCCATCGCCGTCGGGTTGAGCGGGTCGATGCCCTTCTCTGCGAGCACCCCCTCAATGGTGTCGATGTCTTTACGCTGGCGCTTGTTCTTCTCGCTTGTCGGATCTGTCCGTGCGGACTCTTGGATGAGTCGCTCCCTGTGCTGAAGTAACTTCACAATCTTGGAAGTTATCTGTGGCGCCGCATCAAACTGCTGCTCGGCCTGCATTTGACGCTCGAACCTTACCCCGGCAACCCCGGTCTTTGGGGCATTTAGGTTCAGACCCGCAACCGGATTCGACAACCCAGACACCGGAGTTTGGAGGGTTTGTCCAATTGTTGGGCGTGCCGGGTTAGTCGGTCCCGCACGCTGCCAACCCTTGGCATTTAATTTGTTTTCAGCCTTCGCCATGACGTCGTGAACGTTCGTCTGGGCATATCGGTCCAGTGCGCCCTGTTCCGCCTGCTGACGCGCTTCCTGCTGCGCCTGAGCGTTCTGGTCTGCTGCGGATGTCTCTTTCAGTCGGGAAATGCCGCCTGCGATAGCGCCGCCGAAGAGGTCTGCGCCGCCTTTGACGAGGCCCATCAACGCCTGTGCCTGACGCAGGCGCTCGGTCTTCATCCGCATACGGGCTTGCTTCAAACGCAATGTGTCTTCGATGGTCCGCTGCCCCGGAGGAGGGATGGGCCGGAACTGCTGACCGTCGATGTAACCTGTTCGGACGCGTGCCATGTCGTTCTCCTACACGGATCCAAGGATGTATCCATACATTGTTTCATCGACATGCTGCGGCGTTACGACGAAGCCTCCACCGATTTCATAACTGCTATTGCCGATCTTCTCGGCAAGCTTGAGCAGGCGGGTGTATAACTCTGGGTCGTCCAGTTTGTACTTCTCTGCGACGTTTCTAATCATGGCCTCGGCACCGGCCTCGTCGTCGTTCATGCCCCAATACTGGTCTTCGTACTGTCCGAGTGAGTTGTTGATCTCGTTGATGGCGTTCGTTTGGCGCAGCAACTTATCCTTGTCGCCCATGTCGCCGATTTCCTTCTCCTGCGCGAGAATCTCCTGGTCGATGTCCAGTTGCCCCTGCTCAAGTTTCGACTGGTTCTGGGTCGCCTGATTCATCTGCTCTGCCTGCTGCATCCGCATCTGGGCTTCCTTGTCGGCCTGAGAATCCCTCGCGGAGGCAACCTGCTGACCCGTCTGCTTGGCAATACCCCGCCCGGCAGCGAGACGTGCGCCCAACCCTGTGCGGGGAGCGCCGCCTACGGCTTTGGAGAGGGCTTCAGCGCCCGCCAAGCGAACGTCCCGAATGCCCTGTTGCCCCGACTTCTGCGAAGCCTGA
>Ga0181372_1000373_pt1 | contig 10990 bp, 10 predicted proteins | sample LowvirmetaG_5_FD_130161 | JGI IMG/M metagenome (GOLD analysis project Ga0181372, IMG submission 130161) | Marine viral communities from the Subarctic Pacific Ocean - Lowphox_08 viral metaG | ecosystem: Environmental > Aquatic > Marine > Oceanic | place: Subarctic Pacific Ocean | collected...
ACCTATCCGGAAGAGCCGCATTTCGAATATCTCGCCGATCAGGTGTGGCCGCATTTCGCCTACGCGCGCAATGCCATTTACCGCAAGGGAGATCACGGCAACGCCCTGCTCAGCCGCTACCCGATTCTGGACTCCGAGAATATCGACGTTTCGCTGTTCCCACGATCGAGTCGCAGTATCCTGCACAGCGTCCTCGAAGTCCCTCGGCTGGGTACCCGACTACACACCCTCTGTGTGCATCTCGGCCTGCTCGAGCGCGAAAGACGCACCCAGCTGCAAACACTGGTGCGTCGCATAGAGGCTCACGTACCGCATGGAGAGCCACTTATCCTGGCTGGAGACTTCAACGACTGGCGACAGCGTGGCGCCCGTTACCTGGAGGCGAACCTGGACCTGCAGGAGGTTTTCATGGCGTTGCGCGGACAACATGCGCGCACCTTCCCGGTATGGGCGCCGATGTTCCCGGTAGACCGAATTTACTATCGAGGCCTGCAGGCGGTCAGCTGCCAGCGATTGGGAGACGGCCACTGGCGCGACCTGTCGGATCATGCCGCCCTGTTGGGTTGCTTTACACTTTAAATGGAGATTTTTGCATGCGTATAGCATTACAGCACGACATACCCGGCCTCTGCGAACAGTTGCAGGGGCTGAGCCAGGCCGTGGATGCGTTTGTGGTGCCCCCTGGCGATGGCCCACTGCAGCCCTTCACAGCTGATGTGTTGCTGTGCACTGTGCGCGGAGGCGACCTCCCTGCCCTGATTTCGGCATGCCAGGGGCTGCGCTGGATTCATGTGTTCGGCACTGGCATTGATGGCTTTCCGCTATCGCTGCTGGCCGATGACACCGTACTCACCTGCTCCCGAGGAGCGACCGCTACGCCCATTGCCGAATGGGTGCTATCCACCATGCTTGCCCGGGAGAAGCAGTTGCCCGAACGCTGGCTCAAAGAACCCCCTGCTTCCTGGTACGCCGCGGACCTCGGCTGCCTGGAGGGCAAAACCCTCGGTATTGTTGGTTTTGGCGCCATTGGTCAAGCGGTTGCACGACGCGCGCTGGCGTTTGATATGCAGGTTGTGGCCACCGTTCGCCGCTACCGAGAGAGCCCCATGCCCGGCGTGCGACTGGTCGAACAGCTCGACAGCCTTCTACCGCAAGCGGATCACCTGGTACTCGCCCTCCCCGCCACGTCCGAGAGCGATGGCCTGATCAACGCACACACGCTTGCAGCCCTGAAGCCCGGCGCACATCTGGTGAACGTATCGCGTGCGAGTCTGGTAGACCAGAGCGCATTGCGCACGGCGCTCGACACTGGCCACCTTGCTTGCGCCTCACTGGATGTTGTCGACCCGGAGCCACTGCCGGCAGGTCACTGGATCTACAGTCACCCCGGCATCCGCCTCAGCGCACACATTTCGTGGAGTGGCCCCAATATGACTGAGCGCCTGCTCGCCCCTTTCATTACCAATGTACAGGCATTTTCCCGCGGTGAGCCGCTGCAGGGGCTGGTCGACAAGACTGCCGGCTATTGAGCGCGACAGCTCGGGAGGTGTACGCGCAAAGTCTCCACAGAACAGCTATCATGTAGGCCGGTATCACATTCCTCTGGCTCACAAGGGCACTCTATGAAAATCGGCATCCTGTCGCGCAATCGCAGGCTCTACTCCACTCGTCGACTGGTGGAGGCGGCGGCGGCGCGCGGCCATGATGTCAGTGTGATCGACGTGCTCAAGTGCTATATGAACATCACCGCGAATGACCCCACCGTGATCTACCAGCACTCTGCAGAACGGGTTGAAGCACTGGATTTCGAGGCCGTCATCCCGCGCATTGGCGCCAGCATTACGTCTTACGGGTGTGCCGTGCTGCGCCAGTTCGAGGTGGGGCACGTATATTCCCTGAACGAATCGATTGCCATTACCCGCTCCCGCGACAAACTGCGCGCCCATCAACTGCTCGCTCGGCGTGGCATCGGCCAGCCTGTCACCAGCTATGCCCACTCGGCGCGGGCAACGGACAAGCTTATCGAGTCAGTCGGCGGGGCGCCGCTGATCCTAAAACTCACCGAGAGCACCCATGGAAATGGCGTGTTGCTCGCAGAAACCAAGAAAGCGGCAGAAGCGCTGATCAATGCCTTCCGCGGCATCGGATCAGACTTCCTGGTGCAGGAATTTATCCGCGAGGCCGGAGGCTCGGATATCCGCTGTTTTGTGGTGGGCGACAAGGTGATCGCCGCTATGCAACGCAAGGCCGTAAAAGGCGAATACCGCTCCAACCTGCACCGCGGCGGCACCGCCGAAGTGATCAAACTGCGGCCGGAAGAGCGCCGCCTGGCGGTAAAGGCAGCGCGGGTCATGGGACTGGATCTGGCCGGTGTGGATATCCTGCGCTCCAATCACGGCCCGCTGGTCATCGAAGTTAACTCTTCACCTGGCCTGGAAGGCATCGAGAAGGCCACAGGTATCGATATCGCCAGCAAGATTATCGAGTATCTGGAAAAGGACGCCCAGGCCGGCCCCAACAAGCCCACCGGCAAAGGCTGAAACCTGCCGTCAAGCTACTCTGGGGGGTACTTGGGCAGGCGCAGGTCGAAAAGAATCGCTGCGGCACGCAAGCTAAATGCCGCGGCCACCGCCAGCGGCAGTGCCGCCTCCCGCGCCCAGGGTTGTGACTCCAGCGCCACATAGCTAACCGCCCCCAGTGCTGCAGCCGTTACGTAGATATCGGGCTCAAGCAGCACCGGCGGGCGGCCCAGCAGTCCGTCGCGAATCAGCGAGCCGAATGTGGCTGTCATCATGCCCATGCCAATAGCGACCAGAAGCGGTGCGTCGAAGGCCAGTGCTTTCTGGGTGCCCAGCACCGAAAACAGGGCCAGTCCCAGTGCATCGGCCCACAGCAATACACGGCGCAGTGAAACAAACAGGTGAGCGAGGAACCAGGTGGCTACGCCCGCGCCAATGCACATCCACAGATACGCCGTATCCCCGATCCAGAACACCTCTCCGGTGTGTAACAGCAGGTCACGCAGGGTGCCACCACCGATACCCGTGATCGTTCCAAACAGCAGGAAGCCGAGGATATCCAGGCGCTTTTCCGCTGCGGCCAGCGCACCGCTGATGGCAAACACCCCTACCCCAATCAGATCCAGGCTGTAGATGAAGCTGCTTATATCCATGTGGAGCCGTCGGTTCGGTGCGGGAGGGCGCACAGTATGCGTGCTATCATCGGCCTACACCAACCCTGAGTCAGCCTGACCATGCTCAAAAATCCCTGGTACCTATCACTGCTGTCACTGGTGGCGGTGCTGTTGATCATTGCAGTGCTGGCCTGGCTGACCACCGAGCCCGAGCCGGACCCCTGCAGCGCGCTGAATCAGGACGTGGGAGCCGCCGTGCTCGCTGATGAATCCGGTGATCAGGACGCGCTGGTGAACCGGGCCATCATACAGCGAGGTGACTGTGAACCTGCACAGTAATGGTTTGCTCGCCATAGTACTCGGGCTACTCAGCAGCGCAGTCGCCGGTGCAGAGAGCCTGGCCAGCCAGGCACATCAGCTGATCGAGCAGCGCTGTGTGGTTTGCCACGCCTGTTACGACGCACCCTGTCAGTTGAAAATGGAGGCGCACGAAGGGCTGGTGCGCGGCGCCAGCCAGACCCTGGTGTACGACTCCACGCGCCTGCTTGCGGGCGACCTCACCCGCCTGTTCGATGACGCGCAGGGCGAACGAGCCTGGCGCAAGAAAGGGTTTTACCCCGTCCTCAACGCGTCTGAGCCCGCTGCGAGCCTAATGCGCCGCATGCTGGATTTGAAGCAGGCGAACCCCCTGCCGCCCAACGGCCCGCTTCCCGAGGGCTTCGACTTTCGCCTGCACCGCGATCAGCAATGCGCCAAACCCGACGATTTTGACCAGTTCGCCAGTGAATTCCCCCTGTGGGGAATGCCCTATGGCCTACCCGCACTGCAACCGGATGAGCACGCCACACTGGTTAGCTGGCTGGACGCTGGGGCGCCAGACCTTAAACAGGAACCGCTCTCTCCCGCGTTACAGGCGGAACTTGCGGCCTGGGAGCAATTTCTGAATGGCGACGATAACAAGTCACGGCTGATGGCGCGGTATGTTTACGAACACCTGTTCCTGGCAACGCTCTATTTACAGGCAGATCACCGCCCGCGGTGGTTCAGGCTGGTGCGCTCGGCCACGCCGCCGGGGGAGCCCATTGATCTACTGACAACCCGGCGCCCCTTTGACGACCCGGGTCGCAAGACGTTCTATTATCGCCTCCAGGCGATGCCGATCATCGTGGCCGCCAAAAGCCACCAGCCCTACCGGTTTGATGCTGAGCGCCGCGCCTGGTACCAGTCACTGTTTCTCACGCCCGACTATGCGGTACCCCAGGTGCCCGGCTACGACAAAAACACGGCCGGCAATCCGTTTACCACCTTTGCCGCCCTGCCCGTGCGGTCGCGCTATCGCTTCCTGCTGAAGGAAGCCGAGTTCACCATCATGAACTTTATCAAGGGGCCGGTCTGTCGTGGGCAAATTGCCCTGAATGTGATTGATGACCGCTTCTGGGTGATGTTCATGGACCCGGATGAACTCGACCCGGAGCTGGACGGAGCCTTTCTCGAGCGCGAGGCCCGCAACCTGCGACTGCCGGCTGCGCGCACGGGCACGGTGATCGATTTGCTCGAATGGCGCCGCTATGCGCGCGGCCACGCCCGCTACATGCGCGCCAAAGCAGACTATCTTGAGCGGCAGTACGTGGAGCAGGGTCGTCGGCCTGGCCTGGAGGTGATCTGGGATGGCGATGGCGACAACCCCAATGCGGCGCTGACCATCGCGCGCCACGTAGACACCGCTTCAGTCGTCAAGGGCTTCGTGGGCGAGACGCCGAAAACCGCATGGTTCATCACCTATTCTCTGTTGGAACGCATTCACTACCTGCTGGTCGCGAATTTCGATGTCTACGGAGCCACCTCGCATCAACTGGAATCGCGGCTCTATATGGACTTCCTGCGCATGGAGGGCGAGCTGAACTTCCTCATGTTCTTGCCGGCAAACCGGCGTCAGGCACTGTGGGAGCACTGGTACCGGAACGCTCCCGATTCGGCGCGCGAACACCCTTTCGTACGCAGCGATGCGATGCAGCGAGAGACCAGCCTGAGCTTCACCTCGGAAGATCCGAAAGCAGAATTCCTGGGCTGGATGCGCGAGCGCCTGCATGGGGCACAAGCGCCCTCCTTTGACTACCGACGCACCGCCAGTGAGGATATGGCAGCGGCCTTCGAAACCCTTGTGAACGCACGCGGGGCGCACAACAGCTTCCTGCCCGCTGTGAGCTTCGTGAACGTGATCGGGCCGGGTCGTGACGAAGCCTATACGCTGTTGCATGATGCCGGTTACAGCAACATCGCACAGCTGTTCCGCGAGGAAGAACGCCGCCTGCCGGAAGAGGACGCGGTCACGGTCGTCTCCGGGTTTATCGGCGCCCACCCCAACCTGTTTTTCCAGGTACACGAAAAGCAGGTGCCCCTGTTCGTCAACGATATTGTGCGCATGCAGGCGGTAGAAGACTTCCAGCTCTTGCGTCAGCGCTACGGGGTGCGGCGCAACTCACCCTGGTTCTGGGCGGTCAGCGACCGCCTGCATACGCTCTACCGTGAACAGGACGGGCTGGCCGCCGGTGTGCTGGATTACAATCGCTACCTGGGTTATTGACGTGCCGCGTGACCTAGGCGTGAGGCCCTCGGTTGTATTGCCACAATTTCAATAGACCCCGCTCAACGGCGCCTTGTGCCGCCACGCCCAGCTTGTCCTGCCAGTTCTTGCGCTCCACGTAAGACACTTCGAACACATCCCGCTCCTCTAGCTGGGCCTGCACGAAAGCATCACTGGTCTGCACCGCGTCGACAAGGCCCATCGCGACCGCCTCACGCCCGTACCAGACCTCACCAGTGGCGACCTGCTCGATGTCCAGCGCGGGCCTGTTTTCGCTCACGAATGCCTTGAACAGGGCGTGGGTTTTCTCCAGGTCTTCAATGAACTTTTCACGCCCTTTGTCAGTATTTTCGCCGAACAAGGTCAATGTGCGCTTGTACTCCCCTGCTGTGAGCAGCTCGAAATCGATATCGTGCTTTTTCAGCAGCCGGTGGAAGTTGGGCAATTGTGCGAGCACGCCAATGGAACCCAGAATGGCGAACGGCGCGGCAATGATACGCTGGGCAACGCAGGCCATCATGTAACCGCCGCTGGCCGCCACTTTGTCGACGGCCACGGTCAATTGCGCGCCGGCATCGGTAATCCGCTGTAGCTGACTGGCGGCAAGGCCATAGCCGTGCACCATGCCGCCCGGGCTCTCCAGGCGCAGCAGAATCTCATCGCCCTCGGCCACATGCGGCAATACAGCAGAAATCTCTTCGCGCAGCTGGTCACACGCGCTGGCTTTTATGTCACCGTCAAAGTCCAGTATAAACAGCTTGTTACGATGCTTTTCTTCAGTTGATTCTGACTTTTTGGCGCGCTTCTTGGCGGCCTTGGCCTCCGCCTTCTTCATTTTCTGGCGGGCCTTCTCCGCTACTTTGTGCAGCGCCGGGTCGGTCATGGCGGTGCGCATGGCGTCCGCAATGTCCTTGTACTTGTCATTCACTTTATGGATTTCGATGTGCCCTTCTGCCCGCGCCTTGTGGCGCTGGCCAAGCGCAACAATACCGGCGACCAGCAAGAGTGCCGCAACCACGAAGGTAAGTGTCTGGGCCAGAAAAAGACCGTACTGATAAACGTGCTCCAAGGGGTTACTCCCGTGTTAGTTCGCTGATGTAGTGACGAATGAGTTGCCCGGCAATGGAACTGGGCGGCGGCACCTGCGGCAGTGCACTGTAGTGGAACCAGCGCGCGTCGGCGATCTCGCCCGGCTCACAGACGATGTCGCCTCCCGCATAGTCGGCAAAATAGCCGAGCATGAGCTGACTGGGAAAGGGCCAGGACTGCGAGCCGAAATAGCGCAGCCGCGTCACCTCCACGCCCACTTCCTCGCGGACCTCGCGGTGCAGGGTATCCTCGGCGCTTTCACCCGCCTCAATAAACCCGGCAAGCGTGCTGTACATCTTGCCCGGGAAGTTGGCATTGCGCGCCAGCAGGAGTTCCTCGCCGCGCGTCACGAGCGTGATCACGCAGGGATTGATGCGGGGGTAGTTGATGGTCGCACAGGGCCTGCAGCGCATGGCGCGCTCGCCGATATCCACAACCATCGCGGCACCGCAGCGCCCACAGTACTGGTGGTCGCGCTCCCAGGCCAGCAGCTGTGTCGCGCGCCCGGCCAGTGCGAACAGGCCATCATCAACCCGGCCCAGCCACTGATACAGGTTGCCACGCACGAAACGCATGGGGTCCGGCTCGATGGCAGCATCAATCTCCACGGCAAAGCACGGACGGCCGTGCCAGTAACCGAGGAACTGCTCGCGTACCACCATCCAGCCCAGTGCCTGCAACTCGGCCCGAGGCAGCAGGGGTTCCGCGTGCATGTCGCTCACCAGCTGTCCGCCCTGGAACACCAGGTGCAACGCGTCTTCAATGGATTGCGGTGCGCGATTGTGAAATTCAACACTCATACTGGAAATACCTCCCGCCAGACCACCCTGCCACCACTGCTCCGTTCAATCGCCTCCAGCTGGGCTTCGTGCGCCGCGAGCTCCTCTGCGCTGGCCCTGATCACCGGCAGGGGCTGGCGCTGGGCGGGCAGGCGCCGAATCCCCTCGCTGCGGCCACTGCCGCCCTCCTCGCCGGGGCCGTTGTCGGCAAGCTGAAACGTGGTCTGTCCACCGGTCATCGCCAGGTAGACATCCGCCAGGATTTCGGCATCCAGCAGGGCGCCGTGCAGATCGCGCTGGGAATTGTCCACGGTGTAGCGGTTGCACAGCGCGTCGAGGTTGTTGCGCTGCCCCGGATGGCGACGGCGCGCCATAACCAGGGTGTCGGTTACCGTGCACCACCGCTCAAGCCCTGGGTGATTGTCATCCAGCCGTCGGAGCTCCGCATCCAGAAAGCCGAGATCGAAGGGCGCGTTGTGGATGACCAGCTCCGCCCCGCGCACGAACTCGAGGAAATCGGCGGCTACCTGTGCAAACACCGGCTTGTCGGCCAGAGATTCACGGGTAATGCCGTGCACCTCTATCGCGCCTTGGTCAATGTCGCGCTCCGGATTGATGTAACGGTGGAAATGGTTTCCCGTCAAACGCCGGTTGACCAGTTCCACGCAACCAATCTCGATTATGCGGTGTCCCTGACTGACTTCCAGGCCAGTGGTCTCCGTGTCCAGTACAATCAATCTCACACTATGCTTCCGTTGTTCAGGCTTTATGGTGCAGTTCGTCTATGCCCCGGTTGGCCAACTGGTCGGCGATCTCGTTTTCCCGATGACCGCTGTGGCCTTTGACCCAGTGCCAATGAATGCGATGACGCTGGTTCTGTTCATCCAGCGCCTGCCAGAGATCGACATTCTTGACCGGCTGGCGTGCTGCCGTCTTCCAGTTTTTCTGCTTCCAGTTGGGAAGCCACTTGGTAATACCGTCGCGCACATACACAGAGTCCGTGGTCAGGTTGACCTCGCAGGGTTCCTTGAGCGCGCGCAGGGCCTCAATCGCTGCCTGCAGTTCCATGCGGTTGTTGGTGGTTTCCGCAGCGCCGCCATACAGCTTTCGCTCACGGCCCGCAAAGCGCAGCAGTGCGCCCCAACCGCCTGGCCCGGGGTTCCCGCGACAGGCGCCGTCGGTGAATATTTCGACCTGCTTCACGCTGCGTGGTCTCCACGTGGTGCCGCCGCTGGCTTGGGCACCGTCAGCCCGATCAGGCGGGGCCCCGGCCGCGAGCGACGCACCGGCAACACGCGCCCGCCCACCTGCTTGACAGCGTGCACCAGGTAAATCTCGCCAAGTGGCAGCGGTATTTTCTGGCTCCACTGGTTGGCCTGCTGCGCGTAGCGGGCGATACGCCCCTGCCCTGCCACCGGTAGCGGGTGCAGGTAGCGCAGCGACTGGGTTTCGAGGCCCAGCAGGCGCAGCCAGTCCAGCAACCTGCGGGCGCTCACGGGCGACAGCCCCTGCCACAGGGTGTGCCCCGCAAGGCCCCGCAGGCGGCGCACGCCGCACCCCGTGGCAAGCGGGTTGAAACCCACCAACAACAGCTGCCCGTGGGGCGTGAGCACACGCTGTAACTCGCGCAGCACTTCGTGCGGTCGCTGGGTGAAATCAAGGCTGTGATGCGCAATCACGACGTCGACGCTGTCGCTTTCTATCGGTAACTCGTCGTGCTGGGCAACAAGGGAAACCGCTGCCCCGTGCGCTGGCGCCAGATAGGCGCGGTGCCTGATGCGACTATTGCCATACAAAGGCTGATCGCGGGTGTGACCAATCTGCAGGAGATGGTAGCCAAATGCGGTTTCCAGCAGTGGCTCCAGGGCCCCCTGCACCGTTGCGTGCAGGTGCCGGGTGGTTTCCCTGGCGTACCAGGATTCCAGTTCGGCCAAAATATCGCTACACTCGCGCATCAGTTCCCGTGGCCGTTCACCGGCACTCGCTTGAATCAGCGGCCATGTTAATGCATTTGAAGGGGTTTTGAACGTCATCCATGCTGGCAATTGAACCGATACCGGCCTTCAACGACAACTATATCTGGTTGCTTCAACGCGGCGAGCAGTGTGCCGTGGTCGACCCGGGCGATGCGGCCCCCGTGCTGAGTCTGCTGCGCGAACGCAATGTGCAGCTCACCACAATCTTCATCACGCACCACCACTTCGATCACGTGGGCGGGCTGCCCGAGCTCATTGCGCATGCGCAGCCCGTTGTATACGGCCCCGACAACCCTGCAATTACCGGCATTACGCATGCGGTTGGCGAGGGCGATTCCGTTTCCGTGTTTGGTCGGGATTTCACAGTATTTGCCGTGCCCGGTCACACCCTTGACCACATCGCGTTCTTCAGCCCTGGCGAAGAGCCCCTCCTGTTTTGTGGTGATACGCTTTTCGCCGGCGGCTGCGGTCGCATGTTTGAAGGCACCGCACCCGTGATGCACGCCTCCCTGTCGACACTGGCGGCTTTGCCAGCCGAGACCCGGGTGTATTGCGCGCATGAATACACGCAGGCCAACCTGCGGTTCGCGCAGGCGGCCGAACCGGATAACAGCGCACTGGCGGAGCGGGTAAAGGCCGTTGCCCGACTACGCGCACAGGATGAGCCCAGCGTACCCTCATCCATCGCGGTTGAACGGGCCACCAATCCCTTCCTGCGCTGCGCTGAACCGGCGTTGATTGCCTCCCTGCAACGCGAGGGAAAATGGCAGGGTGATGCGCCCGCATCCGTCTTCGCCGCGCTCCGATCGTGGAAAGATTCATTTTGATAAACTGCAATATAATCAAAAATTTAAAAAGTATAGCTATAGTAATTTCTGCACTTTTTGCACTGGCAGGCTGCCAGGCCCTGCCGCCCGGAGAGGGCACCGATGCAGCGCGCCCTGCCGGCAACGCCACCACGCAGGCGGGCCCCGTCAGGCGCAGCGTTGAAAATCGTCCCATTCGGCTACCCCGCAGCAACCCTGACGACTTGTGGGGCCGGCTGCAGCATGGCATGCAATGGCAAGTACCCGAGAACGCTCAGGTAGCGGACGCACGCAACTACTACCTGCGCCAGAAATCCGGGCTACAGCGGGTGCTTGCGCAACGCGGTGAGCTCTACTTGCACTTCATCGTCGAAGAGGTCGAGCGTCGTGACCTTCCACTCGAGTTGGCCCTGCTACCCCTGGTCGAAAGCCAGCTGGATCCTTTCGCTGTGTCATCCCAGCAGGCCGTTGGCCTCTGGCAAATCATACCCAGTACCGGAAAAACCCTGGGCGTCACCAGCGACTGGTGGTATGACGGCCGCCGGGACCTGCGGGATTCCACCCGCGCTGCCCTGGACTACCTGGAGTATCTGTATGCCACCCTGGATGGCGACTGGCTTAAC
>Ga0181372_1000376_pt1 | contig 10984 bp, 8 predicted proteins | sample LowvirmetaG_5_FD_130161 | JGI IMG/M metagenome (GOLD analysis project Ga0181372, IMG submission 130161) | Marine viral communities from the Subarctic Pacific Ocean - Lowphox_08 viral metaG | ecosystem: Environmental > Aquatic > Marine > Oceanic | place: Subarctic Pacific Ocean | collected 2015-12-05
CTGATCGCGTTTCCGACCGAGGAATTGTTCGAGGAGAAGCTGGAAGAATTCGACCTCATCATCTTCGACCAGTATGAGCGCCGGGGCGTCATCACCCAGTCCTACCTCGCCAACATGTCCCGCTATGTGACCGAGGGCGGCGCGCTGTTCATCGCCGCCGGCGAACCCTTTGCCGGGCCGGGCAGCCTGGCCCGCTCTCCGCTGGCTTCGGTGCTGCCTGCCTCCCCTACGGGGGATATCTATACCGGGGAATACACGCCGGAGCTGACCGAGCCGGGCAAGCGCCACGCCGTGACCATGCCGCTGGCCAGCCGCGAATGGGGCGGCTGGATGCGCTATATTGATGCCGAGGCGCAGGCCGGCGATGTGCTGATGAGCGGGCCGCGCGGCAAGCCGCTGCTGATCGTTGACCGGGTTGGCCAGGGCCGGGTCGGCATGTTGATGACCGACCAGATCTGGCTCTGGGCGCGCGGGCATGATGGCGGCGGGCCGTTTGCCGAATTGATGCGCCGGGTTGTCCACTGGATGATGAAGGAGCCGGAACTGGAGGAGCGCAAGCTGAACCTCGTGGCCGAGGGCGACACCGCGCGCGTCGAGCTGCGCACCCTGCTGGATAGCGCGCCGCCGCTGGTGGTCGAGACACCGGAGGGCAGCTTCATCGAGCCGCAATGGCGCCAGGATGGCCCCGGCCGGTTCGTGGCCGAGGCGCCGATTGACCAGCTCGGCCTCTACCGCGCCGAAGCGGGCGGGCTCGAAGCGGTCGCGCTGAACGGGCCGGCCAATCCGAAAGAATATGCAGACCTTCAGTCCACGACCGACGTGCTGGAGCCGCTGGCCGATGCGACCAGTGGCGGCGTCTTCCGCCTCAATGCCAGCGGCACGAATCTGCCGGAGATCCGCCGCACCGGGCCGCGCGGCAATGCGGCGGGCGGCAACTGGCTCGGCCTGCGCGAGCGCGGCGCCTATGCGGTGCGCTCGTCTTCCAGCCAGCCACTCCTGCCGGGCGTGATCGCCGCAGCCTTCCTGATCGGCCTGCTGCTGCTGGCCTGGCGCCGCGAGGGGCGGTAAGCGCTTCCTGCGTTCATCCTTCGACGTCGCTCAGGCTTCGAGGGGTCAGACATCGCACTGCGATGTCCCCGAGAAGGCCCGAAGCGCAAGCGCCGGGCTTCTGCTCCCGGTGGCTTCATCCTTCGACTTCGCTCAGGATGAGTCAGCAAGTGAGGCGGAATGAGCTCGCCGCCAGCGCCTGCGGCCGGCGACGCGGATCCGCGCCCCGGCAAACGGGTTCAAATTTCACGACAGGTCAGGACGTGTCCGGCCAGTCCGCGACGGCGCGGCTGACAAGACCCGGCAGCGCGCTGGCCACTGTGCCAAGCTCTGCGCCGAGGCGGAAATTGCCGGCGCTGGGCGGGCAGATGGGGCGCGGCTCTCGCCTTGCCTTCATCTGCGCCAGATGGCGGGCGAGCCGTCTGGCGGCCGGCGCGGGATCTTTCAGCAGGCGTTGCAGCGCAATGATGTGCGCGATCAGCGGCGCGGCCGGGACCGGCCCGGCGACAAGCGCCTTCGCGGCCCCCTTCCCCGCAAAGGCGTCCTGCCAATCCATGAGACCGGCGGCGCGCCGCCCGGTCAGGTTGAGGCGGTGGACTGGTCCATAACTGGCCCCAAAAGTGTCCGTAACATCCTCCACCGTGTCGGCAAGCGCCGGGCGCGGGACGGAGGCCGCCGCGCCGGTCTGGCCGGGGCTGGCCTGCGTGAGAGGCGGCAGGTCCAGCGCCGCCGCCATCAGGATGATCAGCCGCCGGACAATTGTTTCAATGGCCTTCAGCCGCCCGCGCACCCTGGCGCGCACGCGCCGCGACACCGAGTCCGGCTCCAGATGCAGCCCGGCCTGCGCCCGCACATCCAGCACCGCGCCCTGCGCGGCCCTCAGCCCCTGTTCGATGAATGCCGCCATCCCGTTCATGCAGGAGAGTCTAGGGGCGGGAGGTATCAGACGGATTGGAGGGCAAGCCTGGGCCGATACTTGCAAAAGCACGCCCACTGCGACGATCTACCCGAGCAGGGAAAATACTCATCTAAGATTAGCGCATGCGATCACTTTTTTTTACGCCGCCCACCAGACCTACGGGCAATATCGGGGATGTTGTCGCTGGGCGAAACTATGGTTTGGACTGATACATTTGGCAATTCTTTCGCGAGGGATGCCATCGACTCCTTGGTCTTATTTCTTCGCTCGAGCAAGTCCGCAATATCGTCACCAGAAATCACACTTCCCTGGTCAGCATAAATAAGGATATCAGTACTAAACATTGCCTCACTTTCATCTTCTGTATACTGAAGTGACTCTACAAAATCAGGATTCTCTAAAGCCAAGTCCAGTAATGCTTGCATCCCCGCGTCATATCTTCGTCCCGGTTTCAGGCGGTCAATCTTTCCAGATTCGACCGCGAAAAATAGCTCATCTTCATCTGTGAATGAAATATGGAATGCGTTGTAACTGATAGTGACATTGCCATCGACTTTCATTTGAAAATGAAAGTGCGGCATAGACCCGTAATGGGATCCTGCGTGCCCCTGCCTGTCGGAATTTGAACACGAGAACGACCATTCCAAATTTTTGTAACTAATGGTTTCTTCTATAAACTTTTCAGATTGCTTTTCAGCAACGAGGTCATTGATGTTTTTTGCAAATGCCTCAGTGTTCGCGACCCAGCGAAGGTAACTGTTCATTGATCGAAAGCCATTCACATCAGCAAGTGATTGGAAGTATCTAGCTCGAAAGCCGCGGGTTTTAATCAGCCAATGTAAGCACGGTTCGCTTTGAACGAAGTCTTTGATAGCTCGACCGCAAAGCGAGCAATTATCTTCAGAGAGCGCCGCTTTGAATTCTTTGAATTCGTCGTCGCTTCTTTTTACTTGCTCAGATTCGAGAGACTTCACCTCGTCTTCTGACATGGCATTCAATCTATCATTGAAGGCCTTCAATAAATCTTCATCGATTGCCACTGCACAACTTCTTTAATTGTTGTTAATGTATAGATTATGTCGTGGATCAATCACGCTAGCAACAATGGATAGATTTCAAAACCCCCGAAACACCGCTGCTTCGTCTACGGACTTACGTGTTGAGACGACGGCATTGGCCGGGAAGGTTTCGTCGGGCCAGCCCATGGCGACGCAGGTCTGGATGATTTGATCGTCCGGGATGCCGGCCTCTTCGCGCACGACCGGGCTCTGCATGATGCCTTGCGAATTGATCACGCAACCGAGCCCGCGCGACCAGGCCGTGTTGACGATGCAATTGACGACGCCGCCGCAATCAAAGGGCGGGATGTCGCCGCCGGCCAGCGCCTTGTCATAAGTGATGACGATGGAGACCGGCGCGTCGAACTGGCGGAAGCCGCGCAGCACCCAGTCCATGCGCTTTTCCTTGTCGCCGCGCTCGATGCCCATCGCCTGGAACAGCTGGACGGCGATCTCGACCTGGCGATCCCGGTGAACGCCCGCATAGGGCGGGCCCATGCGGAATTCGCGGCTGTCGGGCACGCCGGCGACATTGCGCTCGACATTGCCCTTGCGGATACGGTCCAGCACCTCACCGGCCACGACATAGAAATTCCAGGGCTGGGAATTCATCGAGGTCGGCGCGCGCATGGCGATTTCGAGGATTTCGCGGATCAGCTCTTTCGGCACCGGCTTGTCGAGATATCCGCGAATGCTGCGGCGTGATTTGACGACGTCATCATAATTCATGGCCGGGGCCTCCCTTTGATCTGTTGTTGCATGAGCCCTAGCGCCCCTGCCCCAACGTCAAAGAAGCGGGAAGTGTGGCTAGGCGGCGGTGACGCGGCCGGAAAGCTGGGCGGCGTCGCCCGCAAGGCTTTTCACCATCACACGGCGCGGGTCTTGCGGGCCGGGGAAGATGAGCTGGTGCTTCGGCGTGACGGTAAAACCGATCTCGCCGAAATAGGCCGGCGCGCCGATCAGGACCGCGGCAGGCCAGCCAGCGGCCTTGCCCGCTTCCAGCGCTTCGCCCGTGACCGTCAGGCCAAGACGGCTGCCCCGGTGGGACGGGCCGACGGCGACGGGGCCATAGAACAGGGCGCGGTCGCGGTTCGGGCCGACTTTCAGGGGCCAGACGCGGCAGACGGCAATCACCTTGCCATCGAGCACGGCGACGCGGTTCACCTCTGGCAGGGAGTGGGAATATTCCCGCAGCCGCTCGGCCGTCTTGGCAAAATGGCCCGAGCCGAAGGTGCGCGCGAAGAGGTCTTCGATCGCATCGGCGTGGAGTTCAGGGGTTTCGGGCACAATCTGGAGCATGGCGAGCGCGTGTAAGGCGCATTGCCACCCGGTTCAAGCAACAGTTTCGTCATGTGCCGGTTTGTACGCAGTGCGTTTGCTGTATCCCTCTGCCCTGCGCTTACGCTTGGGCCTGCCTCGGGGCAAACGCAGTGCGTTTGCTGTATCCCTCGTCAGTATTTGACCGAGCACCCATAGGGTTTGGAGCTTGCCATTTCGACCGGCTCCCCGGCGGCCACGCTCTGCATGGCGGCGGAGACATAGTTTGTGGCGGTCTCGATGTCGGAAACGCGCGCGGACGGCGTGTCGTCAATCGCGCCCTGATAGGCGATCATGCCGTCGGCCGTGATGAGGAACATGTGCGGCGTGGTCTTGGCCTTGTAGAGGCGGCCAATGTCGCCGCTCTCATCAAGGATGACATGGGCGGGCGTGGCGCCGCGGCCCTCATTCATGTCGAGCACTTCCGCGCCGGTGCGGTGGCCCTGCTTGCCGGGGGCGGACGAGATCACCGACAGCCAGACGACATCGCTTTCCGAAGCATCGGTCTGCAGGCCCTGCATGTTGGCGGGCGGAACGGCATAATGTTTCTGCACGAACGGGCAGCCATCATTGGTCCATTCGAGGATCACCGTCTTGCCGGCAAAATCGGACAGGGAGAGGGTCTCGCCCGTCGCGGTCGTGCCGGTGAAGTCCGGCGCGATGACGGGTTCGCCCGCATCCGGGGCGGCCTGGGCCGTGGAGGCGATCAGGGCGCCAGCCGTCAGCGCGACCGCAGCGGCCATACCAGCGGCGAGGGAAAAATTGCGTCGGCTCATGAACATGCGCGTCCTCCTTCAGGGTGGGATGGCGCCATCATGCTCATTCTGCCGTGACAAGTCCAATCACAAGCTTCTGGGACAGGACTTCCGGCAGGATCTGCGGCTCGGTCGCCCCGGCCGGATACCAGAGATACATCGGCACGCCGGCGCGCTGGCGGCGCTTCAATTCCTCGGCGATGACCGGGTCTTTCCGCGTGAAATCGGCGACGAGGAAGGCCACATCATGGGCGGCGAACGCCTCCTGCACGGCGTTCGATTTCAGCGTGGTCACCTTGTTGAGCTGGCAGGTGGCGCACCAGGTGGCGGTGAAGTCCACGAAGACGGGGCGGCCTTCGTCGGTCAGGTCGATGACGCGCTCCGGGCTCCAGGCCTCGGTTTCGTATTTCTCCGCATACTGGCTGTTGCCCTCCCCTGCCGCCGTCGACGAATTCGCCGTCAGCGCCGGATAGACAAGCCCCGCGATCATAGCGAGCGCCGCGAGCACTTTGGTGAGTGCGCCTCTGCCCCGCCTGGCCAGCCAGATGCCGAAGGCGATCAGTGTTCCGCCCGCTACGGTCCACGCCACGGCGGCCGGGCCGGAAACCGCGCCGAGGGTCCAGAGCAGCAGCGCGGCGGTCAGGAACATCGGGAAGGCGAAGAATTGCTTCAGCGTCTCCATCCAGCGGCCAGGCTTGGGCAGCAGGCGCGACAGGCCCGGCACAAAGCTGAGCACGAGATAAGGCAGCGCCAGGCCGAAGCCCATCGCAAGGAAGACGATCAGAACCGACAGGGCCGAACGATCCAGCACGGCGCCGAGCGCCGCGCCGAGGAAGGGCCCGATACAGGGCGCGCCGACCACAGCGGCGAGGACGCCGGTAAAGAAGGCGCCCATCGAGCCGCTGCGCGAGGCAAGGCTGCTGCCGGTGTTCTGGATCGAACTGCCAAGCTCGAACATGCCGAGCAGCCAGAGGCCGATGACGAACATGATCAGCGTCAGCACGGCAACGGTTGGGCCGTTCTGCAGCTGGAAGCCGAGATTGGCCGTGCCGGTGGCCTGACGGATCGCGATGATGGCGGCGGCCAGCGCGGCAAAGGAGAGGAGGACGCCGCCCGTGTACCAGAGGCCGTGGCTGCGCACTTCGCTTTCATGGCCGGACGCGACCGCATGCACCATGCCCATCGCCTTGATGGAGAGGACCGGCAGGACGCAGGGCATAAGATTGAGGATCAACCCGCCGATCACGGCCGCGATGGCCAGCGCGATCAGGCTCTTGCCGCCAGCGCCCGTAGCGGCTGCGCGCGCGGCGATGCCGGACGTATTCTCGAACACGCTGCCCTGCCCTGCGGTGAGCGTGTAGCCGGTGCGGGTGCCGTCTGCGGTCTCGACGACAATGATCCCTTCAAGAGGACCATCGAGGCTGTCATCGGCGGGGGTCAGGCTGAGGGTCGCGCCGTCGCGGCCGAAGCTGAGCGGCTGGTCCGCCGGATGGCTGATCTCGTGGCCGAAGGGATAGAAGCGAATGTCAGAGCCGGTATCAAAGCCGCCTTCGGTCTTCAGGCTGAGTTTCCAGGGGCTGTTGCTGGCATCGATCCGGGCCTCGCCCTCAAAGTCGCGCGGCGCCTTGGCGATCCATTTGCCGATCAGGGTCCCGTGGTCGATGTGCGGCTCACTCGGGCCCACCGGCAGGGTCAGGCTCACTTCGGCCGTTTCGGGAATGCAGATTTCCTCGCAGATCAGATAGTCGGCCAGGAAATTCAGCTGGACGCTACCCATCGCATCGGCAGGAATGGTGAGCGGGAATGGCAGGACGAGCTGGTCGTCATAGCCGTAATCCATGATCTCCCCGTCCACCACAGGCAGGAGATGGGGGATTGGCCAGACGAACGGGCCGAGGGCCGCTTCCGTCACGTCGCTGCCGTCCAGCACCCTCACCTCCGGCGGTAGTCCGGCGTCCCCGGCATTACGCCAATAGACGTGCCAGCCATCGTCGAGCTCCATCTTGATGGCCGCATAGAGGGTTTCGCCGGGCTCAACGCGGTCACGTTCGGCGATCAGTTCCACCATCGCCCGGCCGCCATCCACGGGCTGGGCGTGCGCACCCGGCATCAACGCCATCAGGGCGGCAAGCAGGGGCAGGATGAAACGTCTGATCATAAGAGAACCTTTGCACGGAGGCAGTCGTGATCCGCCATATGCCCGTGATCTTGTGCAGATTGAAGGGCCTCGCTCAATCGTGATGAGCAGGTGACCCCTCTATGGCACCCACAAAAAAAGCGGCCCCCGAAGGAGCCGCTTTCGGATTTGGATGCCAAATCGGCCTAGTTGACCGGCGCGGCAGCAGTTTCAGCGTTCTGGATGCGCACGGCGCGCTGGATCACGACCTGCCAGTTCAGCAGCGAGATCAGGTGCGCATAGATCGCGCCGAGGGCGCCATTGTCGCGCAGCTCGAGGAATTTCTCGGCCGGCAGGGCATTCAGCTTGTCTTCGGATACGGCCCAATAGTCGGCGATCTTCTGCTGCTGGCCAACCGGGTTGCCCTGATTGTCGCGCGGCTGGAAGGAAACGGTTTTCTGTTCCATCAGGTCCATGTCACGCAGGATGCGGCCGAATTCGACCGTGGCCTGGCGCTGGCGCTCGAATTCCTTGCAGAATTCGATGGCGTCATTGGTGAATTTGCTGGGCTGGCCATTCTCGAAGAACGGCACTTCCGGCTGGTTGCTGACCATCGGCGCGGCGCGGTCAACGCACAGGATCAGGCGATCAGAGCCTTCATCGGAAGCGAATACGAACGGATAGCGGCGCACGAAGGCAGGCACATAATGGTCGTCGGCCACGAAACCCTTGGCATCGACATAGAGGTTCTGGCCCTGACGGATGCCCATCACGGCGACCGGCGTGCGGTCATCGCCGACGAAGATCAGCGGATAAAAACTTGCCGCTCTTCCGAATTCGGAAACGGTTACCGGTACAGCATGGGATTCCCGCAGGAACGCGAAAGGTTGTTCGATCTGTTTGACGCCCAGACCAGCATGAGCTTCTGCAGACAGCGGCTGAGGCTGCTTGTAGAACATCACATTGCCGGAAAGGTTCGGCTGTCCGCCCGCTGGCGGGGTTGCAGGTGTTGTGTTCACGTTGGAGACTCCCGAAATTGTTGCCGGATCGTTACCGGAAATAGCTACAGGCCACAACACCCCAAGCGGGGAGAAGTACAGTCAGGAAAAGGTCATAATTCTCTCATGAATCTGCGTGTTTCAGCCCCGATCCGACTTGCCCTGAAGGGCGCCCTGACGGGGCTGGCAATCTTCTCGCTCGCGGCCGCCTGTGCCCCGGCGGTGGACGATGCGGGCACACCCCGCCGGATTGCGCGTCAGGTCGATGAATTGCTGGACTCGATTGCCTCCAACGAACTCGCGGACAATCCGGAACTGGCGACCCGGCTGGGCCTGTCGGAGGACGCCACCGGCTATGATTTCAACGCCTATCTCACCGACCGCTCCCAGGCGGCCTATGAGCGGTCCCGCGTGAAGCGGCTCGAAATCCTCGAAGCCCTGCTCGCCGCCCCCCGTCCGGTGGAAGGCGGCCATCAGGCGCGCCATCTCGACACGGTTATCCAGGCCTATGAGACCGCCGAATCCCTGTTCGTGGCCGGGCATGGCCAGACCGGGCTCGGCTATTCCTACCCGTATGTCGCCGACCATATGCGCGGCGCCTATATCGACGTGCCGGACCTGCTGACCGGCGCGCACCCCTTCAGCACCGCCCAGAATGCCAAGGATTATGTCACCCGCCTCGCGCAACTGCCCGGTGCCCTGCAGGATGAACGCCGCCGCCTTCTGGCCGACGCACGGGCGGGGATCGTACCGCCGGTCTTCATCCTGGCGCGTATGCAGGCGCTGGCAGAGACGATCGGAGCCGGCCCGGCGGAAGATCATTTGCTGGTCACCACGTTCAACAACCTCGTCACCGGCGTGGACGGTCTCAATCTGGAAGAAGAAACAGAGCTTGCCCGCCAGGTCGAAGGGCTGGTCCGGGATGAGGTCTTGCCCGCCTATGCCGCCTTCGCCGCGGCGCTGGACGCGCTCAAAGCCGATGCACCGGACGAGCCCGGCGTCTGGCAGCTGCCAGAGGGCGACGCCTATTATGACGCGGCGCTCACCGCATACACGGATGCGGGCATCACTGCCGAAGCCCTGCATGCGCAGGGGCTTGCCGAGGTGAAGCAGCTGACCGATGAGTTGATGTCTGCGCTGGAACAACAGGAATTGCTGGAAGGCACGCTGGCCGAACGGCTCGCTGCGCTGACCGCGCAGGAAGGCCAGCTCTACGAGGATACGCCGGAAGGCCGCGAGGCCCTGCTGGCGCGCATGCGGGCACACATGGTCCGTGCCGAAACGGTCATCGCCGATGTCATGCCCGCCATGCCACGCACCGGCGTCACCATCCGCGCCGTGCCGGATTTCCTGCAATCCTCCGCGCCCTCAGCCTATTATAGCGCCGCGCCCGCCAACGGCTCCGCCCCGGCGCAGTTCGAGATCAATCTCGGGTACATGAGCGACTGGCCGGATTTCACGCTGGCGACCCTGGTCTTCCATGAGACCATTCCGGGTCATCACCTCGAAAGCGCGCTGACAGCAGAGACCGCCAATCTGCCGCTGATCCGCCAGATGGTTTGGAATGTCGCCTATGGCGAGGGCTGGGCCGTGTATGGCGAAGTGCTCGCCCACGATCTGGGCCTGTATACGGAGGATCCGGTTGGCCGCATCGGCTTCCTGCAATCCATGCTGTTCCGCGCCGCACGGCTGGTCGCCGATACGGGTATGCACCGCTATCACTGGACCCGCCAGCAGGCCATCGACTATCTCGTCGAGACGACGGGACAATCGCCAGACGCCATGGCCCAGGAAGTGGACCGCTATGCCGTCTGGCCCGGACAGGCAGCCGCCTATTGGGTCGGCGCGCAGAGAATTCTGGATCTGCGCGACCGGTCCCAGCGCGTGCTCGGCCCGGAGTTCGACCTGACCGAATTCCATGATGTGGTGCTGAGCGGCGGGCCGCGCCCGATCGCCCTGCTCGAACAGGATGTGGAGCGCTGGTACATCTCCAAAGTGGACCTGTCCGACTAGGCGGCTTGCCACAAACTATCCGGGCTTTGCCTTATTGACGCCATGTGCGCCTTACCATTCTGTCATTCCAAGGACGCAATGAGGAGGGACGATCATGCGCATGCGAGGATTAATTCTGGCTGGAGTGGCAGCCGCCGCGATACTGACAGCTTGTGAAACGAGTGAGACGGGTCAGGCGGACGACGCGGAATTGCAGCCGATTACTGTCACGGGAAGCCAGCAGGATGCATCCGCGCCGCCCCCACCGCCCCCTGCTCCGCCACCGCCCGTCGCCGCAATGGAATCCCGCGCCAAGTATGGGATGATGGCGGGCGCCCCGGCCCCGGTCATGGTCGCCCCGGCCCCTGATTTCCGCGACCAGTATGAGGATGTTGATCCGAACCCGGTCAAACTGGTTAGCGAGGAGCCGGTCTCGACCTTCTCCATTGATGTCGACACGGCCTCTTATGCCAATGTCCGCCGGTTTCTTGAGGATGGCGTGCTGCCGCCCAAGGATGCGGTGCGCATCGAGGAACTGATCAATTATTTCGACTATACCTATCCCCAGCCCGCCGAAAGCGAGGCCCCCTTCTCGACCCAGGTAAATGTGATGCCGTCGCCCTTTGCCGAGGGCCGGGAGCTGATGCAGATCGGCATTCAGGGCCGCGACATTGACCGCGACGCCCGCCCGCCGATCAATCTCACCCTGCTGATGGATGTGTCGGGATCCATGTTCTCCGACGACAAGCTGCCGCTGGCCAAGAAAGCCATCAAGCTGATGC
>Ga0181372_1000377_pt1 | contig 10982 bp, 7 predicted proteins | sample LowvirmetaG_5_FD_130161 | JGI IMG/M metagenome (GOLD analysis project Ga0181372, IMG submission 130161) | Marine viral communities from the Subarctic Pacific Ocean - Lowphox_08 viral metaG | ecosystem: Environmental > Aquatic > Marine > Oceanic | place: Subarctic Pacific Ocean | collected 2015-12-05
GTAAAAGGAATTCTCCCCCATCCAATAGGCTTTACCATTTACATCTATGCAGGCGTGTTGGGCGATTAATCCGCAGTTAGCCCCTAATTGACGTTGTCCGAAAGTATAAGGAGTTCCAACAAATTGAATACCGTGCAAGGATTTATCCGTCCACACAAGTATTTGTCCTGTTGATTTAACCGCGCCTATAATACGCGATCCATCCGCAATACGAAGAGATCCCGCTTCATTCGTCGCCACGGGAGTCCAGTCCGTCAAATCTTCCCTGTCCGACCATCTAAAAAATAAATCATCCTGCGTGGCTGTATTTCCAATCGTTGTCTCTGTCCCTAAACAAAACAAATGTCTTGTATCAGCGGACACTAGACTGAACCGTGAGGCCGTAGGGGCGTTTGTAACGATCGCTGCCCTGTTAGAAACACCACCTGAAAGATCCCATTTATAAGTTCCTCCATTAATTACTGTTGCGATCAAATCCTCCCCGAAGTTGTCAAGTGACCAGTTTCTTGCATAAATGACCGCCTCTGATGATGAACGAGCCGTTCCCCATGTGCTGAGTCCCCACGTGGCAGTGCCCCATCCATATCCAAAAGTGGATGTTGCCAGTCCGATGCTGAGTTGATAATTAGCGTTTCCTGTCCCTCCTCCACCAGAGGTGGATCCTGACGCCGTACTTGTATGGGTAACGGTATAGTTATCTGAATCCGTGATGGTGGTGATTTCAAATTCATTGTTCATATCCAAGCCATCAATGGCGGAGAATGAATCAAAAGTTACAAAATCTCCCTGAATTGCATCATGCGCTGTATCTGCTACGGAAACAGTCGTCGTCCCGTTGGTCGTAAAAGGATTAGTAAGCGAGTCGGGTCCCGATCGTATGGGTGTGATATCGTTGAATACGCCGCCGACAAAAACATACAGCTTCCTGTCGGTTCCCAAGGCGAGATGCCTTGTTCCGTCCAGACTAAGCCACGCATGGGTATCGCGGACCACGCCCACTACTGTTGTGTTAGGATTGGGAAGATATCCCCATCCGTTCCATCTTTCTGGTTTTCCGTAGTGAAAACGCACAAAATCAGAGTCAATGTAGCGCCGGTCGTCCCCCGCCGCGTAAGGTGAGTCCTGTTTATCTATTCCTGGTTGAAATTTTAAATCGGTCAGTTCCATAAGATTATATAATAAATTACTTCTTCTTCGGTGGCAAGAATTGAGTGCCTACATTTCCTCTAAAGGCGTAGGTTCCATAATGCGTTAATCCGCTCATTATGTCCGCGTAAACGGTACCACCAATCTTCTGCCATAATCTACAGAATGCATAGTCCTCTGACAAGTATCTTTTTGAATCCGGATCAATCATCGTGTCGAAAAAGGCGTAGTTCCAGTCAGATGTGTCGTGACCTTTAAATTTGTCTTCGTGAGGCTGTCCCAGGTGTTGATCATTGGAAAACTTAAGATCAGGATAGGCCATTTTCATTTTATTAAACACATTTCTTTTAATGAGCATAAATCCCGTTGGAGCGTCCATCACTTCAATAAATCCCCTTTGCATCTCAATATGCTCAGGATTTTTGACATTTAAGTTATATTGTAAAGAAAAAGCGTGCAACTCCTCAGGAGAGATATCAGGTCTTTCTTCCATTTTCTTTTTTACCTTGCGCCAGTCAATGGCTTTGCGAGGATAAATAGAGGCCACCACTTCCTTATCCATATCCAGCATTCGAAAGATTGTTTTAGGCTCAAAACCAATATCCGCGTCAATGAACATTAAATGCGTATATTCTTTCTCATCGTCCATAAACAATTGAACCAGCGTATTACGTGCCCTGGTCACCAGTGATTCATTTCCAATGGTGGCAAACTGTAATCCTATTCGTTTTTGTATGCACTCAGCCATCAATCCCATGCAACTTTCAAAATAATTAGTTGTCAGCATTCCTCCGTAACAAGGAGTGGCAACGAATACTCTTATGGGAGGAAGAGTCGTATTGTCATCTGATTTAGTTTTAAGAATTTCATCTTTCATTTCTTCATATTATCAATCAACCACTCTTTTAATTCTGATCGCGTTAGTATTTCCGTTAAAAAATTAGCCACAGAGTTCACCAGAGTTTCCTCTTCTTTATCCTTGAGATGATATTGATAGTAACCCACATGCAACATTTCATGCATCACCACGTTAATGGCATCTCTTCCTCCTAGATTAATTATCTCGTCGTCCAGATAAATTTTTAAGGGAGGTTTACTAACGAAAGTTCCCTGGTAGTCTGATGACTCATAGGCTACTTCGTGAGGAAGAAGAACAAGCTCCACTTCAAAAGGGCCTGCATTTACTTTCTTAGGAAGGGATACTTTTTTCACGTTTGCTTATAAAATTCTTTGTTACGTAATGTTTCAGCGTTTCCGGCTTCAGTACCTGGCTTTTTAATCAGTTCAAGATTGAAAGCAACTGATCTTCTTTCCTGTCCCTTGGTTCTAAAAGGATAGACGACGTGTGAAAGCCAATTAGGAAATAAGAATACATCACCCACTTTAGGAGTGTACTGCAGCTTATGACCGCTGAACGTCGCCGCTTGACCGTGAAAAAAAGCTATGTCACCTACAGTTGGATAATGATCCTCTTCCTTGTATTCATGTTCCAGTCCAGGTGGAATGCGCAGATAAAAGACTCCTGACAGTTGTCCTTCGTGAATGTGCATAGGATTAAAGTCTCCCGCCCATTGGCTCACGATCCACATTGATTGAATGACGAGCTTCCCTACAAACGCAGGACTGATGGTTTCATTTGCAGGGGGAATGGAGATGTAAGCCTTTACCATTTCTCCTATGTAATCAACCACAGGCTTGAATTCTTCAGTGCTCATCCACGATGGAGGAAAGCGCACTTCTTTTTTAACATTGCCCGCCAGATTAGGTGCGTGATTAAATTCTTTGGAAAGCTGTTCGCTTCCCAGCATTTTTGTCGCCTTCTTATCCAATAAATGAATAAGATCCATAGGAACTGTTCCTCTGATGACAGTAGGGCCGAACGGTCTGATTGCTTCAAATTTATGATTGAAGAGCGGTATTGATTCTGTCTTAACTTTCTTTGCCATATTTATCTGTTGTCATATACCAAGAATTTGACTATAAATATAGAATAAAATTGGCTAAAATTTCAAGCGTAGCCTTCTTGCCAATAACAATCACATAAATTGCAATTAAGGAGATTATGCCAACATATGGGACTTTTTAGACGAATACGAAAACTGGTTAAAGACGTCGGTAGCGGTGCAAAGGATATTTTCGAGAACAATCCCGAAGCGTTAATGATTGCGGCAACACTATTTGGCGCACCCGCTCTTATGGGTAAAACTGGCGGCGCTGGCGCTGGCGGCGGATTTGGAGAATGGATAAAGAAGTTCGGAACCGGTATTCTTGGACAAACCCAGAAAGTAGATCCGCATAAAGGAGTAACACAGGAAGGGGGAGGAATCCTGGGCATCGGCCAGGGTCTTCTAAAGGGATTAACAGGAGGAAAAGGCATAGAAGGTAATGCAGGGCTGCTAAGTCTTATTGCATCCATCATGGCCAAAAAAGCGTTTGAGAAGGAGAAGGAAGGACCGCTTAGCAAAGAAGATCGCCTGTCCGAGATTGACTTAAAATATAACGACATAACAGGAGGACCGCAAAGAGCAACAGACCGTTTCAGGGGGCTTCATTTTGATCCTGTCACGGACACGTCTTATGACGTTAAGGAGTATGATGTCGCGGGCAATAAATATAAGGATTTCGAGGTGGATGCAGACGTGAATATTATTGATCCTAATCGTCGTCCCTCGCTCGGCATTAATGATGGGGGAATTGTAGGATTGCAGGCAGGAGGAAATCCTTTCTGGAATCGAAATCGCATGAGCGGGTCTTTGGGAGGAGGAATGCCAGGAGGAGCAGATCCTACTGTTGAAGGCATCATGGGATATAATCCTAATGTTGTCAGACGGGCGCGAGGCGGAACGACCGCTGGAGATCTGGCCGACACGCTGGAAGACAACCCAGGAATTTCTCAATTTTTTCCAAGAAAATTTGGAATGATCCACGGCCCGGGAGGACCGAAAGAAGATAAAATACCGGCGATGTTGAGTGACGGCGAATTCGTCATGACGGCAAAGGCCGTTGACAACGCGGGAGGACCGAAATCAATGTATAATCTAATGAACAGGCTGGACCCTGACTCATCTAGAGGAACAGGAATAGTATAATGCCAGAAACTTATTGGCAAGGATCGCGTGAGGCACCCTATCTAGAGGACTGGAGACGTAAGATGCTTCAGGGGGCATTTGACATGACTCAAGTGCCGGGCACTGTAACGCCTCAAGGAATTGCAGGATTTGATCCTCTTCAGACGGGAGCCATCGCTGGAACAGCTGGACTCATGGGCATTGACCCCGCAACGGGTCTTCCTACGGGGGCAGGCGCCCAGTATGATCCGGCTTTCGCCGCAGCTCAACAGGCTTTGGCTGCAGGGCAAGCCACGACAGGAGAAGGAATAGCCACAACAGGGATGGGAATTCCAGCCCTGCAAGCTGCAACACAGCAGTATGATCCAACCTCAAGTAATTATCAGGACTTTTTTAATCAATATTCCGCCGATGTAACCACGAAAGCTCTTCAACAAATGGACGACGAGGCGGCCAAAGCTAGAACAAATTTGGCTGGACAGGCACAACAAGCGGGAGCGTTCGGAGGATCACGATTCGGAGTTGAATCAGCGGAACTCGACAAGAATCTGCAAGACATTAAATCCAGGAGAATATTCCAGGATCTGGCTCAAAACTTTGAACAAGCACAGCAAAAAGCAATTGGCACTTCTGAGTCCGCAAGGGCACGGCAACTACAAGGGGCTGGCCTTTTTGGACAATTAGGAGCAACAGCAGGGCAACTAGGAGGGCAACAAGCCCAAATGGGACAAATGGGAGCCGGTCTGGCACAACAACAATTTGGCCTTGGTCAAGCGGGACTTGGGTCTTTATTCCAGTTCGGAGCGGGACAGCAAGGGCAGGCACAACAATTACTCAACGAACAATACAGAATGGCGGAAGCGAAACGTCAGGAACCGTACGGCCGACTAAGCTACTTCGGCGACGTGATGGCGGGAGTGCCGTCCGTTTCACAAACATTAACGCAAAAACCTCTTCCATACACTAATCCGATGCTCGGGGCACTGGGCATGGGTCTGGGCGCCTACGGCATTCTCAGTGGCAATGAATCTGGCGGAGCGTTTGGATTGTTCAATTAAATGGCTTATTCAGATATTGATATTTTTGATGAAGATATAAGTGTAGATGAGGTAAGCGTACCGACTCCAAAAATAATGCCTACTTCATTACCGAAGAGCATGTTTCCGGATCAACCCGTCCTGCAAAACCCTGATGCAGAGCAATACTACAAAGATTTATTTTTAGATAAGTCCTATCTCGAGGAATATGGAACCCCGACCCTGACCGATGAACAGATTGAGGCGATGTACGCGCCTTCTGATTATTCAAAAGACAAAAGACTGGCACTCGCCCAATTCGGCTTTGGCCTGATGGCCCCGACGCGCGGAGGAAAAATGGCGCCCGCAATAAGTCAGGCGGGACAAGTCTTAACCCAGAACCTTTCCAAGATAAAACAACTGCAACGAGCGGAGGAAAAGGAGCGACAACGGGGCGTCCTCACCGCTAAATTACAAAAAAGAGGGCAAGAGATAGCTGATGCAAAAGCGGTTTATGATTCCAATAGAGGTATAAGGATAAATATTTTAGATAAAAAATATGATAAAGCCATCGCTAGTGACAAGGCGACAATGACGGCCTATAACGATCAATTGAAAGCGGCAAAACTCAAAGCCCTTGATTATGAAATTGAGGCGTTTAAGCCGAAGAAAGGACAGTTCAGGCTTCCGATGGAAAATGGCGAATGGTCTGATCCGTTCGTAGCCTACACTGTTCAGGAACCAGGAGAACAGATTCAATTCTACAGACCTTCCGATCAGCTGGGAGAGGACGGCTTGCCGACTCTTGAACTCATGACCGATGTGGCGGGAATACAGGAAATGACGACTGCGATGTCAGGAACGCCTTCCGATTATGCCACCTCTCGTGGAATCGGACCGATCCTGGACATTAAAAACAAGCTGGACACCTATGACAGAAATATCATGTATTTGAGTGATCTTCGTGCGTCAATAGCAGAAAATCCAAGGCGTGCTGGTTTCCTAGCAGGACTACAACTTCGTGCGCAGGATTTTGCGCAAATATGGACGGACACGATGAACTACACCTTCAATGACTTTTTCAGGGAGGGAAATCCAAATGTACAAGGCGTCGGCTACGACAAAGGAATTAAGCCTGGTACAAAACTTGTTCTCATCAGTGATTTCATTGATCAATACTTACTGGATGAAGACACCCAGAAAGACATTGCAAACGGTATTGTTCAGGAAGAGGACATAGAGGCTCTCAGAGGCCTTCAAAGCACATTTAACCAGATAGGAGCTGCAGGTCAGGCGGATATGCGAGCGGACTTCACAGGCCCTGGCGGAAATGTTGTTTATGGAAACACGGATGCGACGGGACGACTTCTTTTTAAAGACGCGGCCGAGCAGGATAAGATTATGAATAAACTTCGATGGTTTGATGAAGATCTGCCAGAGAACCAGGCGCGTGCCAATGCGATCATTTACGCGATTGCAAGAGCGCGTAAGTCATCAGGACGATTGAATCTGGATGACGTTGAGCGTGCGGCGATGGACTTGAACCTTTTTGGTTGGACGTCCTCTGTCTCCGTTATCAAGAAACTTGAATTCTTGGAAGGCGATTTACGCCGAGCGCGTATGCAGTCTTACAGCGATCTCGCTGTCATTCCTGCGTTCGAGGAATCCTTTAACCGAATGAAGGAACTGGGATATGATACAATTGATCTGGAGAGAATTCGTAAAATAGGACAGACAGGAGAGGAAGCACCAGGCCCTAAAATTGATTTCACGTTTGAAGTTAATCCAGAGGGGGGCGTAACGCTTATAAAATAATGGCAACAATACAATTAGATTTAACAAAATACGGCATTCAAGGCATTGGAAATGTTACCGTCGAAAATATTGAAGAGACAGTAGAAGGAAAACCTGTTGGAGACTGGCCACGTAATGAAGCTGAACAGCAACAGCTATTAAACATATTGAAACAAGTAACGGAGTATCAAAAATCAGCAGGGAAGGTTCCAGGAAACGTCATGGCTGACATACAGGCAATTGAAAAGAAAATTCAAGACAGACAAGCGGAGGTAAAAGATCCAATAGGATATTATATGCGTGAGCAACGGGAGAAAGCCAAGACAGGCCCGGGACTGATAGAAGGAATGGGGGAACTGCTGGATCTTCCGCCAGGAGGTGATCCCTTTGAACCGGGAAAACTACTGCAAGGCATTCTTAATTTTGGAGCAACCAAGCTGACCAGCAAGGATCCCAAGGCAACCTTTGGAGACGTCGCTGTCATTGGTTCTGATGTCGTGGGAGCGGCATTGCTGCACAAAGGAATTCCTGGAAGACGCGTGATGGACAACGCCTTGATCTCCAACGCGGTGAAGAACAGTCCTGCCAAATCGGCAACGGCCTTGACGGCATTGAACATATTTGCACGGGGCGCGGCCAACGAAACATATGATATGATTAATAACATAACACGCTACCTGAATGACATTCCTAATCTAACGGAAGCCATGAAAAAGGATCAACAATTGCGCAATCTTTATGACATGCGCAACGAGCTTTTATGGTCAGGGGGAGCCGTAGGGCTGTCCCATATGTGGCCGTTTGTTAAACGAGGATTCGCACCTCTCATGGGAGTGACCAAGGAAGGAATAGACATGATGAAAAAAGGGGTGCAGCACGGCGTTCCCATGAACGTGTTTTCTGTAACGCAATCTAATATCATCAAAGGAGCAGGAAAAGTCATCGGTCTTTTCCCGTTCGTGGCGACCAAGGCACGACAAGCCCAGAACGCGCAACAAGTAGCCATGGCTCAATCAATTAACAGGACACTGAACAATTATTCTCCTATTAGTTTATTGAACGACGCAGGAATGCTCGCGGATAAGGCTTTCAGGGAAGGCGTTGAAAAATTTGCCTACACCAAGGAAACCCTTTACAAAAGCGCTTTGGACATCGGCGATGAAATCGGCGATGCTTTTATTCCCACAGCGCAAATAAAAGAGGAAGCCTATAAGCTTTCCAAGCGTCTCGGTCTGGACAAGCGAAAAATTATGCTTGATATGCCAGGAGAAGGTTCAATTGATTTTGACGAGTTACTGGCGGCAATTCCATCTATTAAAACACAGCAAGGATTTGAAAAAATTCTTCCATCCCTCCAGTTTTTAAAGGGAGATTATATGAATGCGTGGCAGTTTGACCAACTTCAAACAGTCCTCAATGATGTCTTAGCGCATGCGGGCGAGGCTGGAGCTGCAGGATCCGGCGTTAGCCACCGCGTTAAGCCATTCACACAGGCAATGGTCACCGCCATTAATGATTTTAAGGGCTTTGCCGATCTTAAGGATCCCGCAAAGAACGCTCTCAAGGGCGCTTTTGCCGAACGATACACAATGGCGAATAAGTTTTTTGTGGATAATGTTGACAGTCTGAAAGATGTAACGGCTAAAAAACTGGCGCTCGCGGATTTGAATGTGGCAAAACCAGGAGCTGTTGCTGAACCTGGATGGCTGAAATCAGATCAATTGGCGGAAATATTATTGGACAGCAAATCTATGTCATCCCCTATGGCCATTAAGGAAATGAGATTAGCGCTAGGAAAACAGGACATGATAATTGACGGCGTCAAGAAAAAGGTAGATGTCTTTGATACGGTAGCGCGGGCCGTTCTGGATGATAAAATAAGAATGGCCACCCGCTACATCAGCGGCAGTGTAAAACTGGGGTCAGGAAAACAGGCAACTCCTTTTAAAGAACGAATTACACGATGGATTCCAGGAACGGAAGGCTTTGGCGCGCACCGCCAGGAAGCAACGGAATGGGGAACAACGGGAACAGCGCAATTCAATGTTCCTATTCTAGATGTAGAGAAAATGAAAACTATATTTGGAATGGGGGAAGCAGGAAAAAACAGAGTCGCGGGCATGAAGGAAATTCTTGGTGAAAAAGTATACAAGGAAATGGAAAACGTGCTGGATCTGGCGGGACAGGTGCAACAGACAAGCTTCGGCGATGTTTCTGATTTCGTCAAGCGTCGTGGTTTTCTGGGCGGAGCAAATGCTATTACCAACCTGATCACAGGCGGAATGCTGGCCTCCAATCCTTTTGGAAATCTTGGACTGATGCTGATGGCGCGGTATGGCATGACCACCCTGGCTGATCCAAAATTCCTGAAAAACATTACAACGGTGATGAACCCAACCATTAGTGACCTTGCAAAACGAAACGCCTTAATGACTCTGGGACGTATGAAATGGGATGACGTGAGAGGCGATGAAAATCTTCCTCCTGAGGTAAGGGATAATTTTGATCCCGGCAATCCAATGGATGTCATGAAGTATCTCATCTTCTCTGAAAATCAAAACGCCTTCCCTGGCAACGAGCAAATGATCATTAAGACTGATGACGCAGGCTATGCGACAGGCATTGACATCGTCAAGGCTGACAGTAAACCGACCTTCAGCGAGGACGGACAGAAAACAGGACAGAAGATTATGATTGATGAAGTTCAAGAACAGGTGAAAGCCCAAAGAGAGCCCGCAACAGCAGGGCCTTTTAAAACGTTAGAGAAGGATCCTTTCTTGGATGTTAATTTTGAAGAAACAGCCCAGACAACTCCGACAAAACCCTTAAATCCAGATCAACGCGTCGCGTTGGCCGGTGGCAACCTTGATGAGGCCTTGGCCCTCGGAACACAGAGGAGAGCGTAATGCCAGATGATAGATTTGGAAAAGGTACTTCTTCCACAACCAAAGCCACTAAAAGAGGCATAGAAAACATAATAAAACAGGCGAATACAGCAGGATCACAACAATTTCTATCAGGCAACGTGAGCGCCAGCGATAGGCGCGATCAAATTACGGATTTAGCAAACCTTGCTCAGGACAGGGGCGTTGATTTTAATTTAAACACTGAAGAATTCACTGGAAATGAGAGAGGCATATCTAACGCCGATCCGACAGGAAAACTGCGTGAAGGCATGACGGGGGATGAATATCATTTGTTCATGCGCGGTCTGCACAAAGCCAATCCCGCGGCCATGGAAACAGCGTTTCCTTTTTCAAGCGGAGCTGGAATAAGAAACATCGCCACCGCCCTAACTCCTTTGAAATATTTAAAAGCACTGGGAAGCGGAGCCAAAGAAGGACTTGCCAACCTTGGACACAAACTAGCTCCTGGCCTGACTGAGGCCTTGGGGTTTCATAAGAACAAGTTCATGAATGATTTATCAAATGTAGGACCAGGACTAAAAAAAGAGTTTAAAAAGTTGGCGGGTCTGAATTCAACGGAAGAGTCGCTTCTTAACACCATCAACACTGAAATGACGAGCTCTCAAAAAAGCGCTCAGGAGTTATTGCAAGCCCAGAATGAGGATTGGACTGATGCAATCCTGGGAGACGACATAAAGGATGCAGAGACGACATTCATGAATTATGCAGAAAAAGAATGGGACACTTATCGTGAAGCGCTATTAGATAAACTTGCAACCGCCTATGATCCAACGGAAGATCTGATGAATATTGACCCCTACTCTGATAGAGCAAAAAGACTCGGTTTATCTGATGTATGGTCTGACTCTTATGTGCCGAGTTATCCACATCCATCATATCAAACGGATCAAACGGATCAAACGGACATATTTGATCCTTCACAAAACGTGCCAATTACTAGGGAGCAAAAAATAAAAGCAGTAAATGAAGGATGGGGATGGGGATCCCTGGATGATACGGCGTGGATTGATCAGGATGACCTGCTTGATGAC
>Ga0181372_1000378_pt1 | contig 10962 bp, 8 predicted proteins | sample LowvirmetaG_5_FD_130161 | JGI IMG/M metagenome (GOLD analysis project Ga0181372, IMG submission 130161) | Marine viral communities from the Subarctic Pacific Ocean - Lowphox_08 viral metaG | ecosystem: Environmental > Aquatic > Marine > Oceanic | place: Subarctic Pacific Ocean | collected 2015-12-05
AGTGACGCCATTATTGCCCTGAGCCTGAAGGATGGCGCCATCGTCTGGAGCCAGCAGATGACGGTCGGTGACGCCTGGAACATGGGCTGCGAAACAGAAGAGCGCATCAACTGCCCGCCGGAGGATGGCCCCGACTATGACTTCGGTGCGGCAACTGTGCTGGTCACAACGTCCGAGGGACGCGATCTGGTGCTCGCCGGCCAGAAGTCGGGTGATGTCTATGCACTCGACCCGGATCGTGGCGGTGCCATTGTCTGGCAGAAGAAGCTGGGGCGTGGCGGGATTCAGGGCGGCGTGCATTTCGGTATGGCGGTCGAGGGTGATGTGCTCTATGTGCCGATATCGGACTTCGACGGTGGCCCGCGCTGGCCCGGTGAGCCCCTCCCGGGCATGTACGCTGTGGATATCCGCAGTGGCAAGGTGCTCTGGTACACCCGTGCGGAGGATACGTGTGAGGGGCGCGAGTTCTGCCAGCCCGGCCTTTCTGCCGCGGCATCAGCCATCGAGGGCGGGGTGATTGCCGGCGCCATGGACGGTGTACTGCGCGTTTACGACAAGGCAACGGGCGAGGTGCTCTGGTCCTACGACAGTGTACGTGAGTTCTCGACCACGGATGGCGGCACGGCCCAAGGCGGCTCGTTCGGCGGTGCTGCCGGCCCCGTGTTCAGCGATGGCATGATGTTTGTAAACTCCGGTTACGGTATCTATTTTCATATGCCCGGGAACGTGTTCCTGGCATTTGGCCCCAAATCCCCCTGAGTTCTGCCGTCGGCGCGGCACGGCTGCGTCGGCGTATTCCTCTCAAGTGGACTCTGCGCGTCGGCGCGACAGCGCTACGCGCGCCCGTGTGACTTATTACCCAATTTCCGCGCCGATGGCAGCTGTCGTCAATGCTTGACTCGCCTTTAAATATCACTACACTTGCTAGACGCAAACAAGCTAATTGCATTCGACCGCATCGAGCAATGGCTGAGCGCAAAAATAGTAATGATAAAAATGGCAAGAGGTAGGGCATGCGCGAGAATCGCGACACGCTGGCGGCATTGGCCGCGCGGGTGGACGAGCTGGAGAGTCGACAACACATTGTCGATCTCACTTCCGAGTATTGTCACGGCTTCGACAAACGCGATTTCGATCGTTTCCTCGCCATCTGGAGCGAGGATTGCGTGTGGAACATCGGTCCACCCTTCGGCACGTTTCGTGGCCACGCCGGCATTCACGAAGCGGTTCAGGACGTTCTCTGGCCTGCATGGCAGGAATCACACCACCTGTCGACCAATCATATCGTACGCTTTCAGGATGCTGACAACGCGACCTGCGTGTGTGATGTGGACTGCATCGGTACGCTGACCGGCGACACCGACTGTCAGATGGTCGGCGCAACCTACAGTGACACCCTGCAGCGCAGGGCGGGACGCTGGTTGATTATCCAGCGCGATGTACAGATTCATTATTTCAACCCCATACCCGGTGCGCCCTTGGTGCCACCGCAAGGCTGAAAGAGGCCTTGGCTCATTCGTAAACGGTAGATAACGCTTAACAAACCCGTCGAGGAGACGTTCCATGAAGACACAACGCAGCATGATGTTTGCCGCCATCGCCGCAGCCACGGTGGGCGTTTCCGCGCCCACCGTGGTTTCGGCAGCCCCTGGTGTGCTGGAAGAAATAACGGTGACCGCGCGCAAGCGTGAAGAGAGCATGCAGGATGTGGGCCTGGCGGTCAGCGCCTTGAGCGAGACCGAGATCCAGCGCCAGTTTGCACGGGATATTCAGGACCTCGCCAACATCGCGCCCAACGTGATCATCGATGACACAGGCCAGGGCCCTGGTGGTACGGCCGCTATTTACATTCGCGGTGTGGGTATTGCTGACCTGGAGAAAAACTTCGACCCCGCGGTGGGCGTGAGTGTTGACGGCGTGTTCCTTGGCTCGAATGCCGGCGCCCTGTTGCGCGGTATCGATATCGCCCGGGTCGAAGTATTGCGCGGCCCGCAGGGCACGCTGTTTGGCCGTAACACGGTGGGCGGCCTGATCAACATTACGCGTACCCAGCCTACCGGTGAACTGGGTGGCCGTTTCCGCGCGGGCGTGGAGAACTTCGACACGTACTATGTTGACGGTATCTTCAACTTTGCGGTCACTGATGATCTTGCCATCAAGCTGACTGGCGCGAAGCGTGACCAGGGCGAAGGCTACTATGACAACGTCACCGTGCGTGGCGATCAGGGGCGTCAGGACTACGAGTCCCTGGGTTTCAACGCGCTCTGGAACGCAACCGATACGCTGGAACTCGAGTACAGCTACACCATGGAGCGGTTGGACCAGGACACGCCTGCACTGGTCAACGCCACGCGCCCCGATCAGCTATTCTGCGTGGCTTACGGCTATTGTTCACCCAGTGTTGATTCAACTATTACTGGCGACCGCAACGGTGTCGCTGGTGGCGGTGGCCGCCCGCCAACGCCGCCCAGCTTTGAGACCAACATTACGCCGGTAGATGCGGTCGACGATTCCTTCATGGATGCGTTCTTCGATACCGACACACACATTCTGGAGGCGCGCTGGGAAATCAGTGATGCCCTGCGCTTTGACTACATCTATGGTTCTTGGGAGTCCGATGAAGCGAGTCTGCAGGATTGGGACGGTACACCTGAATTGCTCTATCACACGGACCGCCCCGGCGAGTTTGAGCAACAGAGTCATGAGCTGCGCCTCACCTACGACAACGGCGGCGCGTTTAATGTAGTCGGTGGCCTTTTCTTCTGGGATTCCGAGTACGAAAGCCGCATGCGCAGCTACATCGGTTTCGCCGTGCCCGGCGTCATCCTCGATATTCCCCAGACCACGCAGCAGGAAACAGAGTCCGTAGCGGCCTTCTTCGAGGCAGACTACCGTTTCGCTGACCAGTGGGTACTGACGGTGGGTGGTCGTTATACGGAAGATGAGAAAACGTCACGTCAGTTCGGTGAAGTGAACACCATTCCCGGACAGCACCCGACAGAGAAGTGGGACGAGTTCACGCCGAAACTGGGCCTGCGCTACAACATGACAGACGATGTGATGTTCTACGCTACCTACTCCAAGGGCTATCGCGCCGGTGGTTTCAACGGCCGTGTGGCGAGCCTTGAAGAAGCGATCCAGCCTTACGATCCGGAAACCATCGACAACTATGAAATCGGGGTGAAGAGCGAGTTACTGGAGAACAGGCTGCGCCTCAACGCCACGATCTTCACCATGGATTACAAGGACAAGCAGGAAGAACTGCAGTTGCCCTCGAATGAAACGGATACCGGACAAAAGACCGTGGTAATCAACCCGTCTTCGGCAACCATTCAGGGCATTGAGCTGGAAATGCAGGCCTACCTGAACGAGAACCTGAGCATCCGGGCTAACCTCGGTTACCTTGACTCCGAGTACGATGACTTCGTCTACACCGACGTCGAAGGTTCGATAACTGACTTGAGTGGCCTGGAGTTCCGTCGGGCTCCCGAGTTCACCGGTACCGTCGATGCGACGTATGAGTGGGACGTAGCAGGCGGCAATGCCTGGGTTCGCGGCGCCTACCGTTACATTGGCTCGCACTTCACTAATGCCACCAACAACGCTGAGCTGGCAAACGACAGCCAGGGCATCGTCGACGCCTCGGTGAACTATGCCGTCAACAACCTGACGTTCAGCCTGTTTGGCCGCAACCTGACGGATGAAGATGGGTACACGCATGGCTACGAAGTGGCGGGGCTCTGGTCCTATGCTGCGACTCGCCCACCGCGTACCTACGGGTTCGAGGTGGTCTACAACTTCAACAACTGATCGTCATTCGTGAACGAACAGTTGCAGGAGTTACTGGCGAAGCAGGCGATCACGGAAGTGATCGTCCGCTACGCGCGGGCCCTGGACCGGATGGATGAAGCGCTGCTGCGCAGCGTCTTCCACCCCGGTTCCGAGCACCATCATTTCTACGAGGGGCCGTCGTCTGACCCTTCGCGCCCGTCTACCGCAGAGCAACCCGGTGATTTCGTCGCCTTCGCGTTAGGCGTTTTATCTGCTCACAGCCGCACCCATCACCATCTGGGTAACATCCTTGTGGAAATGGATGGCCCGGACAGGGCGCGCGCGGAAACTTATTTTACGGCCTTCCATCGCATGCGGCCTGTGGGGGACCCCTTGGCGGGTGCAGACGCCTTCGACAACGAGATGGACTACTTTGTCGGTGGCCGGTACCTGGATCATTTTGCGCTGCGTGATGGCGAGTGGCGCATTGTGCGCCGGGTGGGCATGACCGATTGGACGCGCCTCGAGCCGGCGCAGTCGCGTGGTTTTGGCAGTATCGCAGCGGAGACCGTAGGGCAGCGTGCGCCCGACGATTATCTGTATCGCATGACATAGAGTTTATGGGGCTGCGGCCCCTTTTTTTTGCAATCTATAGTGTGGAGAAAACAGGCATGAGACTGGCGGGAAAAGTAGCATTGGTTACTGGCGCGGCGAGCGGCATTGGCGCGGCGGCGGTACAACGGTTTATCGAGGAGGGTTGCGCGGTCAGCCTGTGCGACATTCAGGAAGCCGAGGGCAACGCGCTGGCGGCCAAATATGGCGACCAGGCAATGTTCAGTTACTGCAACATCACCGATGAGGACAGCGTGAGTGCGGCCGTCGACGCAGCCATAGCACGTTTTGGCCGCCTGGATGTCATGTTCAACAGTGCGGGTATTGTTGGCTCCGTGGGCCCGGCAGCGCAAACGCCCGGTGCCGAATGGCGTTTCACTATCGATGTGTTGTTGAACGGCGCCTTCTACTGCGCCAAGCACGCGGCGCGGGTAATGCAGCCTCAGGGTTCGGGCTCGATAATCAGCATGGCGAGCACGGCCGGCATCATGGGCGGCCTTGGGCCGCATGCCTATACCGCAGCCAAGCACGGGGTTGTCGGACTGACCAAGAATCTCGCTGCCGAACTCGCCGCCAGCAACGTGCGCGTGAATGCCATTGCAGCGGCTTCGATGGCGACACCGATGGTTGCCAGTGTGCTCACGGGTGATCCGGGCAAGATCGACGAGGCCAAGAGGATTCTCGCAGATGCTTCACCGCTGCGCGGACGTCCGGGCCTGGCGGAAGATGTCGCCAACGCCGCACTGTGGCTGGCGAGCGACGAGTCGGGCTATACCACGGGCCACACCCTGACTACAGATGCGGGTTTCACGGTTGGGGCGACCGCGGCGGGACCCGCGTTCGCAGAATATCAGCCAATTATTCGCGAGGCAGGCAAGTCTGGCTTGCCCGAGTAAACGCCTCACCTCGGGCGGCGCGCCTGTGCTTTAAGGCAGTTCGAACACATACAGCGCCTGCCCGCCGGTCGGCTGATAGATTTCCGGGCTGACCACCGCGGTCATGGCGCGGAACACTCCGATGCCGGTGGGCACGGCAATATACTGTTTGCCGTTCACCGCATAGCTTATGGGGTACCCGTGCAGCGGTGCTCCCAGGCGCGTCTGCCAGAGGAGTTTGCCGTTCGCCACATCGAAAGCCTTGAAGTAACGGTCCAGGTCGCCGATAAACACCAGGCCACCGCCGGTGGTCAGTGCGCCGGTGAGGAACATGGCGCGCTGCTCGTGGGCCCAGCTCTCGGTCATGGTGCGCACGTCCCACGCTGCAAGCCGGCCGAGCAAATCGTTGCTGCCGGGCATGGCATAGGTGCGTGAGTCTGCGCCGTAGCCGCCAGACCCCGGTTCCTGCGCCACTTCGCGACCCACCATATCGGAACACAGCTGATGCAGCGGTATGACCAGGTTGTGCGTTTCCGGGCTGTAGGCGGATGCCTGCCAGTTGTGGCCGCCGTAGATGCCGGGGCAGGCCTCGATCGTGTCGCCGACTCCGGCCGCCACAATGTCATCGCGGTAGCGCACCCGTCCCCGTGCCTTGTCGATCTCGGCGTAAATCGTTTGCTGCAGGGTTTCCACAACGCTGACGTAGTTGCCGGTGGCACGATCGAGTTTCCACAGCAGGCCATCCTTGCCGATGGTGTAGAGCAAGGGTTTGCCATCGACATCAATGAGCACCCGTTCAAAGCCCACTTCCATGTCGATGGTTTCACCGGGGATATGCTGGAAATGCCACACCAGTTCGCCGCTGCGCGGGCGCAGGGCGAGGGTGGAATTGGTGTATAGCGCTTCGTCCGTTGCGCTCATGCCGCGGCTCGCGGCCACCCAGGGCTTGGCCTGGGAGGTGCCGATGAAAAACAGCTCGAGTTCCGGGTCATAGGAGCCGGCTATCCAGGTGTCGCTGCCCGCGCGCATCTCGACTGGCAGCCCTGCCCAGGTATCACCGCCCGGTTCACCGGGCAGGGCAATGGTCGACGTGCGCCACAGCTCCTCACCCGTATCGGCATCGTGGCCGGTAACGAAGCAGCCTTCCTCTTTGTACCATTCGCAGCCGTTGAGGCCGCTGATCACCACGCCATCACCGATGATGGGCCCCGCGGTGTGCGTGTAGCCCTTGCTGAAGTCGGCCTTGGCTGTGCGCCAGACTTCTGCGCCGGTGCGCGCGTCAATGGCGACGATAGCGGCATCGTAGGTGGCCAGGTACAACTTGTCGCCGTAGATGGCGATATTGCGGGTGGGCCCACCCAGGGTGCGCGATGCTTCCGGAAAGCGGTAGCCGTACTCCCAGATCAACTCGCCCGTATCGGCGGCAATCGCCTGAATGATGTTGCCGGGGTGCGTGAGGTACATGATGCCGTTGCTGACCAGCGGTGTAGGCTGGTTGCTGCCATCCTTCATGGTCATCACCCAGGCCAGTTTCAAGCCGGCCACGCTATCCCGGTTGATTTGCTGCAGCGGGCTGTAGCCCTGGCCATCAAGGGTGCGCCGCCAGCTCAGCCAGTCACCGTCCGGTGGATTGTGCAATTGTGCCGCGGTCACGGGTTGGAAGTCGGCGACGGTACGGTTCTGGAAGCCGCCGCGGGTGCGCGCATCGGCGTCGATAGAGCCCGCCCCGTCGAACGCCACCCAGGAGACTTCCGTGCTGCCGTCGGCGGCGCCCAGGAGGGCTTTGGCACTGGTGAACAGTTGGTCCTCCGCGCCGGGTTCTCGGTTGACGTCGATCAGGTAGGCGGTGATGGCCGCGTGTTGCGCATCTTCCAGGGCCCCCGTGCCTCCAGGCGGCATATTGGCGCGGTTGAACGCCAGCAGTGTCATGGCTTCACGTCCGGCCCACTGCTTCATAAACCCCGGCCCCTTCAGCGTATTGCCGTGGGCTGAGCCGCGCAGCGTCAGGCCGTGGCAGGTGGCGCAATGCTCTGCGTAGAGCGCCTCGCCTGTGGCGGCGAGGGTGGACAGTTCTGCGCTGCCGGCGTTTTCCGCCGCGCTGGTTCCGATACTGATCAGGCCCGCAATGGCAAGCAGGTTTGCCGCCGCTTTCCTCTGCAGTGTGAGCCCTCTGCCTCTTTCGCTGCTCATGCGCTGTAGCCTCCGTCGATGCCGATAATCTGACCGTTGATGTAGCCCGCGGCGTCACTGAGCAGGAATGCCGCGAGCGCCGACACTTCCTCTGGTTTGCCCAGCCGGGGCATGGGGGTTTTTGCCAGGCAGTCCTTGATAACCCCCTCGGCGACCGGGTCTGCGGTAAAGGAGCTGTGCACGATGCCGGCGTCGATCACGCCGGGTGCAATGCCGTTGAAGCGCACGTTCTGCGGCCCCAGCTCCCTGGCCAGCTGGCGTACGATGCCACTGATGGCGGTTTTGGGAATGCCGGACATGGCGTCGTTTTCCAGCGTGCGCAGCACCGCGGTCGTCAGCAGCTGTACTACGCTGCCACCGCCGGCTGCGGCAAACAGCGTGCCCGCCTGGGTGAGCAGATTGAATGCGCCTTCCACATCCGTGCGCATGATGGCGCTGAACGTGTCGCCGCTGATTTCGCTGAGGGGGCGGAGAGGGATAGCAGGGCCGGTGGCGTTGACCACGCCGATCAACCGGCGCTCACCTGAGTGGGATTGCGCGAGAAATTCCGCGACCTGTTTCGCGTCGCAGAGATCGACGGCGCAGACCTCCGCGCTGCCGCCGGCGGCGACGATATCGTGGGCGACAGACTCGGCGGCGGCTCTGCGGCTGTGATACCCAACCACAATGTGTAAACCTTGCGAACCCAGGTGGCGGCACATGGCGGCACCCAGGCCGCCGCTGCCTCCGGCGATGGCGATGGTATCTGACATGGAAGGTCCCTGTAGCTGCATGCCGGTCGGCGCGTGGGTCCTGCCGCCGGCGTTGTTAATATTCTTGTTTGCGTCCAGCAACAGAGTTTAGACGCGCATCAAGAGCTTGTCACTCATTTGTGGTTGGCCGTTTGGCGCTGCCGACAATGTCGGTTTTTTTTACAGTGGTTCAGTTTTCAGAGAATTGCTCGCTCTTTCTGCGACAGGTTTTACCTGTTTTCCGACATCCCGGCTATTTTTCCAGCTGACCGTTTGGTGTCGCTGTCGATTCCGTAACAAACTGTTTTATATGGGAAAAATCCTTATCGTCTGTAGCGTCGGCAGTGCTTGATAGATCTTGGGTACACGCGCTCGATTCCGTGCCGGTAAGTTGGCACGATGTGTGCTTTGTGTCTTGCATCATTGTCCAATCTTATATGTAAGGGTGTTTCATGAAGATTTCCCATTTTGCACTTGGCCTTCTCGGTAGTGTCGCGGCTGGCTTCGTCAACGCGTCAGCGCCAGACCAGGATCTCACTGGCACCTACACGGTGATCGGTGCATCACTGGACGGCAGCGCTTGGACCGATAGCAGCACGGTCATCACGATGGGCCAGACGTACGCCCTCGCCATTGATCTTGATTACTCACGCTTTGCTGGCAGCAGTGCCTACGCCGACGCACAAAATGTGGAACTGGCAATTGGTCCTCAGGTTATAGGCAGTGCGGCTAGCGGGCTGCCTACCTCGGTTGTGGAAAATGACCAGTGCAACGACTTTGGTTTCTTTGAGCTGTGCACATTACAGCTTGACTCAGCCTCATGGACCTTGTCGGGGGAGGTCATGTTTGACGAGCTGTTCGGCGATGCGGGTATTTACGATGTTGCCTTCTCTAGCGGTTTTTCTCAGTCGTTGACCGTGCAGGCCGCTCCAGTGGCAAACCCCGTACCCGCCCCCGGCACACTCGCTATCTTCGCATTGGGCCTGTTCGGCTTGGTGGGCGCGCGCCGTCTGAAGCAGCGTCGCTAGAACGCGGTATTCAGCTCGCTCGGAAAGGCCCCGCATTGCGGGGCCTTTCTCGTTGTGAGGTATAGTGCTTCACCCGTCCAGCATGAAACCCAGCGGCGCACCTGAGCCGATCGAATAGAACCGTTCCAGGTTGGGCAGTACCGTACTCAGGTCGCTGTCACTGACACCGAACCAGCGCGCCAGCTCCGCAAAATACAGGTCGGTCGCGGTGGTGGGTACGTACACACCTCGCCCCACATCCAGTGGGTTGTCGGGGTGTATGTCCGGGTACTCGCCGTAGTATCTGCCGCCATTCACAGCGCCGCCCATCACGATATGTTGCCCGCCCCAGCCGTGGTCCGACCCCTTGCCGTTGGAGGTGAGGGTGCGTGCAAAGTCCGAGGTGGTGAATGTGGTCACCATGGGCAGCGCGCCCAGCTCCCCCAGTGCATCGCGGAATGCCAGCAGCCCGGCATCGATCATCGGCAGCATCGAGGCCTGGTTTTCCAGCAGGCCATCGTGGTGGTCCCAGCCTCCCACGGTGACAAAGAACGTCTGCCGCGAGGCGCCCAGTTGATCGCGCACGCTGATCATGCGCGCGATCTGGCGCATCGCCTGTCCAAAGGGGTCGGCGCCGAATGGCGTGCTGAGTGGCTGCGCCATCGCCAGCGCACCGGACACGGCCTGCTGCGTGGCGAGCGCCTCGGTAAACCGGTCGCCATATTCGCGGCGTAGCAGTTGTTGTTGCTTGCTGGCGAGCAGGTCGTCCACGACCGCGCGGGTGAAATTGCCACCCGGTGAGTCGTCGGTGTAGCCATTGAGTGATCTCGCGCCCTGTTCATCCGTGGTGATGCTGTAGGGGGTGGTGGTATTGCCGCTCTGGAAAACATTATTCCCGGACAGCGAGATGTTCATGGCGAGGCCATTGTAGGGCGAACTGGCTTGCAATAGATCGGCAATGCGCCCGCCCCAACCCTGTGCGATGCGCGCATCCGATACCGCGGTTTGCCACTGCTGGATCTGGTCGGCATGCGAGAACAGCCCGAGCGGTACTGGCCAGTTGCCGGCCGCGATGGCAGCGCTATCCAGTGGTGCGACCAGGGCTCCGACGTTGTTCAGCAGCGCGGCATCACTCTCATTGAACAGGCGCTGCAAGCCGGGCATGCCGGGGTGCACCGCATAGGCGCGCCCGGCGCTGTCGCTGCCGGCAAGCGGTCGCAGCGCACTGCGCGGCAGGGCGAGGTCCGAGCGCATGCTGGCGTAGCCTGCATAACTGTCGCTGTCCCAGGGCACCAGCATATTGAAGGAGTCGTTGCCCCCAGCCAGCAGTACACACACCAGGGCGCGGTAGTCGCCGCTGGCGCTCTGGGCGGCGGCGCGCCGCACCAGCCCGAGTTGTAGCAGGCTGCCCGCGCCGGTGGCCGCACCGCCCAGCAGCAGGCCGCGCTGTAAAAGTCCTCTTCGCGTCAGCATATTACAACTCCACCGCGTAATCGGGAGATATCAACAGCAGGTACAGTACCACGCGGGTGCGCAGCTCCAGGTCGTCCAGCTGCTGCGCCGTGGAGGTCAGGCTTGCCCGGGTCTCCTCGCTCAACGTACCGTAGGTAAAGACGGTATCCAGTCGATTCAGCAGGGCGGGCACGTCGTCTGCCAGCGCCACATATTCGCTCAGGTCGAATGTGGCGGCACTGAACGGTGGTTCCCGCAGGTCGTTGAGGAAGTCACCCAGAATCGCGCCTTGCAGGAGGTTGGATATGGCGACGATGGAGCTGC
>Ga0181372_1000380_pt1 | contig 10941 bp, 9 predicted proteins | sample LowvirmetaG_5_FD_130161 | JGI IMG/M metagenome (GOLD analysis project Ga0181372, IMG submission 130161) | Marine viral communities from the Subarctic Pacific Ocean - Lowphox_08 viral metaG | ecosystem: Environmental > Aquatic > Marine > Oceanic | place: Subarctic Pacific Ocean | collected 2015-12-05
CAGAAAACGGAGAACAATTTAATCCAGGACAGAAAATAATTTTTAATTTAGAAGAAAACTTGGGTTTTATTAAAAAAGATAGTTATTTAGTATTTGACGTATTAAACAATTCCGCTGATAATAGTAGAGCGTGTTTCGGTGAAGCGGGAGCAAATGGTCTTATAAAGTCATTACGGATTTACTCAAAAAAATCTGGCGTTTTATTAGAGCAGTTGGAGAACTTTAATAAATGGTGCGCTATTGAGAACCAGTATTTATATGACGATAGAGAACAATTAAGAATTAAGGAAGGAGTTGCTAAACCAACAAAAGCATTCCAAGTAAAAAGCGACGGCACAAGTGTAGATAATTATTTCCAAGTAAGCGATATTGAGAACACATTACTTTCACCAGTAAATTTAAATCAAGCCGCAAATTTACAAGCAGAACCAGCATACGAAAGTAAGAGATATTGTATTCCTCTTCGTTGTGGTGTTTTTAGATATTGGGACGACGAGAAGTTAATTCCTGTAATGAATATGGGGGGATTACGCATAGAACTCATTTTAGCACCAGCCGTAGAAGTATTAAGCCGAATTGCTGGTTCATATAAGTCAGTTGCTAAAACTGGTGATACTATACTTAACGAGCCTGCCGAAAACGGAAACTTTCCAGCGGATTTAATTACTCTTGGTGTATCAGTCGCTAATAACGCTGTTGGTTCTAAAACAATAGAATTAGTCCCAACCCCAGCGGACGCTCCAAGTGGTTTTGATAGTAGTGGTGCTGCTCTTAACGCCCAGCAACCATATATGAGTGGTTTATGTGTAGGCAACGATATTTCTATTACTGGTGTTGCTGGAACTCAAAATGTAAAAATTGTATCAATGAGTATGAATGGTAATAAGATTACAATTACTCACGGCGGAGCAAATGATACTTACGCTGGCGGAACTGGTTTATTAAAGGTTCTTTCCTCAACCAAACTCAATTACAAAATCACCAATACTGAAATGAGATTATTACAAGTCGCCCCTTCTCCAGAAATGGCGAAAGTTATGGGAGAAAGTATTAACTACGAATTTACCTCATACGATTTGTTTTTAGACAATATCCCCACCGCTGCTTTAAGACACCAAATCCCAATTAACTCCGTCGCCTCAAAGGCAAAGGCGGTTTTTTCAGTCATTCACGATAGTAGGACAGCGGATTATCAGTATAATAATGGATACTATACTGGAAGTATTCCAAATGTAAATCTAATTAATGAAGTTGTGTATTTTATTAACAATAGACTTTATCCATTAAGTTCATACAATCCAGACACTCACGGAGATAGAGCATTAACTCTCAACGAATTACAGAAGGCATTTAGCGCAATTGGTAAGAATGTTTTATCTCTTGGTAATAACGAAGCGTCAAATCTCAATGACTATAACCAAACTTTCTTATTAGCAAGAGAACTTGCGAGAAATCAGTTTGTATTTGATTTGAGGGACGCTGAACCAGAAGTAAGACTTGGATTTTCCGCTGTAAGACCAGCAGTATTAAATGTTAATACTTTCGTTTTCTCAAAGAAAGTTATTATGTCCCAACCAGGCGGACAAGTCATAGTATCTTTATAAACAAGAAAAGTTTTCTTTTAGGGTCGCTTTGCCGACAAAAAAATAATCTTTTTATATTATAATTAATATGTTAAGATTAAACCCAACTCCCCCAAAGAAAAAAGTTGATAAATTGGATAAAAAACCAACTGAATATGAAAAAAAGTTATATGGAAATATTTTGGATAAAAAACACCCATTTAGAAAAATTAAATTAAATAAGAAAAAAAATGTAGAAGATATATTTATCAAATCAAAACAAAAGACCAAACAACAAAAAAAATAAAATTTCATTTTATTTGTTGGAAAAAAAAATCTAAATAGAATATATAAAATGAATAACGCATTAACAGATTATTCTATAAGCGACGCACCAATGAATATGGATATAAGAAGTGAAACATTAGAACCAATTAGCGGATTACAAGGCACTTCTAAACGATTTGTTTTTAGATTAGACCAAGCAGGATATTTAGATAAAAACTCCTTACTTTTATTTAAGGCACAAGCGGTAGGCGGTGCTAATGGTAATTTAAGAGCGAATATGTGGAATGGCGGACTTGGTGCTATTAAAAGAATAACTTTAAAAGTTGGCGATTACATTATAAATGACGTGATAGGAGCAGATATATTATCAACTCTTTTAACTTTATCAAAACAAAACCCAAATGTAAAGAACTCCTATAATGGTTGGTATTACCAAAATTGCTTACACATTAAGGCATTAGACGAAGCCGACAACGACGCTGGGGCAACAAAACAGATTGGAGCAGACGTGAATGGCGGTATAGGAACAATCATTATGGATAAACCAAAATGCGGTATGGATATGGGCGACGATAGTGCCTCACAAGGAGGAGCTAAAATTCACTCTTGTAGTATTACCAACGACGCTTCCAATAACGTTCAGTTCGGTATTCCTCTTGGTGCTATTTTACCAGCGATAAGAAATAGAACTCTTCCCCTTTTCTTATTTCAGCAATATAGAATTCTTATAGAAGTAGAATTTAACACCGCCGATAAGTGGTGTAATAGATTAGATAGAACTGACGGAGGTAATCCAAATGATAATGGTGGAACTGCCGACGCTGGATTACAAGCGACTTCCGCTGATTTAACTTACCACGACGTAAAACTCCAAATTGATTATGTTATTATGCCTTCCGCAGTCCAAAATGCCGACCAAGACGCAACCAATAAACAAGGTGGATTAAATCTTACTTTCCTTGACGCTATAAGAATTGAGAAACAGATTGTAGCAAATCCTACCGCACAAGCAAGACAAGAATTAGAACATAGAATAGGTATGGAAAACAAAGAAGTTCATAAGATTTATATGGTTAAGAAGTTTAACGACCACAGCGGAAAACAGAGAACAAGAATTTTAGGCGAACAGAGAATAGACGGAGTATGTGAAGAAGACTACAATGTTAATATTGACGGCATTGACGTTTTCCCAGAAAAGAAATTTTCAGTTGCCTCACATTACGACGAAACTTCTAATTGTTTAGAAGGAGATTTAAAGGTAGAACGCCCAATTTACTTTAATGATATAAACACATTATACGCTGGACTTGGTAGTGAATTTAATGGAACAAGTGGAGTTTATAAACCACTCTGTTTAGATTTAACTAATGGCGAACCAGCGATAGTTGGTGGCGGTCGTATGATTGGTTCATATCCTATTATATGGAAATACGCACGAAGACCTACAAGCGCAATTGCTAATTCAGTTATGGACGAAAACGGCGCTATGAATGTAGAATACTATTGCCTTGTATCAAAAACCGCTAATATCACCGCTACTCCAGCAGGAACACAAGTAGTAGTTTCTTATTAAGTATTTTTTTTCGGCGTAGCGACCAAAAAAATTTATTTGCTTTTTACGCATAGCGACCCAAAAAAATTTATTTGCTTATTTTAAATATAATCAAAATGTAATTGCGACAATGAACCCAGCTTCGGTCATTATTTTTTCTCCCCACCTTTTATCAAAAATCCTTTATGAATATAAGGGATTATCAACCCCTTCCTGCCTTGCTTTTTTAAAAGCAGAGAAAGAAGGCGAAATTATGTTATGTCCTAAATTAGGATTTGTAATAACCCAAACCACTACAACCACCATACAAAGAGAAATGAGTGAATTAAATAAATTCATTTGTGAAGAATTTGGAGGACATTATAGGGAATTTTTTTGTAGTGATAAAGTAATAAAAATATATATAAATGAGTAGAGTTGTATATGTTGATTGTAATAGACAAAACAGCGTTAGGAGCGAAAACACTAACGAATGGGAATATAAGTTAAGCGACGAAGCGTTATACTTACCAAAAGGAACTGAAATCTCTATACAAGAAAGTTTTGTAAATAAGAAAGGTATTAGTGGAGGTAGTATAGAAATTAATGAACCAATAGACGAAACAATTGATATAAGTTATTATGTAAGTGAAAGTTTAATGCCTGTTGCTGCTCCAGAAAACGCTGGAAAAACGCCAGACTTATATGATAATATGTTATGGGGACAAACCCACGCATATCCTTCTACTTTACCAGTAGAAGCGTCTTTTAAAAAAGAAACAATTACAGAGGGCGGAGTAGAATATAAAAATGTTGTTTCATTAGAACCGGATAAATGGCGTTGGAAAAGTAGATATGGTAGATTTCCAAACATAAATACTGGTGCTACATTCCACGCTAATTTTGATACTGGTGTATCTCCCGCTCCTTTAAATGATATATCAGTAAATAGAACTTATACTAAATTAGTAGAAGATAATGTGTGTTATGGTTTAAGTGAAATTCCTAAACCAGTAATGGTTTTGGAAGATAGACAATATAGAAACTTACCTACTGACCCATTAACAACAGAAAAGACTTTCATTCCAAAAACAAATTCAGTAAGAATATTCATTCCAGCGAAAGTATATTCGCTTGGTGAATTAGCGGAATTAATTAGCGACCAAATGACCGGGAGAAAATTAGCAAGTGAAGTTGAGAAAGGGAATACTTATACCAATTTTTTAACAGAACAAATAAATACGAATACTTTTACTGGATTATTTGACCCTAATGCCGTTTTGACTACTGGAAAAGCGTTAAATAATAATCCTATGTTTCGTCAAGTAAAAACAGGAGAACCAGCGCCCTTAACTGGTAAAGTCGCTTCCGTTCCATTTAATTTTTTTGACCCACAAAACGACGCAACTACTAATTATTTGCGTTGTAATAATGCTACTTATGAACCAAATGAGGTAAATGACGTAGATTTTTTTGCGAGTGGTTTAGCATTTAACGAATATATAAGTGGTAGAAAATTTCTTTCCAAAGAAGATATGTATTTTAGTAATTGGATTTATAGAAGAACACTCCAATTTGGAAGACCACCTGGAAACCACCCAGATACAGCAGCCGAACAATATAGAGGATTTGTAGAAAAAACAATAAATAATGGGTTAGGTGCTTACACAGAATATTTCCCAGTATTTACAGAAGATACACTTGCGCTTTCATTTAGATATAATCCGTATTATACCGCATTTTCCTCACAATCAAATTCTTATGGTGTTAATACATTAGAACAAGGATACTATATAGGAGCGCCAGAATTTACTTTTGAGTTTTCTAATACTGAAAGTAGTTTTACAATAAACAGACTTCACAATCCTTATAGAATACCAAGTATAGATAATTATAATAACGATTTAACTAATAGTGGCGAAGAGTGTGTATTTTTACGGCAACCACAAGACAACGCAACAACATTAGTTAGAAGTGCGACACAATCAGCAACCCAAGCAGTAAATTTAGCAAATGAAGACGGATTAGGTGATATTATTAACAATTTTAAAAAACCTATGGAAAGACAAGGAGGGTGTGCGATTTTTAATTGGGCGAAAAATGTAGCGCAGAAATTAGGAGATAATCCAATTTGGGTTAAAAATTTATATAGTAGCGACGGATTAAAACTTTGGACTTTTAGAGATTATTTCGCAAATGATAAATCCGCAAGGAACGCTTGGGAAACTACTTTATGGAGTAGGTTAGGTTTTACATACGACCAATTAGCAAATCCAGATAATTATGAAAAATATAAGGTGTGGGATAATGATACATTAGCAACAATACACGGCACAACAACACGCCCAGATTTAGATATAAGTGCCGTTGGTTCTATAAGTGGTAATTATCCTTGTGTTTCAGTTGGAGAATTTACACAACCAACCAAATATTTTGGAACAGAAGGAACAAATGCTCCAAATGACGCTTTTAATCAAAACTTTTTGGAAGAAGGCATACCTTTTGGAAAGGGGGCATACGTAAGTGGAGCTGACCCAAGCGTTATTAAAAAAGTTATAGCGAACGGAAATAACGCAAATACTTATTATGGTTCTTTTTTTACAAAATCCGCCACCATTCCTCTTATTACAACTGGGCGACCAATTGTAGCACGAAATCTTCCTACTTTAACAGAAGACGGATACTTTTTAGTTCATAGTGATATTGCTACAACTGGCGAAGATTATGTGAAAAACACGGACAATCTTTCTATTGTTGGAGTAGTTCCCCTTTCTAATTTAGCGTCGCAAGATTTTATAAATATGCGAAATGATATGATACACGTATTAAATCAAGATAAGATACTTAATTCAGTAAAGATTAGAATATTAACTCCTAAACTTAAAAACCCTATATTAGACGATTTTAGTAGTATTCTTTTAAAACTTATAATACCTATGCCGAATGTTGCTCCTTCCATTCCATTACTTCCAGCGCAACAACAACAAGGCGGAGTTCCTAATAAAGAAAGCGAACAAGAAAAATTAAAAAAGGATAATCAGTAAATCAAATAAATAAAATTTATTTATGGGTCTGCTCCGCTGAAAAAAATGTTTTCTTATAATATAAATGTCGCAACACGAACTTATTGGATACGACGCAACTGGTAATTTAGATAAAGTCCAAATTGATACTAACAGACTAAAAACTTTAACTGGTATTGATACAAGTGATAGTGGGGTCGCCACCATTATAGGATATATTGACGGATTAGAAACCTCATTAACTACAATGATTAATGATAATAAAAACGCTTATGACGATACTGGATTATTTACTTTATCAACATTAGCGCACACACATTTAACTCACCAAAGCGGGGCGAACTCTTTTTACATACAAGAATTAGCAGCCGACGAAAAATATAATAAGATACTAATTTTTGGTAAGTATGAAGCGACAACCGCTACTGACTTCTTTACAATAGTCCAAAGTAATTCAGTAGCAACTGGTTCTGCTCCTCATTACGCTCCGCCAGCAAGTTATTATTGGGGAGATAATATAAGAGGAACTGCTGTAAGTGCTGATAGTAATAAGTATCACTTTTCGCACATTATAGAGGCAATACCAAGATATATAACATTTGGAAATACGTGTGGAAACGCATTAACAAATTTAGAATTTAATTATGTAAAACTTAAATAAAAAAAATAATGTATAGATATATATATAATGAAAGTTTCCCACGAAGAATTAACGCTTGACGCTATGGACGCTAAATTAGCGCAGATAGAAACCAACACCGCTAATATTGTTGTTAATGTGGATACATTAGAAGTTAATACTGACGGAATAGAAACATTAATGACCGCAAGTAATAACACATTATCAAGTGTAGATAATAAAGTTGTTTTACCAGCAGCATTAGAAAACGGAAGATTAAAATGTTTATTAGACGCTAATTTGGCGGATACTAATAGCAAGATTGACGCTATGCGAGGTTCTAATTCTATAACTGATTTAGCAACCAAGTTAAATGCTGGTCTTCCTTCTGCGCTGGATAGTGATAGACTTAAAGTAAGATTGGACGCTGATTTAGCGGATACTAATAGTAAGATTGACGCTATGCGTGGAAGTAGTGATTTAGGTGTTGTTAATACTTCATTAGGAACTATTAACGGAACAATTGGAGATACTAATAATAAGATTGACGCTATGCGTGGTAGTCATACTTTAACTGATTTAGAAACCACACTTACAGCGATAGAAACCGACCAAGCAGCATTAGAAGTTTTACATACCGCAACTAATAGTAAAATTGATACGATTGACGGAGTATTGGATAATATTTTAACAAAAAACGGAGAGATAGAAACAACCTTAAATTCTATACAAACTGCCGTAGAATTGTTAGATAATTGTGTAAGTGGTAATGAATTACAAGTTGATATTGTTTCTTCGGCGGCTGGTGGCGACGCTTCTGCCTCAAACCAAACAACAAATCATTCTAAATTAGACCATTTAAGCGATAATCTTGATACATTAGAAACCACACTTACCGCAATAGAAACCGACCAAGCAGCATTAGAAGTTTTACATACCGCAACTAATAGTAAATTAGACGTTTCTAACGGACACTTGGACGAAGTAGAAGGTAAATTAGATACATTAGAAACCACACTTACAGCGATAGAAACCGACCAAGCAGCATTAGAAGTTTTACATACCGCCACCAATAGTAAAATTGATACTATTGACGGAGTATTAGATAATATTTTAACAAAAAACGGAGAGATAGAAACCACACTTACAGCGATAGAAACCGACCAAGCAGCATTAGAAGTTTTACATACCGCCACCAATAGTAAAATTGATACTATTGACGGAGTATTGGATAATATTTTAACAAAAAACGGAGAGATAGAAACCACACTTAACGCTATACAAACAAGCGTTAATGGATTAAATAATACTATAAGTGGTAGTGAATTACAAGTTGATATTGTTAGTGGTGCTGGAAATGGTAATCCTACCGCTGTTTCTTCTTTATTTAGCACCGAAACTAATTCTACGGCAAATGGTTCTGCGCTTGATACTGGTGAAATTACTATCACAAGTGGAAAACAAATTGGCGTATTAGTAGATACTGGTTCTACTAATCCCTCAAATGGAGCAAAAGTTTTTGTTGGATATTCAGCTGGAAATGTTGATTATCCTTTAATAGGAAGTAGTGGAAGTGCCGTTAATCTCTCAATAGGGCAGGTTGACGGCGCTGGTAATTATGTAGGAAGCGGTCAATTTACCGCCTCTTATCCACTTATGAAACTGACTTTACAAAATAGTAGTGGAGGAACTTTAACCAACGCTATTGTTAAAGTATTTCAGTAAGTTAATAAGAACTTTCTACTTCTAATCGTCCTAATGTTTTAACTAATCCTTGCGCTTTTTTACTAACAGCGTCTTCTTTTCCACCTCTATCTAAATATTCTTTTAATTTCTTTTGTAATTGTGGTTTATAAGTTCTACCTAATACACCACCCATACTTCTTGTAAAATCTACTGAACCCATTTTTCTCCTTAAAACTCTATCTACAAACTGAATTTCACGCTCCAACATTGCTCGTCTTCCTCTTAATTCCATATCATTAGTTTTACCCAAATCCATTTTAAATAGTTGTTCTTTTGCTTTATCGCTTAACATAGCCGCTGTATCAAAATTCGCCTCCGCTTTTGATTGTGGAACTGATTTATCTACTACTTGCGCTGGTAATGGTTCTTCATAACTATCTACAATAATAACTGGGTTAGGTGGTGCTTTAACTACTCGCTTCGCTTGTGCGCTTCGTGCCTTACCCGCTTTGCTTGTTAGTTTTTTATCCTCTTTTGGAGTTAGTTTTTTAGCACTTGGAAATTTAACACCCTTTTTCTCCTCTCCTTTAACAACTCTTTCTTTTTTCTTTCCTTCACCTTTCATTTTTATATCAACTTTCTCACCAACTTTTAATGCGAGGTTTTCCATTTTAGGAGATTTCTTAATAATCTTTTTCTTACCCGCTTTGCTTGTAGGTTCGTCAGCAGGTCCAGCTTCGTCTTTTTTCGCTGGTTCTTTACCTTTGCCGTTTCGTGGTTCGCTCTTTAAATCTGGTGAATATTTAACAGACATTTCGCCTTTTGGTGAGGCACTTAAATATCCTGCTTTTCTTAATGAATAAACTTTCTTTCCATACCTTAATGTTTTTGTAATGTGTTTTACTTTACCTTTATTTTTGTGCGCTGCTTCCAACGCTGCTTTAAAACTATCAAAGTTATTTGCGGACGCTCCGCCTTCTAATGCGTATCCTCTTGCGTATCCTTCTTGATAGGGCATTTTATAATATAAGCAAACATTTTAATCTGCGAAAGCGACCAAAAAATAAAAATTTATTTTTATTAGATTTTGGGGTTTTTCCTAAATTTTCTTTTTTCTTTTTCATTTAAATCAAGTTTAACATTATCTTTAAACCAAATTGCGGAAACCATTTTGCGTAGGCAATCCCACTTATATTTAGTATCAATTACAATTTTTCCCTCGTGTATAGCGAATGTAATATTATTCTCTAAACAATCAAGAACTTCCATTTTTAAAGTTTTAATTACTTTATCAAAAAACATTTCGTTTGACTTTTTGTAAGCGCACGAAGAATTACAGCATAACATAGTAGTCATACAATAAAATAATATTTTATTTTTGGGTTGCTTCGCCGACTATTTATTAGGATTTAAAATATCTTCCATTTTTTTAATGTTCTCATTTAATCGTTTTTGGAAATGAAATAAATAAATAAATATACTATCGCAATCTTTTTGGAGATTTTCACACTCTTTAAGTGCGTCAAACAACTTATTATTATCCATTTTATATATACTTATATTTAGATATTTAAATAAAAATTCTTACACCAAAGGGCGTTGAGGGTCGGTAGGGAGCGTCAATTCGCCAACAGAATTTTTTTCGCTGGAAATCGGCACTCCCCTCCCTTAACGCCCTCACCTCCCTTTGGTGTAATAAAATTATTTCTTATATTTCTTTACTCTTCCAGTCGCCATTTACTATATAAATAAAAAAGATTTTTTTTTAAAATTTACTATCTATCACTTAAAATTACTTTCGTGGAATGTGGTGGAAGTTGCGAAAGAAAGTATCAATAAGATTTTTCCACGCTTTTAACTCTTCACCAAGAACCATTACCCCTTTAGAGTTCTTACTATACTCACTTTCTCCTTCGGTAGGGGTCATTACAACAAGAATATCACTATCCTTATCGTCAAATAATACTTCGTCAAGTATTTCTTTTTGTAGTCCATACGCTTTATCCGCATACTTCTTCGCCTTGTCGTGGTCTAAATTGTGTGCGTATCGCCAAAATTTTTGTTTGTATGTGGATAATTTTTTATCTCTTATGATATTTTCTAATTGTTTATGAAAATCTTTTGGGTCTTTAAGACCCATACTCTTAACGAAATCTTGTCCTTCCTCACTCCATTTAGTTCCGTCGCTGTTAATCAAGTTGATTTCACTTCCACTACTACGAATTGTATTAA
>Ga0181372_1000381_pt1 | contig 10896 bp, 8 predicted proteins | sample LowvirmetaG_5_FD_130161 | JGI IMG/M metagenome (GOLD analysis project Ga0181372, IMG submission 130161) | Marine viral communities from the Subarctic Pacific Ocean - Lowphox_08 viral metaG | ecosystem: Environmental > Aquatic > Marine > Oceanic | place: Subarctic Pacific Ocean | collected 2015-12-05
CGAGGAGTTATCCATCGGCGACTACGTGCTCTCAGGTGGAGAGCTGGCGGCCATGGTGGTCATGGACGCGGTGATCCGGCAGTTGCCGGGTGTGTTGGGCCACGCGCTGTCGGCGCAGGAGGATTCCTTCGCCGACGGATTGCTGGATTGCCCGCATTACACCCGCCCGGAGAATTATCGGGAGCAGGCGGTACCGGAGGTTTTGTTGAGCGGCGATCACGAGCGGATTCGTCGCTGGCGCCTCAAGCAGGCGCTGGGTCGCACGCTGGATCGGCGCCCGGATCTGCTGGAGGACAGGGCCCTGACGGCCGAGGAACAGGAATTGCTGGCTTTGTACTGCCAGGAACGGGATTTGAGTTGATTCGCTAGCTGTGAAGCTACGCACGGTAAATGACAGGAGCGCACCATGAGCACCAACAAGATTATCTCTCAGCTTGACGCTGAACAGATGCAAAAAGATCTGCCCGAGTTCAGCCCCGGTGACACGGTGGTGGTGCAGGTAAAAGTGAAGGAAGGCAACCGCGAGCGTCTGCAGGCGTTTGAGGGCGTGTGCATTGCCAAGCGCAGCCGCGGCCTGAACTCTGCCTTCACCGTGCGCAAGATCTCCCACGGTGTGGGCGTCGAGCGTACCTTTCAGGCGTACAGCCCCCTGGTGGACAGTGTGACCGTCAAACGTCGCGGTGACGTGCGTCAGGCCAAGCTGTACTACCTGCGCGAACTGTCTGGTAAAGCGGCTCGTATCAAGGAAAAGCTGACCGCCAGGTAAGGCGTGCAAGCAGCATCGAAAGCGGCCCACCTGGTCGCTTTTTTTGTGCCTGCGTATCCGGCAGTTCTGTGCCGTGGCAAACGGTGCTAGGCTAGCGGCCCATGCGTGCCCAGCCCGATTCACTAGACCCAGCCATTGAGCAATATCTCGATGCGCTGTGGTTGGAGAAAGGCCTGAGTGGCAATACGCTGGACGCCTACCGCCGCGATCTCGGCCACTATCAGCAGTGGCTTGCGGGCCGCAAGGCGAGGCTCCTCGAGGCCGATCGCGTCGACTTGCAGGCCTACCTCGCCGCGCGCCTCGGCAAGGGACAATCACCGCGGTCGACAGCGCGCTTCATGTCCTGCGCGCGCGGCTTCTATCGCTATCTGCTGCGCGAAGGGCGCCTCGACGCGGACCCGACATTGGATATCGACAGTCCGCAGCTCGGGCGCCCGTTGCCCAAGTCGTTGTCGGAGCAGGATGTTGAGCGCCTGTTGGCGGCGCCGGATACCGGTGATGCCCTGGAGTTTCGTGACCGCGCCATGCTGGAGCTGCTCTATGCCTGCGGTTTGCGGGTGTCGGAGCTGACCGGGTTACAGCTGGTGCAGGTCAGCCTGAATCAGGGCGTGCTGCGGGTATTTGGCAAGGGCAGCAAGGAGCGACTGGTGCCCATGGGGGAGGAGGCGTTGAGCTGGTTGCAGCGTTTTCTGGTGGGTCCGCGCCAGGAGCTGCTCAGGGGGGTGCCCAGCGAGGCCGTGTTTCCCAGCCGTCGCGGCAGCATGATGACTCGCCAAGCCTTCTGGTATCGTATTAAAATCTATGCGCGGCGTGCGGGGATCAGTAAACCACTATCGCCGCACACATTGCGTCACGCGTTTGCCACGCACTTGCTGAACCACGGCGCAGACCTGCGTGTGGTGCAGATGTTGCTGGGGCACAGCGACCTGACCACAACCCAGATTTACACCCACGTCGCCCGGCAGCGCATGCAGGAACTGCACGCCCGGCATCACCCGCGCGGGTGAACAAGCGCCGTGGAACTTGTCACAAGCCGTGTGTTCCAAACTGCCGCGGCACCACGAACTCCGGCGGCAGAGGCCGTCCGTAACCGAGGAATGTTCATGATCAACCGAGTCCTAACTGTTCTGCTGGCCTGCCTGTTTGCGGGTGCTGTTGTCTCCGTCAGAGCTGCCGACCCTGTGCCTGCGGACGTGGCGGACTCCCTGCGTCAGATGCTCGAAAGCCCGGCCGATGGGCTCAAAGTGGCGACGATTGAACCCAGTGAAATTGAGGGCATGTACGCGGTACAGCTGGTCGACGGCCCGCTGGTCTATGCCAGCCGCACCGGTCAGTTCTTTATTGTGGGCGACCTGTTCACGGTGGGGCCTGCGGGTTATGTGAACCTCGCGGAGAAGCGCCGCGATGGTGAGCGCGCCGAGCGGCTCGCGACACTCTCGCCGGCTGACATGATCATATTCCCTGCCAAGGGGGAGACACGGTCCCATATCACGGTATTCACCGATGTCACCTGTTTTTACTGTCAGAAGCTGCATCGCGAAGTCCCGGAGCTGAACAAGCGCGGCGTCGAGGTGCGCTACCTCGCCTATCCGCGTTCTGGCCTGGCCTCCGAGGGGTATCGCAAGCTGGCAACGGCGTGGTGTGCCAATGACCGCGCCGAGGTCCTCACGCGCCTGAAGAACGGCGAGTCCGTGGCCGAGAACGTGTGCCAGGGTTCCCCCGTGGCCGACCAGTACCAGCTCGGCCAGTCGATGGGCGTGCGCGGTACGCCGGCCATTATCACGGCCAGCGGCCAGATGATTCCCGGTTACCAGCCCGCGGACGAGCTGATGGGTACGCTTGGCCTGCAATAGCCCCCTGCCGGCGTGTTTAGCCGGCTCCCTCCGTTGACAGCCACGGGTGTACTCAGTACTGTTTGCCACCTTTTTAGTTTGCAGCCTGTAGCGGGCTGCCCAACCGAGTCCCTGTGCCGTGGAAGACCAGTTTCAGCGCATACAGCGCTTGCCCCCCTATGTGTTCAATATTATCGGTGAACTGAAGCAGCAGGCGCGTGCGGCAGGTGAAGACATCATTGATTTCGGCATGGGCAATCCCGATCAGCCAACGCCTTCGCACATCGTCGACAAGCTGGTAGAAACAGCGCGTCGGGGCGACACCCACCGCTATTCGCAGTCCAAGGGCATACCGCGCCTGCGCAAGGCTATCTGCGACTGGTACCAGCGCCGCTACGACGTCACGCTGGACCCCGCCACCGAGGCCATAGTTACGCTCGGTTCCAAGGAAGGCCTGGCGCACCTGGCGCTCGCCACCACCGGCCCGGGTGATGCGATTCTGGTGCCGAATCCGGCGTATCCCATTCACCCCTACGGTTTCGTCATTTCGGGCGCGGATATCCGCCACGTGCCGATGGGCGATGAAAACAGCTTCTTCGATGAGCTGGAGAACGCCATCCGCAACAGCTGGCCGCGGCCCAAGATGCTGGTGCTGAGCTTTCCCTCCAACCCTACCGGGCAGGTGGTGGAGCTGGAGTTTTTCGAGCGGGTTATCGCCGTTGCCCGTGAGCACCAGATCTGGGTGGTGCAGGATCTCGCCTACGCTGACCTCTGCTACGACGGCTACGTCGCGCCGTCGATTCTGCAGGTGGAGGGCGCACGTGAGGTGGCGGTGGAATTCTTCAGCATGTCCAAGAGCTACAATATGCCGGGTTGGCGGGTGGGCTTCTGCTGCGGCAACAAGCAGCTGGTCGGCGCGCTGGGGCGCATGAAGTCCTATCTCGACTACGGCATGTTCACGCCTATTCAGGTGGCCGCGATTGCCGCGCTGGAGGGTGACCAGAGCTGTGTGCAGGAAATCACGGCCATGTATAAAGCGCGTCGTGATGTGCTGTGCAGTGGCCTCAATGCACTGGGTTGGCCGGTCACGCCACCCCGGGCGACCATGTTTGTCTGGGCACGCATTCCTGACTTCTATCAGGAAATGGGGTCGCTGGAATTCAGCAAGAAGCTGTTGCAGGAGGCACAGGTGGCGGTGTCGCCGGGCGTCGGTTTTGGTGAATACGGTGAGGGCTATGTGCGTTTTGGCCTGATTGAAAATGAACACCGCACGCGTCAGGCCCTGCGTAATATCAAGCGCATGTTCCGCGCCGATGGCCACGTGGGAACGGTGTGACGATGCATGATGAAGCAACAGGGGGATCTCCAGTGCAACCCGTGAGAATCGGAATCTGCGGCCTGGGTACAGTAGGCGGCGGCACCTTCAACTTGCTGCAGGAAAACGCCGAGGCGATCGCCGCGCGCGCGCAGGCGCCTCTGGCCGTCGTGCACATTGGCGCGCGGCGCGACAATCCTGCCTGCGATACCGGCAGTGTGCGAGTCAGCCGGGACATTTTCGATGTCGTGGCCGACCCGGACGTTGACGTGCTGGTGGAATTGATCGGCGGCACCACCGTTGCCCGTGAGCTGGTGGAAGCCGCCATCCGCGCCGGCAAGCACGTGGTGACGGCCAACAAGGCGCTCATTGCCGAACACGGCAATGCGCTGTTTGCGCTGGCGGCGGAGCATAACGTTGCAGTGCGCTATGAAGCCGCGGTAGCCGGTGGTATCCCCATCATCAAGGCGTTGCGCGAGGGCCTGGCGGGCAACCATATCGAGTGGCTGGCGGGCATCATCAACGGTACGGGCAACTTCATCCTCAGCGAGATGCGCGAGCACCGCCGGGAGTTTTCCGATGTGCTGGCGGAGGCGCAGGCCCTGGGTTACGCCGAGGCAGACCCCACCTTTGATGTGGAGGGCATCGATGCCGCGCATAAACTGGTGATACTCGCCTCTATCGCTTTTGGCATCCCGCTGCAGTTTGAATCCGTGTACACCGAGGGCATTACGCGCCTCACGCCCCAGGATCTGGATTATGCAGAAGAGCTGGGGTATCGGGTGAAGCACCTGGGTATTGCCAAACAGGGGCCGAGCGGGGTGGAGTTACGCGTGCACCCCACGCTGATTCCTGAAGATCGTCTGCTGGCCAACGTGAACGGTGTCAAAAACGCCGTTTTGGTTGAGGGCAGTGCGGTCGGCCCCACGCTCTATTATGGCGCGGGTGCGGGCGGCAAGCCGACCGCTTCGGCAGTCGTGGCGGATCTGGTAGATCTGGCGCGCGACCTCAGCGCCGGCCAGGTGAGCCGGGTACCGTCCCTGTCGTTCTCCAATGAAGCGCTGCGTGATCTGCCGATTGTGCCGATGGCCGAGGTCGAAACACCCTGGTACCTGCGTATGGAAGCCGAGGACCGCACGGGTGTGTTGTCGCGCATCGCGACCATCTTCAGCGACCACGGCATCAGCATTGAAGCGCTGATCCAGAAGGCGCCGGCGGCGGGGCAGGCGACGGTCCCGCTGATCGTGCTGACCAATCGCGCGGCACAGGGCCGCGTGGATGCGGCCGTGGCGGAAATCGAGGCGCTGGACACGATCACCGGCCAGGTGGTCAGGATCCGGGTCGAGCCGCTGGACGGCTAACAGGAGCAAACATGCAATACATCAGCACCCGGGGCCAGGCCCCCGCCCTGAACTTCGAGGAGGTCCTGCTGACCGGCCTCGCCTCCGATGGCGGCCTGTATGTGCCGCAGACACTGCCGCAGTTCAGCCGCGACGAGATCGCCGCCATGGCGGGTATGGACTATGCGCAGCTGGCGCAGCGCATCATCGAACCTTTTGTCGGCGACTGTATTCCCCGCGAGGATCTGCGCGAGATCATCGCCGATACGTACGCGGTGTTTCGCCACGGTGCGGTCGCCCCGCTGGTGCAGATTGGCCACAATCAATGGGTGCTGGAGCTTTTCCACGGGCCCACGCTGGCTTTCAAGGACTTCGCGCTGCAGTTGCTGGGTCGCCTGCTGGACTATGTGCTGGAACGCCGCCACCAGAAAGTGGTGATCATGGGGGCGACCTCCGGAGACACCGGTTCCGCGGCCATCGAAGGCTGCAAACGCTGCAAGAACATCGACATTTTCATCCTGCACCCGCACGACCGCGTATCCGAGGTGCAGCGGCGGCAGATGACCACGGTGGTGGGTGACAACATTCACAACATCGCCGTGCAGGGCAACTTCGATGACTGCCAGGCCATGGTCAAGGCCAGTTTCGGTGATCGCAGTTTCCTGCCGGACGACCGCCACCTGGTGGCCGTCAACTCGATCAACTGGGCGCGCATCATGGCGCAGATCGTGTATTACTTCTATGCCGCCGTTGCCTTGGGCGGTCCGGCACGGCCCGTGGCGTTTTCGGTGCCGACGGGCAACTTCGGTGATATTTTCGCCGGCTACCTGGCGCACCAGATGGGCCTGCCTGTTGCGCAGCTGATCATCGCCACCAACCGCAACGACGTGCTGCACCGGGTGATGACCACGGCTACCTACGGCCGGCAGTCGCTGGAGCACACGCTGTCGCCGAGTATGGACATCACCGTGTCCAGCAACTTCGAACGCCTGCTGTTTGATTTGTACGACCGTGATGGCCATGCCGTGGCTGCCATGATGCGCGATTTCGATGGCGGCGATGTCCACTTCACGGATACCGCGATGCAGCGCGCCCGCGCCCTGTTTTCCAGCTATCGTGTGCCCGACGAGGAAACCTGTGCGCAAATTGCCGCCGTGTGGCAGGAGTCTGAGTACCTGCTCGATCCGCACAGCGCGATCGGGGTAAAGGCAGCGCTGGCCTCGGGCATCGGTGACGGCATTCCGGTGGTGACCCTCGCGACCGCGCACCCGGCGAAGTTCCCTCAGGCGATTCAGCGCGCGGTGGTGGGTTGTGAGCCCCCTTTGCCGTTGCATCTCTCGGACCTGTTTGACCGCACAGAGCGCTTTGAAGTGCAGCCCTGCGACCTGGCCGCCGTGCAGGCCTTCATGGCGAACAACCTCGGCGCCTGAGCGCCCATCGGATGATTCGACGGGTTGTTCGGCGCGCGCCGGAAGCGGTGCCGCTGCTCTCCTCGGGTGAATTGTCACCGCTGTTGGCACGGGTCTACGCCAACCGCGGCGTCAGGCAATCCGCCGAGTTGCAGATGTCCCTGCAGGAGCTGCTGCCACCGGATACGCTGACGGGAACCGATGCGGCAGCGCGCCTGCTGGCCGACGCGCTCGCTGCCGGACAGCGACTGCTGGTCATCGGTGATTTCGATGCCGACGGCGCAACCAGCACGGCAGTGGCGCTCGGCGCGTTGCGCGCGCTCGGTGCCGCGCATGTTGACTACCTGGTGCCGAACCGTTTCGAGTACGGTTACGGCCTCACCCCCGAAATCGTAGCGCTCGCGGCGAACCGGCAGCCGGACCTGATCATCACCGTGGATAATGGCATTGCCAGCATTGACGGCGTGCTGGCGGCGCGCGCGCTGGGTATTGTCACGCTGGTCACCGATCATCACCTGGCAGGCAGCGAGCTGCCGGCCGCAGAGGTCATCGTCAACCCGAACCAGCCGGGTTGTGGCTTCGCCAGCAAGGCACTTGCCGGCGTAGGCGTGATCTTCTACGTCATGCTGGCGCTGCGCGCCGAGCTGCGCCGTCGCGGCTGGTTTCAACAACAGGCGCTGCCCGAACCGAACCTGGCCGAGTATCTGGACCTGGTGGCGTTGGGGACTGTGGCCGATGTGGTGCCACTGGATCGCAATAACCGCATTCTGGTGGCCGCGGGGTTGCAGCGTATTCGACGCGGCCAGGCGCGTCCGGGCGTTCTCGCCCTGCTGGAGGTAGCCGGCCGCGACCCCGGCAATGCCGTGGCCTCCGACCTGGGTTTCACGGTGGGGCCGCGTCTCAATGCCGCCGGACGGCTGGATGACATGTCCATCGGCATCGAATGCCTGCTGGCGCCCAATCGCGCCGTCGCCAGTGACTATGCGGGCCGTTTGCAGCGCCTGAACGAAGAGCGCCGCCGCATAGAGCAGGGCATGCAGGAGGAAGCCCTGGCACTGCTGGAGGGCCTGGGGCCCGTGTCCCATGAGGGCGGTGTGCCGGCGGGCATTACGCTGTATGAACCCGGCTGGCATCAGGGCGTGATCGGCATCCTCGCCTCGCGGGTGAAGGAGCGGCTGCACCGACCGACTATCGTATTTGCCGACGCAGGCGCCGATAGCGACGATCTGAAGGGGTCTGCGCGATCCATCCAGGGTATCCATGTGCGCGATGTGCTGGATGCCGTGGCAACGCGCCACCCGGGGCTGCTCACCCGCTTTGGCGGCCACGCCATGGCCGCCGGCCTCACCTTGCCACGGGCTCACTACGCTGCATTTGCGGCGGCTTTCGTGGCGGAAGTTGAGCGACACGGGCGGGACCTCGACCTGGAGGCGGTGCTGGCGTCGGATGGTGAGCTTGAGGCGGCGGACTTTGATCTCTCGCTTGCTGAAACCCTGCGCCTGGGCGGGCCCTGGGGGCAGCACTTTCCGGAACCGCTGTTCGACGGCCGGTTCCGCATCGTGCAGCAGCGGCTGGTGGGGGGCAAACACCTCAAGCTGGTGCTTGGCCGGCCGGGGTCAAGCGACGTATTCGACGCCATCGCCTTCAATGTGGACCTCGATCTGTGGCCGGATGAGAGCAGGGAATGGGTACACGCCGCTTTCCGGCTGGATGTAAACGCCTTTCGAGGGCGGCGTACCTTGCAGCTTATGGTCGAGCAGCTCGAAGCGCTGTAGCGTCCAGGCAGCCTGTTCCGACCCTGTGCCGCGCGGTCGCCTGTGGCCTGTTTTTGTTCGCTACGGTACACTGCGCGCCTTTTCCTGCAGGACTCGCTCACCATGTTAGAGATCAACCCGTTGTTACAAACCCTCAAGGATATCGAGGCACGCACCGCCGTGCTGAGGGGGTATCTTTGACTTCGATACCCGTAAGGAACGTCTTGCCGAAGTAGAGCTGGAGCTCGCCGAACCCAGCGTGTGGGATAAGCCTGAGCGCGCGCAGGAGTTAGGCCGTGAGCGCGCGGCGCTGGAAAAAATCGTCTCCACTATTGAGCACCTGGACGGTGCTACGGGTGATGCCGCCGACCTGCTGGAACTGGCAGCGGTGGAGGATGACGAGGGAACAGTCGCCGAAGTGCGCGCCGATATCGACGCGCTGGTCAAACAGTTGGAGCAGCTGGAGTTTCGGCGCATGTTCTCCGGCGAAATGGACCCCAACAACGCCTACCTGGATGTCCAGTCCGGCTCTGGCGGTACGGAGGCCCAGGACTGGGCGGAAATGCTCTTGCGCATGTACTTGCGCTGGGGCGAAGCGAGCGGCTTCAAGACCGATTTGATCGAAGTGTCGGCCGGGGAAGTGGCCGGTATCAAGAGCGCTACGATTCACTTCGAGGGTGAGTACGCCTTCGGCTGGTTGCGCACGGAAACCGGTGTGCACCGTCTGGTGCGCAAATCACCGTTCGATTCCGGCAACCGGCGCCACACGTCATTCGTTTCGGTATTCGTGGCGCCTGAGATTGACGACGATATCGAAATCGACATCAACCCCGCGGACTTGCGCGTGGATACCTACCGCTCCAGCGGCGCGGGCGGTCAGCACGTGAACAAGACCGATTCCGCCGTGCGGATCACGCACAACCCGAGCGGCGTTGTAGTGTCCTGCCAGACCGAGCGCTCGCAGCACCAGAACCGGGACCGGGCGATGAAAATGCTGCGCGCCAAACTGTACGAGCTGGAGATGCTCAAGCGCAGCGAGGCCAAGCAGGCCACCGAGGACAGCAAGGCCGATATCGGCTGGGGCAGCCAGATCCGTTCCTACGTACTGGATCAGTCGCGTATCAAAGACTTGCGCACCGGCGTGGAGACGAGCAATACCCAGGCGGTGCTGGACGGGGATATCGATCTGTTTATCGAAGCCTCACTGAAGAAAGGGCTGTAGGACACCATTATGAAAGAGCAGGATCAGGCCGTGCGCGGCCCGGACGAGGAGAACAAGCTGGTCGCCGAGCGGCGCGGCAAGCTGCGCCAGCTGCGCACACAGCGCAACGCCTTCCCCAACGACTTCCGGCGCACGGGCTGGGCAGCTGACCTGCAGCGCGAATACGGCGCGAGCAGCAAGGAACAGCTCGAAGAGGACGACCAGCGCTTCGCTGTCGCCGGGCGTTTGATTCGCAACCGCGGCGCGTTCCTGCTGATTCAGGATGGCTCTGGTCAGATCCAGCTGTACCTCAACCGCAAGGGCCTCGACGAGGCGACCCTGGCCGAGATCAAGAGCTGGGACCTGGGAGATATCGTTTGTGCGGAAGGGCCTGTGCACAAGTCAGGCAAGGGCGATCTGTACATCAACATGAACAGCGCGCGCCTGCTGACCAAGGCGCTGCGACCCCTGCCGGATAAATACCATGGTCTGTCAGACCAGGAGCTGCGCTACCGCCAGCGCTATGTAGACCTGATTGTGAACGCCGAGTCCCGCGCCGTGTTCACCCTGCGTTCGCGCATTGTGCGTTTCATCCGTGACTACATGGACGGGCGCGGCTTCATGGAGGTGGAAACCCCCATGATGCAGGTCATTCCCGGCGGTGCGGCGGCCAAACCCTTCGTTACCCATCACAATGCGCTGGACCTGGACATGTACCTGCGCATTGCGCCGGAGCTGTACCTCAAGCGCCTTGTAGTCGGTGGTTTCGAACAGGTGTATGAAATCAATCGCAACTTCCGCAATGAAGGGCTTTCGACCCGGCACAACCCTGAGTTCACCATGCTCGAGTTCTACTGGGCCTACGCGGACTACCGCGACGCCATGGACCTCACCGAAGACATGCTGCGGCAGCTCACGGCCAGCGTGCTGGGTGATACGCGGGTGGTCTACCAGGGCTCGGAGTACGACTTCTCGCGGCCCTTCCAGCGCATGACGGTGGTCGAGGCCATTCTCAGCCACAACCCCGGTATGGACGCCGAAGCGCTGGCGGATGAGCAGGGCGCGCGCGCCATTGCCGAGGAGCTGGGTATTCCGCTGAAGCCGAGCTGGGGGCTGGGCAAGGTGCAAATCGAGATCTTCGAGAAAACCGTTGAGCACCGGTTGGACCAGCCGACCTTTATCACTGCTTATCCCACCGAGGTCTCGCCGCTTGCCCGGCGCAGCGATGCTGATCCCTTCGTGACCGACCGATTTGAGTTTTTCGTCGGCGGGCGAGAGA
>Ga0181372_1000382_pt1 | contig 10855 bp, 8 predicted proteins | sample LowvirmetaG_5_FD_130161 | JGI IMG/M metagenome (GOLD analysis project Ga0181372, IMG submission 130161) | Marine viral communities from the Subarctic Pacific Ocean - Lowphox_08 viral metaG | ecosystem: Environmental > Aquatic > Marine > Oceanic | place: Subarctic Pacific Ocean | collected 2015-12-05
CTCGGGCGAGTTGGAGTAGTCGATCTGCTTGCGCATGGTGGAGTGCAAGGCCATGTGGCGCATGTACTCGTTGACCTCTTCCTTGGTGGTGGCGCGCCCCAGTGTCAGGTTGAGAATCGCCATGGACACGTTCGGGATGGGTACGCGTATCGCGTTGCCGGTGAGCTTGCCCGCGAGTTGCGGCAACACCTTGGCCACCGCCTTGGCTGCACCGGTTTCGGTGATCACCATGTTCAGCGGCGCACTGCGCCCGCGGCGATCAGCCTTGTGGTAGTTATCGATGAGGTTCTGGTCGTTGGTATAGGCGTGCACGGTCTCCACGTGACCGCTGATGATGCCATAGCGATCATCCATCGCCTTGAGTGGGGGCACAATGGCATTGGTGGTGCAAGACGCGGCGGAAATGATCGTGTCCGTTGCGTCAATCATGTCGTTGTTGATGCCGGCGACCACGTTCTTCATGTCGCCCTTGCCGGGTGCGGTGAGGATGACTTTGGCGACGCCCTTGGATTGCAGGTGCCGCGACAGGCCTTCCTGATCACGCCAGACGCCAGTGTTGTCGACCACAATGGCATTGTTGATGCCGTATTCCGTGTAGTCGATACTATCGGGCGAATCGGCGTAGATCACCTTCACCTCGTTGCCGTTGGCAACAAAGGACTGGCGCTCCTCATCGACACGGATGGTGCCGTCGAAGGCGCCGTGTACCGAGTCGCGGCGCAGCAGGCTGGCGCGCTTGACCAGGTCATCGGGGGCGGAGCCCTTGCGTACGACCACCGCGCGCAGGCGCAGCGACTCGCCGCCGTCCGTCTTGTCAATCAGGATACGCGCCATGAGCCGCCCGATGCGGCCGAACCCGTAGAGCACGACATCAACCGGGGCGTGCCCGGGCTCCGGGCGCGCGCCGATCAGGTCGGCGACTTCCTGGCGAACGTAATCGTCGACACTGAGGCCGGCACCCTCGCCCTTGTCATAATACTGCACCGCCAGCCGGCCGATATCGATGTGCGCCGGGCCCAGGTCCAGTGCGGATAGCGACTTGATGATCGGGAAGGTTTCGAACTCGGAGAGCTCGTTTTCCTCTACCTGCCGCACGTAGCGGTGATCCTTCATGATCTGGGTGACTGACTGGTTGACCAGCGACTTGCCGTAGATGTAACACTTCACATTCTTGCGACGGGACAGCTCACCCACGAGGGGGATCATGCCTTCCGCCAGCGCCTCGCGCTCTTTCCAGTCTTTGAAATAGTCGTCAGGACGCTCTCGCTTGCGTTCGTTCAATCGTCTGTCACCTGTGTGAGGGGGAATACGGGTTGCAACGGGCGCGTATTATCCCGCCGCATCCCGGCGAGGGCAAGGCACAGTGGTACTTTTCACCCAGCGCTTTACAATAAGCGCCCCTTCCGCACTGAAACACCGGGTTTTCATGTACACATCCCTGCTCGCCAGCACACCCTGGCCCGCCAAATCCGGCACCCGCACCTCGATTGGTCCCTTCCACGGCTGTGCCGAGGCGCGGCTGGTAGCCGAGCTCGCGCGCCCCGACAGCCTGTTGCTGGTGATTACGGCGGACACCAGCTCAGCCCTCGCACTGGAACGGGAGCTGCCCTTCTTCCTGGCTGAAGAGATCGACATTCTCGCCTTTCCCGACTGGGAAACCCTGCCCTACGATAACTTCTCGCCGCATCAGGACATCGTGTCCGAACGGCTGGAAACACTGTACCGGCTACCCAGCCTGGCAGCCGGCATCCTGGTTGTGCCCATGTCCACCCTGATGCACCGCCTGCCCCCCGTGCACTACGTGGCGGGTTCCAGCCTGGTATTGGAGCCCGGCCAGGTGCTCGACCGCGAATCCTTCCGTCGCAACCTGGAGCGCAACGGTTACCGCAACGTCGAAACCGTCTACGAACACGGCGAGTTTGCCCTGCGCGGCTCGCTGCTGGACATTTTCCCGATGGGCAGCGATCTGCCCTATCGGGTGGACCTGCTCGATGACGAGGTCGACAGCCTGCGCACCTTCAGTCCCGACACCCAGCGTACGCTGGAAAAGGTCAGCGCCATCAACCTGCTGCCGGCCCGGGAATACCCGCTGAACCCGGCGGCCATCGAGCGTTTTCGACTCAACTGGTACGACGCCTTCGATGTTGATCACGATGCCTGCCCCACCTACCGCGAAGTCAGCGCCGGCCGCGCGCCCGGTGGCTGCGAATATTACCTGCCACTGTTCTTCGAGGCCTGCGCCACCCTGTTTGACTACCTGCCCGCGGGCACGCCGGTCATCGCCGTCGGCGATCACTACCGGGCGGCACAGCGCTTCTGGGCAGATGCCGAGCACCGACACACGGAATATGGCATTGATCCTCGCCGCCCTCTGCTGCCGCCGGCGCGCTGTTTTACACCGGTAGAGGAGCTCTATCAGCTGCTGGGCCACTGCCCGGTGCTGGAGCTGCGGCGCAATCCGGAGGCGCCGGTGCACGTGGCCAGCCCGTCGCAGGCACTACCCGACCTGAGCACCCAGGGCGCACGGCAAACACCGGCCGAACGGCTACAACACTTCATGCAACGGCACACCGGGCCGCTATTACTCTGTGCGGAATCTGCCGGCCGTAGGGAAGTGCTGTTGGAAAACCTGGCGGCCCACGGCCTGACACCGCCGGAAGTGGCGGACTGGGCCGATTTTCTCGCCTCTGGCCTGCGCTTTGCCATCAGTACCGCGCCCATCGACCGCGGCATGTACTTTGGCGAGGACGCCCCGGCACTGGTGTGCGAGGCACAGCTGTTCGGCAACCGGGTTGCCCAGCGGCGCCGTCGGCGCAAGGTTGACGAAACCCAGGCCGAGAACGTCTTTCGCGACATCAACGAGCTGCGTGAGGGGGTGCCGGTCGTGCATCTGGAACACGGCGTCGGTCGCTACCTGGGACTGCAGACCCTGGAGGTTGATGGAGCCGATAGCGAGTTCCTGATGCTGGAATACGCCCAGGGCAGCAAACTCTACGTGCCCGTTGCGTCCCTGCACCTGGTGAGCCGCTATGCCGGCAGTGACCCGGACCTGGCACCGCTGCACAAACTGGGTTCCGAACAGTGGGAAAAGGCGCGCCGCAAAGCCACGGAAAAAGCCAGCGACGTGGCCGCGCAGCTACTGGACGTCTACGCCCGCCGCGAGGCGCGCAAGGGCTTCTGTTTCGAGTTACCAGCGCTGGAGTACGAACAGTTCGCAGCGAGCTTCCCGTTTGAGGAGACCGCGAATCAGGCGGCGGCGATTGAGGCGGTTATCGGTGATATGACCGCGACGCGGGTCATGGACCGCCTGGTGTGCGGCGATGTGGGCTTTGGGAAAACCGAGGTCGCCATGCGTGCGGCGTTTATTGCGGCGCGCAACGGCAAGCAGGTAGCGGTGCTGGTGCCCACCACCCTGCTCGCCCAACAGCACTACAACTCGTTTGCCGATCGCTTCGCCGACTGGCCTGTGACCGTGGACGTGGTGTCGCGCTTCAAAAGCGGCAAGGACCTCGGGGGTGTGCTACAGCGGGTTGCCGATGGCGACATCGACATCCTCGTGGGTACCCACAAGCTACTCTCCAGCGACTTCCGCTTCCATGATCTGGGCCTGCTGATCATCGACGAGGAGCATCGCTTTGGCGTCAAACAGAAAGAGGCGATCAAGGCCTTGCGCGCCGAGGTGGACATTCTCACCCTGACCGCCACACCGATACCGCGCACGCTGAACATGGCCCTGGGTGGCATGCGGGACCTGTCTGTCATTGCCACACCGCCCGCCCGCCGTCTGTCTATCAAGACCTTTGTGCGCGAGCACAATATCGCCCTGATCCGGGAGGCAGTACTGCGCGAAACGCTGCGCGGCGGGCAGGTTTACTACCTGCACAATGAGGTCAAGAGCATAGAGGAAGCGGGGCGCAAGTTACGCGAGCTGTTGCCGGATCTCTCGATCGGCATCGCCCACGGGCAGATGCGCGAGACAGAGCTGGAACAGGTGATGTCGGCGTTCTATCACCAGCGCCATCACATACTGCTGTGCACCACGATTATCGAAACGGGAATTGACGTCCCCACCGCCAACACCATCATCATTGAGCGCGCCGACAAGTTCGGACTCGCCCAGCTGCACCAGCTGCGTGGCCGTGTCGGGCGCTCACACCATCAGGCCTACGCCTATTTGCTGTGCCCGCCACGTTCGGCCATAACGCCGGATGCGGAAAAACGCCTGGAGGCCATTGAAGCCGCCGGTGACCTCGGCGCAGGGTACCTGCTGGCGACCCACGACCTGGAGATTCGCGGCGCCGGCGAGCTGCTCGGTGATGAGCAGAGTGGACAGATTCACAGTGTCGGCTTTGCCCTCTACATGCGCATGCTGGAGCGGGCGGTGGCCGCCCTGCGACGCGGCGAGATCCCCAATGCGGATGCGCCGCTGGATGCCGGCACCGAGATCAATCTGCATGTCCCGGCGCTGATTCCCGACGACTACCTGCCAGACATCAACACGCGTCTGGTTCTGTACAAGCGCATCGCAGCAGCCCAGAACGAGCAGGCGCTGCGGGACATTCAGGTAGAGATGATCGACCGTTTCGGCCTGTTGCCGCAACAGATCAAGAATCTGGTGCAGGTCGCGCGACTGCGTATCCGCGCCGAACAGCTGGGCATTGCGGGGATTGAGGTTGGCCCCGGCGGTGGTAACATCGATTTTCGGGAGTCCACGCGGGTGAACCCGCTGAGCCTGGTGAAGCTGGTGCAGTCCGATCCGAAGGGCTACCAGCTCACCGGTGCCACCCGCCTGCGTTTCAAGCGCAGCCTGGACAACCCCGAACAGCGCCAGCAGTTTGCCGACGAGCTGCTGGACACCTTTGCCGCTGACGCCACGGACGATGCCGCCTGATGATTCCTCACCCGATACACACCCTGCTTACTTTCCTGGCGGCAGCCTTGGCGTTTCCGCTCGCGCCGGCCCAGGCGCAGGAGCGCGAACAGAACTGGTATCAGGTGGAGTTGCTGGTTGTCGCGCATACCAACCCGGCGGCGCAGCGGGCGGAACAGTGGGAACCCCTGCCTCGGCTCGCCTATCCGGAGGCGTTCCGATTCCTGCTCGATCCGCAGCGACTGCGGGCCAACCTTGAGCGCACGCCAGACGCGAGCCATAGCGAGGTTGACGCTAACGGAAAACAACTGATCCACTTGCGCCGCCGCTCCTCCCCCGCAGCGCTGGATGATACCGCGCCGCCACCCACAACGGCAGAAGCCTCAGGCAGTGCGCTTGACGCTGTAAGCGACGGACCGGGGCGCTCGCCTGAAGACTCGCCTGCCAGCGGCGACCCGGCTGCTGTCACCGAGGCGCCGAATGAAGCCCGGCTCCCCACGGCCTTCCTGACGCTGCCGGCCCAGGCGCGGGAGTTTCGCGGCAAAGCGGCCTACATGGAGCGCAACGGCCCCTATCGCGTGCTGTTCCACGAGGTGTGGTGGCAGCCAGTGGGCGGCGCCCGTAGCGCCCTGCCCATCGTACTCGACCAGTCAGGCGACCAGCAAAGCTACCCCGCGCTACAGGGCACGGTGCGACTGCATCGCTCCCGCTTCCTGCATGTGGATACCCAGTTATGGCTGAATACCAGCGGTGACTACCTGCCGGGCACCTGGCGGATGCCCCCGCCCCCGCTCGGCCCCGTATCGCTGGAGCGGGTGCCCGCCGCACTGCTGCCGGACGCAGACGCCGATGTGCTGAGCGCGGTGACAGGCTACGACCCCGCATGGGATGCCGCCCCAGGGCTGCTGGAGGAGGCGACACCCACTGCCGCGCCTGTCTACCCCTACCGGCACGCGGTACTGCTGCAACAGCAGCGTCGCATGCGCTCGAACGAGGTGCACTATATCGATCACCCGCTCATGGGGGTTGTGATCAAGCTCACCCCGCTGGACGCGGAGGCGCTGCACGCAGCGGCCTACGACCGTGATGTGCTGGAGCTTATTACAGGCCCGCAGACGCCAACTGCGGCAGTAGCCGACCCAGCAGGCGCCTGACCACCGCCGCCTCGCGCTGCAGGATGTCACGCATGGTGTCCTGCGTGAGGGGCAGGTCGCCCAGTCCGGCAGCGGCATTCACCACCATGCAAATAGTTGCATAAGCGATACCGCATTCGCGTGCCAGGGCTGCTTCCGGCATGCCGGTCATGCCCACCACGTCGCAACCATCGCCGGCAAAACGCCGCACTTCGGCGGCCGTCTCCAGCCTGGGACCCTGGGTAACCGCATGTACCCCACTGGGTTCATGAGGAATGCCCGCTGCTTCCGCACTGTCGATGATCGCCAGCCGCAGTGCCTGATCGTAGGGCTGGGTGAAATCGATATGCTGCAGTGTCCCATTGCGCCCATCGTCAAACGTGTGCTCGCGCCCCCAGGTGTAATCCACAAGCTGGTCCGGCACCACCAGGCGTCCGGGCTGCATATCCGCACTGATGCCGCCGACGGCGTTGATACCGATCAGCTGAGTGACGCCCAGCGCGCGCATCGCTTCGATGTTTGCCCGGTAGTTGATCAAGTGCGGCGGAATGGCCCGCGGACTGCCGTGGCGCTGCAGGAAAAACACGCGCTGACCATTGAGCACCCCCTCTTGCAGGGGGCGCGAGGGGGCGCCGTAGATGTTCTCCCCGGCGTGCTCGCGCAGGAGTTCCAGGCCCTCGATCTGGTGGATACCCGTACCGCCGATAATGCCGATACAGGGCGCCGTAGCGTCAGCGCTCATGACTGCGCACCCTCAGCCGCGCGCGCAAGCTCGGGCGGCGCGCTGTCCAGATGCAGGGTGCGGGTCGGGAATGCCACATCCGCGCCATGATCGTGAATGATACGCAACGCCTGCAGCAGCACATCCTGCTTGATCGCGTGGTACTCCACCCAGACTGTGGTGCGGGTGAAGGTGTAGATGAAGAAGTCCAGCGAGGACGGCCCGAAGGACACGAAATTGACAATCAGCGTGCGGTTCAGGTCGATATCTGGATGATTCTCCAACATCTGGCGCACATCTCTGACGATATCTGCCAGCTTGGCTGAATCCTGATAGCGCAAGCCAATGGTCTCGTAAATGCGTCGATTGAACATGCGCGACGGGTTCTCGACAGATATCTGCGTGAACACCGCATTGGGGACATACAACGGCCGCTGGTCAAAAGTGCGTATGCGTGTGAGGCGCCAGCCGATGTCCTCCACTGTCCCTTCAATTTCCCGGTCCGGGGAGCGAATCCAGTCCCCGGGGGTAAAGGGGCGGTCCAGGTAGATGCTCATGCCGCCAAAGAAATTGGCCATGAGGTCCTTGGCGGCAAAACCCACCGCTATCCCGCCAATACCGCCGAAGGCCAGCAGGCCGGAAATGGACACCCCGACACTCTGCAGCGCCATAAGCCCGGCAAGTATCCACAGGATGACCCGCATCAACTTGGCGGTGGAGCGCACCGCAGCCTTGTCCGTGGATGCGGTGTGGCCGCGCGCGGGGCACAGGAGCTCTTCTTCGGCACCAAAAATCAGGCGTTGCAGAAACCAGGTGAGCAAGAGGATCAATACCGTATCGTAGGCCCGCAACACCAGGGATTGCAGATTCTCGGCGATCGGCAGCATGTGCATTATCAGCATGAACACGATCACCCAGAGCGCCACACGCAGCGGCGACTCCAGCGCGCTGATAAAAATGTCATCCCAGCGATTGCTGCTCACGCCCGCAACCCGATGCAAGCGGCGCAACAGGATGCCGAGCAACAAATGCGCAAGCAGCCCTGCCAACAGCACGCCTGCGATTGCCACGAGCGGTGTATCCAGGCCATAGGTCGCCAGTAGCCGGGACAGTGATTCCTCTGTCGCTTCCACGTTACATCAAGCTCCTGTATTCCCGGGGGTTAGACAATTTTCTTCTTTTATCGCACGCTCGTCAGAGGCGCAAAGTATAACAGCGCCCCTGCTCTCCCGACACGCCTTTGCGCCTGCGCGCAAGCGACTGATCTGCCGCATAAAATTTGTGCAGGGATAAAACGCTATGAAGCCATCAGGTTTTTAGATCACCGACTCATAATGGACAGACAACACCGAGATAGTATGTTCAAGGTGAGTCGAATCTGAGGAAAGGGAGACAGAGCATGTTGAGCCCTGCTGTTGGCAACTGGTACAGAGACATCGAAACCGGCGCACTGTTCGAGGTCGTGGCCCTGGATGATGCCGCGCGCACCGTTGAAACCCAGTTCCTCGATGGCGAGGTCACCGAATACGATCTGGAGGTCTGGCGCATGCTGCAGTTGCAGAAGGCTGCGGCCCCGGAGGACTGGCGCACGCCCTTCGAACTTGATGACGAGGACAGCCAGGATCCTGACCAGCCCTACCACCCGGAAGAATGGAGCAGCCCGGTGTCGACCATCGAACCCGATACCATGCTCGGCGTCGAGGACAGCTAGGCAAATACGCGCCTGCCGTTGCTTGTCGCCAACGCGCATTACTGTATATAATCCCAGCCACTGTACAAAAACACAGATGGACGGGTTATGGACAAACTCACGCAGCGACAGCAGCAGGTGCTCGACATTATCCGTCAGCACATCGACCAGACCGGCTATCCCCCCACCAGGGCCGATATCGCCAGAGAGCTCGGCTTCAAATCCGCCAATGCGGCAGAAGAACACCTGAAAGCGCTGGCCCGCAAGGGTGCTATTGAGATTATCGCCGGTGCGTCGCGCGGTATCCGGCTGCCAGAAAACCCGGGGCTGCCTATTATCGGGCGTGTTGCGGCAGGCCATCCGGTATTGGCTCAGGAACACATCGAGGACCATTGCGCCATACCGGCGGATTTTTTCCGCCCCGCGGCGGATTACCTGCTCAGGGTCACCGGCGACAGCATGCAGGACGTGGGTATTCTCGATGGGGATTTACTCGCCGTGCACCGCACAGCAGAAGCCCGCAATGGCGATATTGTTGTGGCGCGTATCGATGACGAGGTGACGGTAAAGCGCTTCCGGCGCGGCAGCAGCCGCCACCTGATCGAACTACAGGCCGAAAACCCCGACTACGCGCCGATTCTAGTGGATTTACGCACCCAGGCGTTTGCGATAGAGGGTTTGAGTGTGGGGGTCTTGCGGCGCTAACAGCGCCATCTCGCAGGCCACCATCACCCGCGCATTGTGACAGTGCTGTGACAGTACTCAGTGGACGGTGCGCGCTCTGTCCTCGCTGTCGTCAGGGTGATCCTTTTCACTGATACTGGCGGCTGCCTGCATGCCCGCCTGAATCATGACCTTCGCCACTTCCAGGCCGTTGTCCAAGAGGTAATCGCGGGCTTCATCGGAGAACTGAATGCGCAGCAGGGGCTCGGAATCGTCCTCGGACCGCTGCAGGACGATTTCACCGTCACCGAGATCAACAATTTCCAGCAGGGCTGTAGCCACAAGAGGCTCCTTTGTGCAGATGAGCTTGCAGTGTAACAGGGGGTGGATGATGCCGCCAACGCGAGCCCGTCAACACTCGTCGAGCAGGTCGCCCATGCGCGAAAACGCCGCGTCAAGCTGGTCGGCGATGCTCTGCAGCTCAGACCGATCCGGCAGGCCAGAGGCGGTTACCGCCAGGCTGCCCTCGCTGCGCCGGGGCGTCTCGGCGCCGGGCTCCTGCAGCAGCGGTGCCAACCAGCCATCTGCCTCCAGTTGGGCGAACTCCGTCAGTTGCGCCGGCTGCGCCTTGCCGGGGGCCGTGGGTGGCAGGGCCGCCACGCAAGCCGGAGGCTCGGCGGGCAGCTGGGCGGGCTTCTGCAAGTCGAGCAGAAACCAGCCGTAGGCCCTGAGGAGGTGCTGACGCACCGCCGGCCCGAACGCCTGCGCCAGGAGATGGGCTGGCAGGCTCTCGGCGCCCTGCGCCTGTCCCCAGCTCTGCAACAGGATGCGACCGAGGTACAGGGCGTGGTTGGCTTGTCCGCGCAGACTGCTCATGAGCGCTTGCGAGCCGCCTTGCGTTTCGGCGCGGCCTTTTTCTTGCGGGCTGCCGGTTTGGCGCTCGACGTACTCTTGCCCTCCTCGACCTGCCAGGCGCCATTGCGGTAAACCGCACGCCACCCGGTGGGTTTGCCGTCCTGCTCAGTCATCACGTACTGCTCGGCCGCCTTGCGACTGTAGCGCACCTGCGTACGGTTGCCATCACCATCGGCGACAGGCGCCGAAAACAGGAAGCTGTATTTGGGGTCAATCTCCGAGGTGTGCGGCAGGAGCTCGTCCACAAAAGGCGCTCGCGTTTCCCGGTTGCGCGGGAATTGACTGGCGGCCAGGAACAGGCCAGCCGCACCGTCGCGCAGAATATAGTGGTCTTCAACTTTCTCGCAGGTGAGCTCCGGCATGGGCACCGGGTCCATTTTCGGCGGGGCCGCTTCCCCATTGCGCAACAGCTTGCGTGTGTTCTTGCAGTCCTCGGCCGTGCAGCCGAAGTACTTGCCGAAACGCCCGGTTTTCAGCTGCATCTCGGCGCCGCACTTGTCACACACCAGTGTCGGGCCGTCATAGCCCTTTATCTTGAATTTGCCCTTCTCCACTTCATAACCCGGGCAGTCAGGATTATTGCCGCACACATGCAGCTTGCGCTGTTCGTCGATCAGGTAACTGTCCATGGCGGTATTGCAGAGCTTGCAGCGGTGCTTGGTTCGCAGCAGGCGGGATTCCGCCTCATCGTCGGCGTCCTCACGAATCGCCTCGTCACCCGGCGTCAGGTTGATGGTGTTCTTGCAGCGTTCCTTCGGTGGCAGCGCGTAGCCCGAGCAGCCCAGGAACACCCCGGTACTCGCGGTACGAATCTGCATCGGCCTGCCGCATTTGCTGCAGGGAATATCCGTCGGTGTCGGCTC